>Ga0172371_10000008_pt1 | contig 312400 bp, 249 predicted proteins | sample Lak12m_FD_114543 | JGI IMG/M metagenome (GOLD analysis project Ga0172371, IMG submission 114543) | Freshwater microbial communities from Kabuno Bay, South-Kivu, Congo - kab_022012_12m | ecosystem: Environmental > Aquatic > Freshwater > Lake | place: Democratic Republic of the Congo...
ACACCTACCCGGGGTTCCCCGCCAGCCCTCCCGCTGGTCGGGAGCGGGCTGGGAATCCCCGTCTCTCCGCTTAATGGTTTGATAAATTAATTTTAAGACAGGGATTAAAACGATTGTTATTAGACGATATTTAAAATTCTAGATTTGAAAGCGGTAGATAAATATCAGGCGATATACATAAGGCAATTTTCACCATCAAATTTAAATCTTGAAATTTTCGATTATTAATCTTCAATCTACAACTATCTAGAATCGCTTATCTATCCAGCGCTTTTCTAAGCAGGTCAGAGGTGATGCCGGGATCTGCTTTTCCTCTCGTTTGTTTCATTACCTGTCCCATGAAAAAACCGAATAGGTTTTTCGCTCCGGTGTGATAGCGTTCCACTTCATTCGGATTTTCGGCGATAATCGTCTTTATTATTTGCTCGATTTCGACGTCGTCACTAACAGCAACCAGTTTTTCGCGTTCAATAATGGCTTTGGCCGATTCCCGATTTGTAATCATTTTATCGAAAACTATTTTACCAATATTGGCGGTTATTGTACCGGTCTTGATCAAATTGAGTAGTTCACTTAAATCCTCAGCCGCGAGAGGAATTTGTCGTGAAGTAAGGTTATTCTGCGAAAGAATCCGCAGGATTTCTCCCAGAATCCATTTACTCACCATTATCGGATCATTTACAATTGCAACAACTCTTTCAAAATAGTCGGCCAAGAATCGGTCGCCGGTCAATAGACCGGCATCGTATGAACGTAATTTGTAATTGTTTAAGAAACGATGATATTTATAGTCGGGCAATTCCGGTAAGCTTTTTTGGATGAAATTTCTCCATTCATCGCTGATCTCAAGTGGAACCAAGTCCGGTTCAGGAAAATAGCGATAGTCATGCGATTCCTCTTTAGAACGCATCGGTCGGGCTTCTCCTTTTACTTCATCCCAGAGCATCGTTTGTTGAACGATCCTCTTCCCTTCTTCCAGTACTCGGGTCTGTCGTTCAATTTCATATTTCAGGGCTCGTTCCACACCTCGGAAAGAATTCATATTTTTCATTTCGGTTTTGGTACCGAACTTTTCCTGACCAATCAATCGTAGAGAAATATTCGCATCACATCTCAGACTACCTTCTTCCATATTACAATCACAAATTTCCAGATATTCCAATAGTTGCTTCAATTTCATCAGATAGGCGTAAGCCTCTTCCGGCGAACGGATATCCGCTTCGGAAACGATTTCAATCAATGGAACTCCACAACGATTAAAGTCCACCTGGGTACTATCGAAACCATGAATAGACTTACCGGCATCTTCCTCAAGATGAATTCGGGTAATGCCAATGCTCTTTTCTTTTTCATCGATTCTGATTGTCAGGCTTCCCTGATAGCAAAGCGGCTCGTTGTACTGTGAAATCTGATAGCCTTTCGGTAAATCCGGATAGAAGTAATTCTTACGAGCAAAACGTGAAAAACCGGCGATCGAGCATCCAGTCGCCAGCCCCATTTTAATTGCATATTCTACGACTTTTTTATTTAAGACCGGTAAAGTGCCCGGCATTCCCAGGCATACCGGACAGGTCAATGAGTTCGGAGGGGCGCCATAGGTATTCTTGCATCGACAGAAAATTTTGGTATCCGTCAGGAGCTGGGCATGAACTTCCAAACCGATTACAGATTCATATTTTACCGACATGCTGATTCTTTCTTTTACTGTTTTTCATCGCACCAAAATTTGGGAGTAATTTGGCAAAAAGACAAATGTAGATATAGTCAAATCAAACTTTTTGGAGATTCGACCATTTTTTGATGTATCTACGGATTAAGTTATCAGTCTAATAAAACCTTAGTTCCAATTTCATTAAGCTTGCCCATTTCTCGATTCTTCTATAAGTTAGTTCGTTAAAATTTTCAGTATTTACGATAAAATAAGTATAATGAATAATTAAATATTTTTATGGACGATTAATGTTATCTAGGAATTGCTTAAGATCTCCGGTATTTCTTAAAATATTAATTTTAGTTGTCATAGTTCCGATAGGTTTTTACACTAAATTCTATCGCGGTCCTCTACAGGAATGGGTCAATTATTCACTTGGTGATATATTATATGAGATATTTTGGTGTATTGTAATCTCCGTTTTATTGCCGCGCATGAAAGTTATCAGGATCGTCCTTCTTATCTTTTTGATCACAAGTTTACTTGAGTTTATGCAACTCTGGCACCCGCCTTTGTTGGAGACAATCAGAAAAACTTTTCTGGGGCGGACTTTTATCGGAAATTACTTTGTATGGAGTGATTTTATATACTACATCACAGGTTGTATTGTGAGTTATTTTCTTTTGATAGCTATTGACAGACAAAAATCAGAGTCGTGTTAGTCACTCCGCACCAGGAAATTGTTCCCTGATATATTCGCAAAGGTAATTTCCGATCTCTTCGGTTCCAATTAGTCCTCCCATATCGATCGTTACCAAATGTTTCTGAAGGACCTGACTAAGGGCCTGTTCTATGATATCAGCCATTTCATTTAAACCCAGAAATTTCAGCATTTCAATCGTAGCCAAAAACGCTCCAAAAGGATTTGCCCGATTATGACCGACCATTTTTACGGTTGAACCCTGAGTGATCCGGAAGGCGCCGATTTTACCGGGATTTATTTCACACATATGAGCCAGTCCATAACCGCCTTGCAAAAATAGGCCGGCGTCATAGATTATATCGGCGATCTCAGCCGGTGCTATGATCGCTTCATATTTCAGCGGATCGCTTAGTAAATCCAGTAAAAGGGCATCGATATTGAGAGAGTCGGCTGTGATCTCTGTAAATTTGACGGCTTTTTCCCGGAAAATATTCAACCAAAGTTCGTGTAAATGAGGCATGATGGTATTTTTATGAGCCAGTACAATCTTTTTCAGGTTGAGATTGCTAGCAAATTCAAATGATTTCTGAATAAACCTGTCCACATTCTGACGGGTATAAATAAACGATTGAATTGCGATTTCTTTTTCCGTTCCGGAATACAGGCCGCCGCCTGATTTTAGGGCACTGCTTTCAATATTCTCCCGAAAAATATAAAAATTGGCCATGGCTTCGGTAGGATTTTTTAGTGGACTCATCCAAGGGTCGTAAACTTTGACTCGCTGAAAACTAAAATATAGATCGAGTTTGTTACGGATTCCTAAAATAATCTCGCGCGCATGACGACCGTCAGGAATGCGTGGATCACCGAGAGGACCGATTAAAATGGCATCATAATTTTTATCTAGTTCCGCAATAAACTCATCCGGAATAGATACATTTGTCTGTAGATAATAGTTAGCCGAATATGGCAATTGAGTGGTTGTCATATCAATTTGCTTATAGCGTTTTAAAGATTCTAAAACTTTAATAACCTGTTTCAGGATTTCAGGACCGATGCCATCGCCGGCGATAACGGCAATTTTCCAAGATTTACTCATTTTATTTCTTAATACATAGTCCCATAATAATCGAGTGGCGTAATCAGACGATATTCTCCAAAGCCGGTCTCATCCACAAAGACAAAGGTTCGATTTATCTCATAATAGTACCAGACTTCATAGGGTTTGGTCTGAAGTTCAAAAGGATGTCGTTCGATTTCATTCGGCGGTCCAAATAAAATGAAAACCAATCCCATATCAGTTTTCCAGCCTTCCAAATACCCTGAAAAATGCTGGTTGGCATAATTCACTCTCCGATAATATTCATTCATTAATTCATTTTCGTCCGTTCCGGGAGTCGGATCCTTCTTTTGCCAGAAATCCAGGAATAATTGTTTCTTTTCCTCATCCGTAACCTTTTTGGACTTTTTAATGAGACTACCACCGTTAATGTACTTCAATTGTTCAATCGCCATATCGAGGTTATCGATCAGATTAGACATGCCCACCCAGCGAACCTGAATAACTTTTTCAGCTGTGACTTCTTCAGAGTCTATTTTAATGGTAAGAATTAACCGATATTTGCTGTAAGATAAATTATCACGTGGTATGCTAAGTCTCTGGTAGTCTAATCCTTTTATAAAATTATGATTTATTTTATTTTCGAAAATTACCTTCTTGTTCATATTATAAACACTATATTTAATCGTGCCCTTTCCTCCGTTGGACAATATCACAAATGATATTTCAAATTCGCTACGTTTATCACTCAACGTACTGGTAATAGAAGAAATAGCAGTACTATCCGCACTACTGTCAGCGATACTATCCTCAATTATTTTGATGTTACTCAGAGTGATCGATTTTTTATAATAGTCTTTTAAATTCAGTTCCCTTTTTTGATGAGTAGATTTACGAGTATCCAAATCCAGTACCCCAATAGTCAATGAATAATCACTCGGTCTAATATTATATGTCAGTTTATTGATATCGTTACATTCGTTGGAATAAGTCTCTGCGAATTTTTGAGTTTGAAGAACTTTTGTCCATATTTTGCTAACGGCATTGACCTCTTTTTCATCAAGCAACATGATTGATACTTCATATTTGCCGACAAATATCGAATCCTTTTTGATGAATTGAATAGCGCTGAAAGGTACTTGAATGATTATATCCACGGAAATACTATCTTTGGTCGCAATCGGTGTGACATTAATATCATAGATAAAGTTAGGTACTTCCGGTTCCATTTCTCTACTGAAATCAGATGACTCTTGCGAAAAGACGCCGGTTATTAAAACACCGATTACCAACAATGACTTAATTAGCAGACGTAACATATTTACTCCATTCATATTTTGTCAGTCCGCGATCGGTAGCAAACCAGACCCAATCGCCAGTAACGATAATTTTAAAGACTTTATTGCCAGCTAAACCATCGAGGGTAGTATAATTCTCACAGTAATAATCAGATAAACGCATCAGGAAAGCGCCCCGATCGGTTCCCAGCCACATATAATTTTTAAAAATTGCGATATCGTAAAAAGTAGCCTCATTCAATTGATCGATTAATGGTATATTTACCCATTTATTATCAGTATATGAATATTGAAGCAGATCATGATAACGCCCAAAAACCGTCACCGAATCACCATATCCAATAGCAGTAATATTGCCTGCCACAGTATCATCCAATCCAATCTTTTTCCCAAACATATCATAATGTTCGACATTATGATTGAATTTATCAATAGAGTAAAGTCCATTATCGGTTCCCAGCCAGATTTTGTTAGAGTCGATAGCAATTTTAAAAATCTTTAGAACATTTTGACGCGGTGATAGCTTTTGGCGATGTACTTTATAGCTTGGGATACTGACAATACTAAGACCACGCGGAGTACCGATCCAGGCCTCAGTATCCGCGAGTGCGATAGTCGTGATGATCTCGTCGGACAAACCACTTGACATCGATAATCTCTTCCAGCGGGTTTTCTTTTGATCATAGATCGATAATCCTTGATCGGTGCCAATCCATAGTCGATTATTGTGATAAGTGAGATCGTTAATGACCGCCGAAGCCAGTTCATTTATTAATATATCTTCATAATAACGCCAAGTGCCATCTTTATAATCGAAACATGAAATCCCCGACTTAGTGAAAATTGGATTTGAATCAATTTGATTACCGCCAAGCCAAATTCGTTGATTATTGGAGGCGATGATGTTGATGTAGTTTTGCATTGGTCCGCAAGGATGCAGGTGCATAGTTTTGACATTCAGATTACCTTCGAAGAGTCCCAGACCGTCGATTCCGCCATATACATCATTATCAAAATTGGCGAAAATTGTTACTCTGTACTCACGCAGATTCTGGTCCAAAATCACACCACGTCCATCGATTTGATAATCCGGATCGATGCTGTAAGTACGGATATCCGTTGCTCTGTTATCGGTATTGGGTTGCCAAATTACTCCATCGGATACTGACGATCGCATTTCTTGAAAATAACCCAGTATCTTATTGACAGTGAACAAGTAACCGCCTTCAGCCTGAATCCAGATAGCCTTGCCATCGGTACCGATTCGGAAAATTTGATTGGATTCGGGCAGATTCAGATCTCTCTTAGAAATATTTACCCAGCGCTGGCTGGCTGGAGTCAGATAACTGATTCCAGCATTATGCGCCGCCCATAAATAAGCAGTGGTATTATCATAAAATACAGCTGTGATAAAATCATCACTCAAGCCATTACTGGTGGTGTGCGGTTCAGCCCAGTAACGTCCGTATTTATGAAAAGCACAAATGCCACCACTGGTACCAAAGTAAATAAATTCAATTCCTTCAGAGAGACTGGTGGGATGATTGCAATATTTATAAGTAATCCAGTCCCACAACTGGTAAATGCGGACAGGTTGCACGGAAATATCCTGACTACGACTCGTCTGAAAAAATATCATTGCCAGACTAGTTAATACAACTGATCCAAGGCGAATTTTTTTAATAATTGAATTTGGCATTTTTTAACCTGCCTTAATAAACATTTTTCCAGCTAATTGACGCACGGCACCTTTTAATTCCAGCGAAAGCAATGTTGCCAGAATTGAATAGGTATTCTTGTTCAATAAATGCGCCAGATCATCAATGTGGATCGGATCACTGGAAAGAGACTCGTAGATCACCTTTTCTTCTTCATCTTCGAATTTGAATACGATTTCAATCTGCCGCGGTTGGCGGGGAAATCTGCGATTAGCATCGATTTCATCCAAAATATCATCGACGCTAGATACTAACTTGGCACCCTTTTGAATCAGTCGATTGGTACCAACACTCTTTTCATCGGTAATTCGTCCCGGAACGGCAAAAACCTCCCGATTTTGATCGAGAGCATAATAAGCGGTCAACAAGGCACCACTCTTCTCACCGGCCGAAACAACCACGGTTCCAAGACTTAATCCGGAAATAATACGGTTGCGACGTGGAAAGTTAACGGCATCCGGTTTAGTGCCAAACGGGAATTCCGAGCAATAGACGCCTTGTGCGATTATTTTTTCTCGCAGTAGTCGGTTTTCCGGCGGATATATGCGATCGATACCATTGCCGAGAACCGCGATTGTTCGGCCACCCTTTTCAATAGCGGTTTTATGAGCAATCGTATCAATTCCACGAGCAAATCCGCTTACTATCGTGATATTCTGTTCAACCAGCTGACTGACCAGCAGAGTTGCTACCTCTTTGCCGTAATGGTCCGGATTGCGAGTGCCTACAATAGCAATCGCGTCTTCGTCCTGTGGCAGAAATTCGCCATGCCGGAATAAAACCACCGGTGGATCGTAAATATTTTTCAGCCTGTCCGGATAATCATCATCGAAAATGGTTGTGATCTTGAATGGGCTGTTTTTAAGCAAATTCAGTTGCCGAGTTACAAACTCCTGATCTACGTTATTCTTTATCCTCTTTGCCAGTTTAATATCGATTCCCGGAACCTCCATCAATCGCTTGAGACTTGTACTGAATATCTCCTGAATATCAGGGAATTGCTGATGCAATTTCAAGATACGATGTGAACCTAATCCATTTATAGACAATAGACTCAGAATGGCAGATAGTTTATCCATTTTATAGCAATAATTTAATGGATTGCTGGATAAATGACTCTAATCCTTCACCAGTTACGGCAGAGATTGGTACGACCGGTAAATTATCAATTTGAATATCAGGCAAAACTGGCATCAGATCTGTCTTAGTAATGACTATAAAACGTGGTTTGTTTTCAAAACCGGATAGATACTGGATTAATTCCGTAGTAAGTGTCCGGTAAGTCAATTCGGGATTTGGGTCAGTGGATTCGATTAAAAATGCTAAAACGCGGGTCCTCTCGAGATGTCTCAGGAAACGAAAACCCAGTCCTTTCCCTTGATGCGCACCTTCGATCAACCCGGGAATGTCTGCGATCAGGAAACTTTTATATTTACCAAATTTGACAATGCCGAGATTGGGTGTCAAAGTGGTAAAAGGATAATCGGCGATCTTCGGTCGCGCGGCAGTGATTTTTGAAATTAAAGTTGATTTTCCAGAATTCGGTAAACCGACCAATCCGACATCCGAAAGAAGTTTCAGTTCGAAAATCAGGGTTTTTTTCTCACCCGGTAAACCTGGTTCGGCATAACGCGGAGTTTGTTTCGTAGGTGTCGCAAAATGGGCATTGCCGCGTCCGCCTTTTCCACCTCGAGCGATAATTTCTTCCTGATCATCTTCAATTAAATCTGCAAGTATTTTATTGGTATTTTCATCGTAAATCAATGTTCCCTTCGGAACACGGATAATCACCGACTCACCATCCGCCCCACTTTTCAAACCGCCTTGGCCGGGCGCGCCATCTCTGGCTTTATAACTTTTATGATATTTAATATCCTGCAGTGTATTGAGATTATAATCGACTTTCAAGATAACATCGCCGCCGCGTCCACCATCTCCACCGTTTGGCCCGCCTTTCGGGACAAATTTCTCACGGCGAAAAGCCACACAGCCTTTACCGCCATGACCGGATTGCACAAATACTTTAGCGTAATCTACAAACAAATAATTACTCTTTCCTCTAAAGTTCTGACATTAGGTTTAAACTAAAGAGGAAATATAAAGTTGCCAATAAAAATCTTTGGTAGTGGAAAGACTTCGACTTATTTCGTCGCCGTGGTCAAAATTTCAACCAGCCGGGCGACAAATTCGGTCGGATTCTCCAGGTTACCATCAATTAATAAAGCGCCTTCATAAATCTGCAGAATAGACTGCCGCAGAAGCGCATCCTGACTATTACCAATATTCAGACGCGAAAGGTTTTTTATCAGGGGATGAGTCGGATTAATCTCAAGGATTTTCTTCTGCGGTTTGACTTCCTGATTCATCATTTTCATGAACTTCTCGACCTGAGGCTCGAGTCCTTCCTTGCCGATTACCAGAGTGGCTGGTGAATCGACCAGACGATCGGAAGCGGTTACATCTGCGACTTTATCGCCCAAGGTTTGCTTGAAGACCGTGATCAGCGACTTTAACAAATTTTCTTCGAGAGCTTCGCCTTCCGTTGTTTTGTCTTTCTTTTCCAGTTTCAGATCGGCTTTCTCAATTGACTGAAATTTCTTCTTCTCGTATTCATAAATCGACGGAATGATGAAAATATCAATCGGATCGACCAATAGAAGTACTTCCAGATTATGTTTGCGGAAATATTCGAGTTTGGGATTGCGTTCGGCAATCTCGCGATTTTCACCAGTCAGGTAGTAGATTTCTTGCTGACTTTCCGGTACACGGGAGATATAATCATCCAGCGAAGTCAGTTCGCCTTTGTTTTTCGCAGTGGTTTCGAAACGCAGGAGTTTGACGATTTTATCCTTATTAACGAAATCGATATTGACACCCAGTTTGAAAATAGGTCCGAAATTCTTGTAGAATTTCTCGTATTTACCGGTATCATTTTTGACCCAGTTTTCGAACATATCCAGGATTCGCGTCGTCAGGACATTGCGGATTTTGGCCATAACCGGACTGTCCTGTGTAACCTGGCGCGAAATATTCAGCGGCAGGTCTTCAGTATCGACGACGCCTTTTATAAACCTTAGATATTCCGGCAGTAACTCGGTGGCGTTATCCTGCACAAAAACGCGGTTAGCGTAGAGATGCAAAGATTTTTCACGGATTTCGTTGAAAATATCAAAAGGAGCACTCGCCGGTACGAACAGCAGGGCTTTGAAATTGACCGAACCTTCCAATGACAAATGCAGATGTCCCAGCGGCGCATTAAAGTCATTAGCGATAAATTTGTAAAACTCGGCCAATTCGTCGTCTTTCAGTTCATCTTTGGACTTACGCCAAAGGGCTTCGAGACTATTAACTCGTTCCTTACCGATAAATATCGGGAAATTAATGAAATTTGAGTACTTCTGAATGATGGATTTGACCTGATACTCCTCGGCAAATTCCTTATAATCATTCTTAAGTGTAAATGAAATGCGGGTGCCGCGTTCGGGTCGAATAATTTCCGTGATGCTGAACGTCCCTTTGCCGTCAGATTTCCAGAGATAGGCTTTGGAATCCGGACTGGCATGGCGGGTCTCGACGCTGACTTCGTCCGTTACCATAAATACCGAATAAAAACCAACTCCAAACTGACCGATAATATCGGCGTCGATCTTCTTACCTTCTTTCTGAATTTGTTCCAAGTATTGTAGAGTACCCGATTTGGCAACCGTGCCAATATTTTCAATCAGCTCATCATGGGTCATACCAACGCCTGTATCTTCAATTGAAAAAGTACGCTTTTTCGAATCGACTTCAATTTTGATTTTCAATTCGCGTTGCGGATCGAGAATATTCTGGTCGGTCAGTTGCATGAACCGAACTTTATTGAGGGCATCTGAGGCATTGGAAATCAGCTCCCGCATGAATATTTCAGGCTGAGTATATAAAGAGTGTACAATCAGGTGTAATAATTGCTTGAGTTCGGCTTTGAACTCATAGGTCTGGGGTGCGTCAGATTTCTTTTTTGGCATAGGGTCTCCTTTAAATAATTTTCGTCATTTATAGTCATTGATGGTTATTAGGTGGCTGAGTCCCGCCACTGTCGGATCATACGATTGTCATTCAGTAGTCATACGATCGTCATTAAAGTGACTTCGGAAATCGAATCAATTCATCAGGTTTCGTCTATCGACTTATTATGCAGACACTCAATTTCTAACTATCAATATCAGATTTTAAAAAGCGTCTTTTATTTTACTAATTGCGTGCCAGAAAAGTCGTCGGTCAGTTTGGCAGACAGGATTTAGTAAAACCTTCAGAAAGTTTCATTCTATGATCCGGCAGATTCTCAAACCTGACGCCGGAACATTCCGTCAGGTCCGAGAGTTAGAACGAACTGTAAAATTCAAATATATTTACTATTAAAGATGTATTATATTTCCTTTTATACTAACATCCACTAGTTGCCATTCGGTCAGTACCTGATTAATATTTTTTACTAACTGCCATTTAACTTCTTTTACAGTTAAAGGAATAACAACTGCTGTTTCATATTGATATTCTTCAATAAATTAATCATAACAGACGGATAGGATTTTACTTCATATAACGTTATTCCATTACCGGTATTAACAGCAATATCTACTGAAAAATTCGGTTTTTGATTCTGATCGACCGTTTCTTGATTCAATAAAATATTTTTAAAAAATCTTTAAAATTTCACGTGAAAAAATAAAATATTTTACCTAACTTTGGGTGCTTTTTTGCCAGATAGAAATTATAAAAAAACGATACAAACCAGCTAATATTATCATTTACTGAGAGTCGTAAAAACCACATGAATCCACAACTGAGCCTCTCCAATCCCATGGGAGATTTGTGTTACCACAAATTACATAAAGCCGATTACTTGTATTTATGCCTCAGACGGTATAGTCCGATAAATCTGAATTAAGTATTTTAATGGAGGTTATATATGGCAAATATTTTAATTGTAGATGATGATCCGGATTTTGTATCAGCAGTTACAATCGTTTTGGAAAATGCCGGATATAAGGTCTGCAAAGCCTATTCTCGTCAGGAGGGCATGCAGGTATTCGATAAAGAGAAACCGGATCTGGTAGTGCTGGATGTTATGATGCAGGAACCGGATGATGGTTTTGTCATGGCACAGGAGCTGAAAGCCAGGACGAAAGTACCGATCCTGATGCTGACTAGTGTCGGTCAGGTGACCGGTCTGGATTTTGATAAAGATTCAGAAATGGTACCTGTCGATGTCTTCGAGCAAAAACCGATCATGCCCACTGTTCTGCTAGAAAGAATAAATCAACTATTACAATAAATAAGGAAGCACCGATGCAAGTATTGGATCGTACTAAAATCAATCGGGAAATTTCCGATCTAAAAAATATCTACGGTGATGATCGCTCAGCTCTTCTACCGATCCTGCAGGATTTGCAGAAGATTTACGGTTATTTGCCAGATTTAATCATGCAGGAAACGGCTCATGCGCTCGATATTCATCCCGTCGAGGTTGAAAGTGTCGCCAGTTTCTATAGTTTTTTCCGTCGTAAAGAAAAGCAGGGTAAATATGTTCTGCGCCTTTGCCAGACAATTTCTTGCGATTTGGCCGGGAAAGTCAATGTGGCCCGTCAACTCGAGAATGAACTCGGCATCAAGTTCGGCGAGACTACTAAAGATGGCATGTTTACTCTCGAATATACCAATTGCCTTGGAATGTGCGATCAGGGACCGGCTCTTTTAATCAACGATCGCTTGTTTGCTTCAGTCACTCCCGATAAAGTCCCCCAAATAATCGCCGATTGCCGGCGAGATTTCATCAAATCCGAATTCCCGAAAGTTGTACCTTCCGACGTTCGGAAAAGTGGCCCGATTCTTTCACATGGATTAAATGCCGGCGAAAGTCTGCAGACCGCCTTGAAAAATACGCGCGCCGGCGTTATTGGTATGATCCGAGAATCTGGCCTGAAAGGTCGCGGCGGTGCCGGTTTTCCGACAGCTGTCAAATGGCAGCTTGCCGGTGCGGCTCAGGATGAGAAAAAATACGTGGTCTGTAATGCCGACGAAGGTGAACCCGGCACCTTTAAAGATCGCTATCTGCTTTATCATCACATCGACATGATTTTCGACGGTATGACTATTGCCGCATATGCTATCGGTGCTAAAAAAGGTTTTATCTATCTACGTGGTGAATACCTCTACCTGAAAAAATACCTGCTGGAAGTACTCGCTAATCGTCGTAAGAATAACCTGCTCGGTGAAAATATTCTCGGTAAAGAAGGTTTCAATTTCAACATCGAGATCCGGATGGGTGCCGGAGCTTATGTTTGTGGTGAGGAAACGGCTTTGATAGAGTCTCTGGAAGGTTATCGCGGTGAACCACGGAACCGACCACCATTCCCGGTCGATACCGGTTTTCAGAAACATCCGACGATCGTCAATAACGTCGAGACCTTTCTCGATGCGGCCTTGATTTGCGTAAAAGGTGCCAAATGGTTCAATGAACATGGTACCGAAAAATCCAGTGGCACTAAATTATTCAGCGTTTCCGGCGACTGTGAACAGTCTGGCATTTATGAACTTCCGTTCGGTATTACAATTACTCAATTGTTAAAAGAGGTTAAAGGCGAAAATGCCAAGGCCGTCCAAATTGGTGGCGCGTCCGGAAAATGCGTCGCCTGCAAGGATTTTAACCGTACGATCGCCTTTGAGGATATTTCATCCGGCGGTTCGATAATTGTTTTCGGTCCGCAAGTGGATATGTTACAGGTGGCGATCAATTTTATGGAATTTTTCGTTGAAGAATCCTGCGGACAATGCACTCCCTGCCGCGACGGCAATGTGAAACTGTTGGAAGGTTTGAAACTACTCGCAAAAGGTCGCTGTTCAGTCACTTATCTGAATGAGTTGATGCGTTTGGCAGAGACAATCCAGTTAGCCTCCAAATGCGGTCTCGGTCAATCCAGTCCGAACGCATTTCTCTCTATTCTGGAAAACTTTAAATCTGAAATATTAGGCCGTGTGCCTGAAAAAGTCTAACGAGGATGTTTATGGAAGATAAAGAAAAAATAATAACCGAATCTACCGTTCGCGCCCCGAAAAGCACGACACCCTCTATGATTAAAGCTCCTGAAAACGTCGGTGCGATTGGTGCGACTATTAAAGTAATTATCGACGGTAAAGAAATTCGTGTACCGATGGGTACCACAATCTTAGCCGCCGCCCGAATGCTTGGAATTAATATTCCGACGCTATGTAATCATGACGATCTGTGCATCAGCGGAGTCTGCCGGATTTGTGTCGTTGAAATCGAAGGCATGCGTACCTTGCAATCCTCCTGTGCCTATCCCATCAGTCAGCCGATTGTCGTACATACTCACACCCGTAAAGTTCGACAGGCTCGTCGTCATATTGTTGATCTGTTGCTTTCGCGCCATTATGGCGAATGCTATTCGTGCGTCCGCAACAATAATTGTGAATTGCAGACCCTTGCGCATGAATACGGTGTCGATTTCTATCGCTTCGGACACGTCGATAAACCAACTTACGGCCGGGATAACTCCAGCTATGCCATCGTACGAGATATGGATAAATGCATTCTCTGCCGTCGTTGCGTACGAACCTGTATCGATTTACAGGAAGTGGGCGTTTATGAAGCCGTCGAACGCGGTAACAAGACCCGCATCGGCACCTTTATGGATAATCCCATGGCTCAATTAATCTGTATCAATTGCGGACAATGTATCAATCGCTGCCCGACCGGCGCATTGCATGCCAATGATCCCAGTGATGCAATCTGGGCCGCTATCGACGATCCTACTAAACACGTTGTGATCCAAACTGCTCCGGCACCACGTTCGGCAATTGGAGAATGTTTTGGTTTGCCGGCCGGTACACCGATGACTTTTGAGATGAACACGGCTATGCGCTATTGCGGATTCGATAAAGTTTTCGATACCAATTTCTCAGCTGATTTGACGATAATGGAAGAAGGTACGGAACTGATTTTGCGACTTTATAAAGCCTTAGTCAAAAAGGAATCCGTGGCTTTACCACTTTTTACTTCCTGTTCGCCAGGCTGGATAAAATATATCGAACATTTCTATCCGGAAATGCTGGTTCATCTGTCATCGGCCAAGAGTCCTCAACAAATGTTCGGGGCTGTCATTAAAACCTATTATGCCGAACTCAATAATATCGATCCGGCTGATATCGTTACCGTAGCTCTGATGCCTTGTACGGCGAAGAAATTCGAATGCAATCGTCCGGAAATGAATTCGTCCGGATTCAAGGATATTGATTACGGACTGACTACTCGCGAACTGGCCGGTATGTTCCAGGAAGCCGGCATCGATCTGCCAAATATGCAAAAATCCGATTTTGACGATCCGTTTGGAACTCGTACCGGCTCCGGTGTCATTTTCGGTGCAACCGGTGGTGTTATGGAATCGGCTATTCGTACGGTATATGAACTGGTTACCGGTCAACGCATTGACGATCTTTTCGAGCATGCCCGAGTAGTTCCGGTACGTGGCTTTGAGGGTGTTCGCTATGCTGAATTGCCTATCAATAAAGTCGGGCCGGTACAGGATTTACTAAAACATCTGGTTCCGAATTGGGACTGGTTGAAGGGCGTTACTCTTAAAGTGGCTGTGGCACACGGCACAGCCAATGCCAAGAAAGTGCTGGAAAATATCAAATCCGGTGGCAAACTCAGTGAATGTCATTTCATAGAGTATATGGCTTGCCCGGGCGGCTGTCTGGGCGGAGGTGGCATGCCGGTTCCGACCAATGAGGAAATTCGCGCCGCTCGTGCACGGGCCATTTATACCGAGGATGAATCTAGTGAAATACGGAAATCCTATGAGAATCCGGCTGTTGCCAGACTCTATAAAGAATTCCTGGTTGACGGTCCCTGCGGTCATAAGAGTCACAAACTCTTGCATACTCATTATCTGCCACGCGGTAAGAAATTAGTGTAACAATAATCCTTCTTCTTATCTCTAAAAAGGGTAATCTTTTACTAGATTGCCCTTTTTTAATAAGCGATGTTATAGTAATTTTGCGACGGAGAAATTGATAGACGAACTCAATTCATCGAGGATGAAATGTCAGAAAGATTTATATATTTGGATCACAATGCCACGACTCCTTTGCACCCGGAAGTTAAAAAGTCAATTGGCGAAATGTTGGAAATCTACGGCAATCCATCCAGCCTGCATAGTGCCGGTCGAACAGCTCACCAAAAAATCGAACAGGCTCGCGAAACGATCGCCAATTTTATCGGCGCCGCGTCGGATGAGGTCATCTTCGTCGGTAGTGGCAGTGAAGCTAATAATACTGTGCTTAATAGTCTCTCCTGTTCGTCTCAGGTCTGTCGTCTCGAACGCAAACAACGGGATGCGATTATCACGACTCAAATTGAACATCCCTGCATAATGGAAACCTCTAAATGCCTGCGCGAACGCGGATTTCCGATCCACTATCTACCGGTCGATTCTACAGGTAAAGTCAATCTTGTTAAATTGAAAGAACTATTGAACGATAAAACTGCTCTGGTATCCGTCATGTACGCCAATAATGAGATCGGTACTATTCAGGACATTAAATCGATTGTAGAAATCGTGCATGACGGAGGTGCCTTTTTTCATACCGATGCCGTTCAGGCAGTTGGTAAAATACCTGTCAACGTCAAAGATCTTGATATTGACTTTATGACCCTTTCAGCGCACAAAATCTATGGACCGAAAGGTATCGGTGCCCTCTACGTAAAAAGAGGGACTCCCTTCTGTCCTATGATTCGCGGCGGACATCAAGAACGCGGGCGGCGGGCCGGCACTGAGAATACGATCGGTATCGTGTCTTTCGCCAAGGCTATTGAGATGCGCCAGCAGGAAATGTACGACGAGGCCAAACGACTTAGGCATTTCAGAAAAATCCTGATCGACGGCATAAAAAATAATATCCCGGATGTTCAATTCAATGGTCATCCAACCGATGTTCTGCCGGGCACTTTAAATGTCTCATTCGCCGGCGCCGAAGGTGAATCGATCCTGCTTTATCTCGATCTGGAAGGCATCGGAGTTTCCACCGGTTCAGCATGTGCGTCCGGTTCACTCGATCCTTCTCATGTAATTCTGGCAACTGGTATCGGTGCCGAGCTGGCTCATGGTTCAATTCGCATAAGTATGGGTCGAGAAAATACCCTTAATGATATCCGGTATACCATTTCAGCTCTTCAACGCGTTATTCAAAGAGTGCGGGACATGTCAACTAACTATCAGAGGAAAACAACATGAGTGATCAATTCAATTGGTTATATACCGATATTGTCAAAGACCATTTCATGAATCCCCGCAACATCCTAAAAGATGAAGAGGATTTTGCGGCTGATGGTAATGGCATCACCGGCAATATCAAATGCGGCGACCAAATGCAGTTTCTAATCCAGGTTGACAAGCAAAAAAACATTATCAAAGACTGCCGTTGGCGAACTTACGGCTGTGCCAGCGCGATCGCCAGCACCTCCGTTCTTTCGGAGATGATCAAGGGTATGAAACTTGACGAGGCTTATCGCCTGACTCCTAAAGATATAATCAAGAATCTTGGCAGTTTGCCGGAACATAAAATCCACTGCTCGGTACTGGGCGATAAAGCTCTGCGCGCCGCCATCGATGATTACTATCGGCGTAATGATATGACCGATAAGATCAGACGCGAATCAGCTCACGTGATCTGCCAATGTATGAATGTCACCGATCATGAAATCGAGGAAGCCGTACTGGATGGTGCACGCACTTACCTCGAACTTCAGGAACGCACCAAACTCGGCACGGTCTGCGGGCAGTGCGAAGAAGAAGCCACCGAATTGCTAAATAAATATATCGATGAACATTTCGGCGGTAATCTGAAATTGCTATAGATCAGTCTACAAGATTAATGAATTTGTGTCTCGGATTCACCTGGAAAACTTTATAATAGAAATATATTATGTTGGCGACAGGATTTGACTATTGAATCCGGCCAGATACTGCTCTGGATTTCCCCGATATGAGCCTTACGTAAATAATACATACATAATCGCGATTGTCCAATACCACCTCCGATGGATAACGGCATTTCTCCGTTTAATAAACGCCGATGAAAATAGAGGTCTTTACGCGATTCTGCCTGATGGATTTTTAACTGGCGTAAAAGGGCTTCCTTATCAACCCGAATTCCCATCGAAGATAATTCAAATGCACAATCGAGGATTTTATTATAAACTACAATGTCACCATTCAAACCGCAATAATCTTTTATCGTGGGAGTTGACCAGTCGTCATAATCCGGCGCCCGGCCATCGTGCGGTTCGCCATTTTTCAGTACACTGCCAATCCCGAGAATGAAAATGGCTCCATATTTTTTACAAGCCTGTCTCTCCCGTTCTTTTGGCGATAATTGAGGATATTCTTCCAGCAATTCTTCAGAATGAATAAAAGTGATTTCTTCCGTCAGTTCCGGCTCAATATTCCATTCATGGCAGACGAATTTTTCGGTACGCAGAATTACACTGTAAATCGTTTTTACAGTGTCTTTCAGAAAATCCAGATTACGTTGTTCGGGTATTATGACTTTTTCCCAGTCCCATTGATCCACATAGATCGAATGCAGATTATCCAGGTCATCATCAGGGCGAATGGCATTCATATCGGTGTAAATACCTTTCCCTGGTTGAATCCCCAGATCGGTTAACATCATACGTTTCCATTTTGCCAGCGATTGAACGACTTCGATCTTTGTATCGGCCATCTCCTTTACGGCAAAGGATACCGGCTTTTCGACCCCGTTCAGGTCGTCATTAATACCCGTACCGGCTTTTACAAACAAGGGGGCCGTTACCCGGATCAAATCCAGCTCGAAGGCCAGATTTTGCTGAAAAAAATCCTTTAAAGACAAAATCGCCTTTTCGGTTTCAACTGTCGATAAATAGGTTTGATAATTTTTTGGAATAAATAATTTATTACGCATTGGTCTGACTCCTAAAAATCCTTATAGCATATAAAAACTTTAGATTTTATTAATATTTTCAATATTATCCAACCCCCTATCAAAATTTATTTCTTATTTCAGGACGAGATATCCTGTTACCTGATATCCGTGGCTTGTTGCCGTTTTATTATTCGGGTTCTTACTAATCAGAATATCATGGCGTCCAGGTGCTGATGCGGCGATTGCGATATGATAAATATAGATTCTTATCCGTCTTACAAACTCCGACTACGGTACTATCTGCAATTATTACTCTGGAAATTATACTCATATCGCGATCGGTCTGAATCAGAATATCCTTTCCGGTTGTATCGACTCCAAGTAAATAATAGACTGTGTTATAGTAATCCGTGGCATAAAGACCAATAGATTCATCCAGAAAATCATATTTGACAATCGTGTCCCGGGTTGCCATAACTGGGTCGTCTTTCGAGACAATCCTGATACGAACTTCCCGAGGTGCCTCGCTATTGCGGTAAAAAAGCACCAGCGAATCCAGATCATCGCGATAGCAAATCCCTCCCGCTTTCCAGTTGGCCGTAAGGCTATCAGATTTAATATAAACCAATTCACCAACAGGTGAACATTTTATCACCCAGCCAAATTCACGCGATTGCATATAAATGTCCCGGCCATCATCGGTAATCGCCAGATAGCCCTGACCATTCATTCCCAGATCGAAGGCATCTTCGAGGCAACTGCCTTCAGAAGTGAATTTTAACAAATCAATTTGCGAACCGGAATTCCCCGAAAGGTCATAATTAGTCGTGTAAAAGGATTCACCCAAATAAGTAATATCGGCAATGTCGTCATTGTAAGTATCTTTGTAGGTATTGATATTGCTCTCTTTCTCGCATGCGGCTAAAAGTAAAAGCCCCATTGCACAAAGGCTAATGAGACGCATATTTGACTCCACTTTTTATTAATTGACATTTTCTTTTTCGTCTCAACTATCATATCTCCCTATTAACGAATTAACCTCAGGATTGTTCTTCGTTCTTAGAATGTTCAGACTTGGAGCGTACATAATCCGCTATCCGATCGATGGCGGTAGCGGGAGAATTCTGTCGAATAGCAATTATCTTGGTTTTACCAGACGTAATTGGTGACCAGTTTCTTATCAATGTCAATGACTTCCAATCCTGTGATTATGAAAGTCAGGCAGACTTTTATCCTGAATATTTTCAGATGGAAAAATCCTGAGATTTTATTTTTTGCCATTGTTTCTGCGACTTCCTTTTCTTCTATTAATTTAAACTGCTATATCTTCAGTATGACTGTTATCATGATTCGTGCTGATAATTGCCATCCCGAAAGTAAGTGGTCCTAAACGCCCGATGAACATCAAGAGAGTAATTAATATTTTCCCCAAAACCGTTAATGAAGACGTCAGACCGCTACTCAATCCTACCGTTCCCATTGCAGAGGCGACTTCGAAAAAGATACTTTCAAAATTAGCCGTTTCCGTCAATGATAATATATAGGTTCCTGAGATTAGCAAAATAGTATAGAGTCCAAAAGAAGCTGAAGCTACTATAACCCGTCCATAGGGAATTGCACGTCCCCAAAAACGAGCTCCCTGTTCTCCCTTTAATATACTTTTAATGACCCCCAGCATCGCGGTAAAAGTCGTGGATTTTAAACCACCGCCTGTTCCGGCTGGTGACGCACCGATTACCATCAACATAATTATCAATAATAGAGAAGCTTTAGTGAGTCCTCCAATTGGAACGGTATTAAAACCGACCGTTGTCATAGCAGTCATTGTTTGGAAAAAAGCGGCCAGAATCCGATCACCCTGAGGCAGGCGTACAATGGAAGGTTCACTCACATACAGCAAGATCATTCCGACTACACTCATCCAAAATGTTGTATGGACTATTATACTGGTCGTTAGCGTCACATGTCTGATCTCGCCTTTGATTCTTCTCCAGATATCGACAAATACAATAAATCCGATTGCTCCGCAATAGCTGAGTGTTCCGATTGTAAGATTCAAAGGTACGTTACTGTAAAAACTCTCGAAGCTGTTATTATATAAACTGAATCCAGCCGTATTAAATGATGAAACACAGTGAAAGATAGCACTCCATAACGGAGTCGACATACCGGCACGGACAAAGATAATATATAAACCGATCGAGCCAACCAATTCAATCAAAATTGTAAAATACATGACTCTCATGATAAACTGAGTTATCTTGAATCCGTGCGGCAAATTGAAGACGATCTTCGAAATTTCCTGCCGTTCGAGCGATAATCCCTCACTACTGCCGGCCAGAATAATAAAAGATCCGAAGGTCATATATCCAATTCCACCCAGTTGAATTAAGAGTAGGATGACTAATTCACCCAAAAAGGTATATGAATCCGAAACGCTGATCGGTACCAGACCAGTGGTCGAGACAGCTGAAATAGCAATAAACAGATTATCCAGCATAGATACATGAATTTTCTGTGAAAATGGCAGACATAAGAATATCCACCCTAAAAGTGCATATGATAGATAACCCAGTAAAATGGCTTTAATGGAGGTAACGTTCTGTAAAAACCGGTATTTTTTCGGCTTTATTACAAACATATCATTACCTCGATACTGAGCCGAAATTATTATACTTTAATAAGAAGATTAGATATTCGAAGACCAATCCAGTTGCGCCTACGATAACAATCGATATAATTGTCTTATCATTAATATCAGTTATCATAAATACCGGCAAAGTCAACTCACTCACACAAAAGGATTATTTTAGTTTGTAGCTTCTCAAGCCCCAGCTAACCTCTTTCATCGTAACCTTGATTATTCCCCAGGCCGGTACTGCGAAAAGCATTCCGAAAACACCACCGATATTCCCTCCTATTACTACCGCAATCACAACCGTTATCGGATGCATATTAACGCTCTTGGAAACCACCAGAGGTGAAATCAGATTATTGTCAATTACCTGCACCAAGACAAATACCACGACAATCCAGATTAGGACAGTTCCCAAATCGGACGAGTTACTTAGGATCGTCAATAAAATAGCTGGCACAGCGCCGACAATCGGTCCAAGATATGGAATCATATTAGCAATCCCGGCCAACATTCCTATAAAAAAGAAAAACGGTATCGGATTATCAAAAACTAAATTAATGATAAATAGACCTAAGACCGATAATAGTCCGACTATCAACGCATCCATAGCTTGGCCCTGAATATACCTTGTGACCTGATTACCGACTTTATGTAATACATTTAAAAACAATTCAAAATAACGATTAGGCACCTGCGAAATCAGCATGCGCTTGAATAAACGCTTATCCTTAATCATAAAAAATGAAACAAAAGGTACAATGCCTACAAAGGCTATATAGGAACCGGCATTCTTTAAAAAGAATCCGATTCTCAGGATCATTTCCCCACCTAACTGCTGTAACTTGGTTATCAGGTCACGAGCCAGAGCGGCGTTATTAAAGTTTTTTTCAAAAAACTGTTCCAGTTGAATGGTCAGACTCTTGATCAGATCGGTATTCAATTTAGTTTTTAGTGATTCCATGGCACTTATCACAGCCGGAACGATGCCGGCGACTATTGCAATAACTAAACCTAAAATTATTAGCATCACCATCAAAATAGCCACTGCCCGATTTAATCCTATGCTTTCCATATAATCTACTAATGGATTGAGAATCATTGATATAAGCCAGGCAATTATCAACATCAACAGAACCATCTTGATATATGGAAAAATCAGAAATAAAAATGCCATTCCAATTAAAATGAAAAAAATTCGCCAGATCGTTTTATTGATCTGACCGGCTGGGGCGACTGCGGCATTATTCATGGTGAGTAACCTTCAATTCACACTGAAGATTTGACAATTGTTCATTTGTTCGGCGTAAGCGTTCACCTATCACCTTGGCTAAGGCCCACAGGATTTTGATTCCCAGATGGGGTTTGCGATATAATAAATCCATCAAATCTGGACGAAAGAATCCGATTATATCACAATCTAATTTAGCAATGGCCGAAGCTGAACGGGGCGCTTCATCTAGCAAAGCCAGGTCACCAAAAAAAGCTCCTTTATCTAGGTCGGTAATATGTTTACACTCGTTATTTTCGACTTCTTCAACGATTTCAACTGTACCTTCGACGATAATGTACATTCCGAGACCCGGATCACCCATCCGAAAGATCGGCTCGCCTTTTTTATACTTCCGACGGTGAACTATTTTCTCGACCTCAATTAATTCCTTCATATCCAAATCCGAAAAAATCGGAACGGTAGCTAAAATCCGCGTTGTGTCACTCAGTTCGGTTTTTTTCTTGTTTACAATGTTATCCCAAATTGGATTTTTCATATTTGCATTAACCTTCTTTTTTAAAAATTGCGCAGAGTAATTTACATACAATTCTATAAAATAAACAATTTCAATCGATGCCCGGAGTAGGCCTTGCTATTCCGCTTTACAATACTTATTTTGAGACGTTTATTATGAGTGCTTTGTCGTTGATGAAAAAAATTGCTACCGGTCTGCTGGTGTTGATTTTTTGTCCGCTAACTGTTTTTCCGCAACAAAAAGACTTGGATCAGAAAATTGAGCATCAATCGGAACAACTGGAAAAAATCCGTCAAGAAATTCGAACTTACAAAGATGATCTCCTAAAAGCTGAATCGAAAGAAAAATCAATTCTAAACCGCATTAATGAAACCGAACGCAGTATTAGTCTGACTGAAAAACTACTCTATCAACTAAATCGCGAACAGAACCAGAAAGAACGTGATATTATCCAGACCGAACGTTCTCTTCAGCGCCTTGAATCTAATTTGTTTATCCTTAAAAAAGACTTTGCAAAACGATTAGTCTATTTATATAAAAATGGTGACTACAGCGACTTGGAATTGATACTTACGGCTAAGTCTATCAATCAGGCTTTCTATCGTCATAAATATCTGCGGATTCTAGCCGATATTGACCAAAATACTTACACCAACATTAAAGATAATATCAGTGCTATTAACCAGCAGAAAAATCAGCTCCGAAAAGAATTAAGGGAAAAAGAGCAGATCATTAATGAAAAAACTTCCCTGCGAGTCAATCTCCAACAACAAAAACAAAATCATAACCGACAATTAACAATTGCCCGCCGGGATAAATCGAATATTACCGAGCAAATCAAGGAAAAAGAAAAAGCCGCGGCCGAAATGTCCCGATTAATCTCTAATCTGGAAAAAGAACGTGAAGCCCGACGTAAAGAACTGGAACGCCAACGAGCTCTCTCTGGCGTCGCCGCCGATAATCCTTTTCTGGCCAGTAGAGGTAAATTGAATTGGCCGGCTAAAGGCGAAATTATCTCGCGTTTCGGCATCCAGAAACATCCAACCCTGAAAACGATCACCGATAACTCCGGTATCGATATTAAGGTTCGTATGGGAACGCCGGTCGTTTCGGTACTCGATGGAGTCGTTACGACGATAACCTATATCCGTGGATTTGGCAATACTATTATAATTGATCATGGTTCAGGGTTTTATTCAGTCTATGCACATGTTGAAAATATTCGCGTATCGGAAAATGATTATGTTACAACCAATTCGGTCATTGCCGAAGTCGGTCAATCTGGTTCGTTGAGCGGTCCCTTACTCCATTTTGAAATCTGGCGCAATAAAACCAAACTAAATCCTGAAGATTGGCTGAACAAAAGATGAGTCTTTTCCCTTTAATCAATCAAACTGAAAATCGACGTTTACTATATAATGTCATCAACAACAACCGGGTTGCCCACGCTTATCTGTTTTATGGTCCGGAAGGCAGTGGTTCGGAAGGCTTCGCACTCGAGTTTGCGGCTATGCTTAACTGTTCATCCAAAGACGAATACCCATGTGGTATTTGTCAGGTCTGCAGGCAAATGAAAACACTCGAACATCCGAACCTCACTTTGGTTTTTCCCGTTCCCGCACCCCGGGATTCAGACTCCGATGATTCACCTTTTAAACAGTTTAAAGAAGATGAGATGGAGGAAATCCGGCTGACCATTCAGAATAAAAGTCGTAATCCTTATGATAAAATTTCGGTGAAAAAAGGTCTCCATATCCCAATCTCATTCATACGCGAGATCAAGCGGAATATCTATTTGGCTGCCCCGACTAAAGGTCAGAAAGTCGTTGTTGTTTTCGAAGCCCATTTGATGACCGAACAAGCCGCCAATGCTTTTCTGAAAATTCTTGAGGAACCGCCAGCCAATTCAACTTTCGTTCTGACTACCGCTTATCCGGACAAACTCCTGCCTACGATTCAATCCCGCTGTCAGTGGTTATATTTTCCGCCGGTTCCTGAAGATGAATTGAAAATTTATTTGACCGCCAAAGGCTATCCAGCTGAAAATATCCGTCTGGCAATACGACTTTCAGGCGGTAATGTTGCCCGACTAATACAGTTAATTGAGCACGATTTGAAAACCATCAAAGAAATGACCCTGGCGATTTTCACCGATATCGCACGCTGGAAAGTCAATAAGGTTTATGAACATATCCAGAAAATAGTTTCAATATATCGGGAAGACCCCGAAGATTTTATTCAGTTAATGCAATCGCTGATTTTCTGGATCCGAGACGCCGAATTAATCCATAAAGGTCGACCGGTCGAGGAAATCATCCATCTCGATTACTCTGAAAAACTAACTAATTTTGTACAGAAATACCCCAATTTTAATGCTCAAAATATGAAAATTTCCGTCGAGAATTGTATTGATTTCATTAACCGGAATGTCTATATTAGCCTCGCTTTAACTGAAATGTTTTTTAAACTGAAAGAACAATTAAATAACCATAAATAGCCATGGACGATAAACCAAATCCTAAAATTGTAAAACTGAAATTTAAAGGTGGTAATCGGGTGTTATGCCTGAATCCCCTGGATTTTCCCGTTCAACCCAATGATAAAATGGTCATCTCCGTCGATCGTGGTGAAGAAATCGGAAGCGCCTTACCACCCGTGTCATCGCCGATTCTACCTGAAGATTTAAGTGAAATACCAGCCCTCCTGCGGAAAGCCACACTTGCGGACTTATCACAAAATAACGAAAATCGTCTGCGTGAAAAAAACGCCCTCGAATTTTGTATCGCAAAAGTCAACGAATTGAGTCTGCCGATGAAAATGATCGACGTCGACCTGCGTCTTGACCGTCGCAAGATTGTGTTTTATTTCACGGCCGACGACCGGATCGACTTCCGCGAATTAGTAAAATTATTGGCCGCCGAATTCAAAACCCGCATTGAAATGCGCCAGATCAGCAGTCGTGAAGAAATGAAGCGTACCGATGGAGTTGGGCCTTGCAGTCTGAGATTGTGTTGTGCTAGTTTTATTGACGATTTCGATCCGATCAGTACTCAATTAGTCAAGGAACAAAATCTACCCATGAATCCGGCTAAAATCTCTGGCGTCTGCGGCAAACTCAAATGCTGTTACCGCTACGAACATGATTTCTACGAAGAAATTCTGAAAAATTACCCGGCTTATGGCTCACATCTGAAAGTCGCTGATAAAGAAGGCGTCCTTGAAAAAATCGATATATTCGCCCAAACGATGACGATTCGCTATGACGATAATCAGATGGAAGATTTCCCGCTGTCCGATTTCAAACAGAAAATTACCGTAATCCAATAACGCTTACCTTAACATGAAAAATTCCGCTACATTTTTCCTGACTACCCCCATTTATTATGTCAATGATATACCGCATATCGGTCACGCCTATACGACGGTCCTTGCCGATGTACTGGCACGCTATCAGCGAGCCGGTGGCACAGCTACTTTCTTTCTGACCGGTGTGGATGAGCACGGTCAGAAAGTTCAACAGGCCGCAGAGGCCGCCGGTATCACGCCCCAGGAACATTGCGACCGCATGGTTACATACTTTCGCAATGCCTGGGAAAAATTGGGGATCAAATACGATTTCTTTATCCGCACCACCGATCAGTTTCATATCGATGCTGTTCATCAAGTCCTGCAGAATCTGTTCGATAAAGGTGAAATTTATCTGCATGAATATGGTGGCTATTACTGCGTCGGATGTGAACGTTTTTACACTCCTAAAGAATTGATTAACGGTCAATGTCCTCAGCACCGCAAAGAGCCTGATTATATCAAGGAGAAAAACTATTTCTTCCGGATGAGTAAATATCAGGACTGGTTGATCGATTATATTCAGAAAAATCCGGATTTTATTCAACCCGAAAGCCGGAAAAACGAGGTCTTGGGTTTCCTGAAAAATCCACTCGGTGACCTGTGTATTTCACGTCCTAAAGCGCGCCTTAGCTGGGGAATCGAATTACCCTTCGATCCCGAATATGTTACCTATGTCTGGTTCGATGCCCTTCTGAATTATATAACCGCTATTGGTTATCCGCATGATCGCACGCGTTTTAAACGCTGGTGGCCGGCTAATTATCACCTGATCGGCAAAGACATCGTCACGACGCATTGCGTATATTGGCCAACTATGCTGAAAGCTATGGATATGCCGTTACCTAAAACGATCTTCGCCCATGGCTGGTGGATGATCGATGAAACCAAAATGTCCAAATCGCTCAAGAACATCGTTAAACCGCTTGATCTGGTGGATGTTTATGGTGCCGATCCGGTGCGTTATTTTCTGATGCGCGACATGGTGCTCGGTCAGGATGCTAATTTTAGTGAGGAAATTTTCATTAAACGCTACAATTCCGAACTGGCGAATGATTTCGGTAATCTGGCCAGTCGCGTAATGACCCTGATCAGACAGAATTTTACCACGATTCCGGAACCATCTCAACCCGCTAATGATGAAGTCGAAATTCAGGTTTCCGCCGGAAAATTACCGGAAATTACTCAGCGACTGATATCCGAGTTGCATTTAACCGAAGCACTCGAGGGTATCATCGCTTTCGTACGATCGATCAATAAATACATGGAAGTCCGTCAACCCTGGCATTTAGTCAAAAGCGACAAAGTTACCGCTGGAAATGTTCTTTATACCGCTCTGGAAAGTTTACGCCTCGTCGCTATACTTCTGGAACCGATTATGCCAACTAAAATTGCAGAACTGTTAAGCGCATTACCGGTCGATGAACAAAAATCACAATTCGCGTGGGGCCGGATCAAAGCCGGTGCGTTACTCGGTCAAATACCGATTCTCTTTCCACGGATCGATAAAACCGTTAAATCCAGAGTTGAATCGAAAATTACTTCACCAAAGCCGCCTGATACGCCAATAACGATCGAAGATTTTGATAAAGTAAAATTGACGACTGCTAAAGTTTTGACGGCTGAAAAAGTACCAGATACCACGAAACTATTAAAATTGACGATCGACATTGGTACCGCAAAACGTCAGATAGTTGCCGGAATCGCCGAACATTACACTCCTGAACAAATTATCGGTAAAACTATCATCGTCGTCGCGAATCTGCAACCGGCAACGATTCGCGGCCTGAAAAGTGAAGGTATGTTACTGGCCGCCAAAAAAGATGGTCGACTGACCTTGTTGAGCAGTCTCGATACAATCGAACCAGGGGCCAAGATCAGCTGAATGTTCGTCGATACTCATGCTCATCTCAACTATCCTGCTTTAAACTCTCAATTATCCAGCGTAATCGCCCGGGCAATCGAAGCCGGTGTCACTCGCATTATCAACGTCGCGACCGATTTGCAATCGGCTGAGAAGGTTCAAGATTCTGCCACTAAATTCGACGACGTTTTCGCGGCGGTCGGTATCCATCCCCAGGATTCGGCCAAATTACCGGCTGACTGGCAAATTCGACTTCAAGAATTATTGTCAAAACCAAAGGTGGTTGCGGTTGGAGAAATCGGGCTCGATTATTATCGTGAGTATTCACCAAAAGCGACTCAAATTCAAGTTTTTCGTGAACAAGTATTAATCGCCCGGGAATTCGGATTACCGATGATTTTGCATGACCGGCAGGCACATGAAGATTTGAAGCAAATTCTGACCGAAATCGGTTATTATAAAGGCGTATTGCATTGCTTCTCCGGGAATGCGGCCTTCGCCCAGGAAATGATTAACCTCGGTTTTAAAGTTTCATTCACCGGTAACGCTACCTACGGCAATAAGAAAACCGAACAGGCTGTGCAAGCTGTTCCATTAGAAAAACTGATGATAGAAACCGATGCGCCTTTTCTGTCACCGGAAGGTAAGCGCGGCGAGATCAACGAACCGGCTAATATTCTCCTGATTGCTGAAAAAATTTCCATGTTAAAAGACATGCCTCTCGAAACAGTAGCGGCCGCGACGACTCATAACGCTATCACCTTTTTCAACCTACCGTGATAAGTCATAATCCTAAGAAACGGTTCGGTCAGAATTTCCTGATCGACCCGAATATCCTGCGGAAAATAGTTCGGATAATTGACCCGAAAAAAGGTGACCTTATTGTTGAGATTGGTCCCGGAACCGGCTCACTTACAAGATACTTATTGGATTCAGAAGCCGAGATTCACGCCATCGAACTCGATCCGCAATTAGTCGATTATTTGCATCAGGAATTAGCAAAATATCCAAACTTTCATCTGTATCATGGCGATGCGGTTAAATTCGATTTTTCGGAAATAATGAATGCAGATCAAAAAATAAAAATGGCCGGTAATATTCCCTATAATATCACCAGCCCGTTGCTTTTCCGCTTATTTGAAATGACCGGGCGGCTTGATCGGATTGTTCTATTGGTTCAAAAAGAAATCGCCCGGCGGATTTGTGCCCAACAGAGAACGAAAGAATACGGAATTCTTTCCGTTATGACCAATTTCTATTGCCGACCGCAAATAGAGTTTCAGGTTTCGTCCAAAGTCTTCCGTCCCGTTCCCAAAGTTACTTCCAGTTTGATAAAATTAATGCCGGTTAAAAATGATTACGATCATAAATTTCGTTGTCAGTTCAACGAATTGGTCAGAAAAGCCTTTAACCAGAGACGGAAAATCCTGCGAAACTCACTCGACTTGCCCCTATCGGCCGAAAATGCTGATTGCCCAATCGACCTCTCCCGGCGGGCAGAAACATTGAGTGTCGACGAATTCATCGCTTTGACCCACTGGTACCATACACGCTTTTTCCTTGGATAAAAAGTGAATTTAGGATAATTTCTGTACGCTTTTTTAGACTACCGGGCCCCTAGCTCAACGGTTAGAGCACCGGACTCATAATCCGTCGGTTCGGGGTTCAAATCCCCGGGGGCCCACAAAAGATGTCTTATTTTGTATATGTCCTGAAATCTCGGTTTCAATCGAAGTATTATGTTGGAATGTCAAACGATCCTCAGAGACGTCTCACAGAACATAATCAAGGAAAAGTCACAGCCACAAAATCATATCGGCCTTATGAAATCGTACTGATTGAGGAATTTCCTGATCGCCAAAAAGCTCATTTTCGTGAAAAATATTATAAGACTGGTTTTGGTCGAAAAGTCTTCATGAAAAAAATATCATCATAATCCGTCGGTTCGGGGTTCCCCGCCAGCCCTCCCGCTGGTCGGGAGCGGGTTGGAAATCCCCGGGGGCCCACAAACTTCTCAAGATTTATCTATTTACTCGATACAATCAAAAAGCCCGAGCAAGTCGGGCTTTTTGGAAAGAACCTTATTTTTAAGGTGCTAAAGAAGTATTATAATTACTCCTGTTATTTAATCAGCAGGCACTTTTTCACTTCTTGGAAATTACCAGCCTGGATTTTATAGAAGTACATACCGGAACTATATCGCGAAGCATTCCACTGAACTGAATAATAACCCGGTTCTTTTTGTTCATCGACTAATCTCTCAATGATCCTGCCATTTAGATCGTAAATCGACAAGGTTACTCTGGACGATTTCGGAATAGCAAAACGGATTGTCGTAGTCGGATTGAACGGATTTGGATAATTATGGAACATCCTGAATTCTTCCGGTACCGCTAAAGTCCCATCCGCTAGACCGACAATCACCGCAATGTGAATAGTCTCTTCTATACTTGCCTGTGCTCCGGCATTATCCGTAACCGTCAGGGTAATCTGGTAATGACCGGAATCGGCATAAGTATGGACGGGATTTTGTTCATCGGAAGTCAAATTATCACCAAAATCCCAATGCCAAGCCACAATTCCACCGTCTTTATCCCGGTTATCGTTCGATTCATCCGTACAACTGATTTGATTAGCATTGATACTCACACTCATTCCCGCTGTCGGCATATCATTGACGGAACTGACGACAAACTGAACCAGGGTCGAATCAATTGCAAAGGAATTCTTTTTTAAGTACAGTTTGGCAGAGGTAGTACCGAAGAAATCGGCTATCGGAGTTATTGTAATCAGAGATGATTCTGTAATCCGTGTTAAACCGACCGTCGATTCTGACTTCCATTCTAGCTGAACTCCGTCAGTTGATAAACCAGCCGCAAGCCGCATCAAATCAATTGTCAATGATTCATCTTCATTGATCGGAAAGACGTGCTGAGCCGATCGGATAAACTGAGGCCTCTGAAGAACATTTACGGTTACTGGTGCTCCTACTAATGACCAACGGTCGGTGCTCCAGTAGACGAACTGATCTTTTAGTAGGTCCCGAGTTTCGGGTAAGAGAGGTGCTACATAAGCATATCCGAGCATATTGTCCATCATTTCACCCAGCCCAAGAAGGTCTTTGAATTCTCCATAGACCGGATCACCAAAACCGACCACTTTTAACGAATCATCAATATCGGAATCGTTCAGAATAATACTTTTTAAGATTTTTTTAAGTCCGATGACTTCGCCGCTGACTGTGAAAAGCGTATCCGCTTGGACAACCGGTTCATGATTAAGAATCTTAAACTCCGTCAGATTCATTCCCAGAAAAATATTGGCATATTCATCAAATTTTTCATTATACAGAGAGTCATATTGGTAATAGTACAGAATTAATGAATATACTGAATAATAACCCGGTCGCAGGATTTTGGTATTTTTCGCCGCCATTTCAATTGTCACAGTTTCATTTTTTGCGAGTTTACCTGATCGATCGGTGATATAAAAATTACGCGGTTGTTGATACAACATGACATTATCAAATAAGGCGTATCCCTCGTTGACGGATTCATCGGTATAGATAACAAAAACCAGCATAATTTCCTTACCGCTGACTCTAACCGGTAGACGCGTGGAAAAAGTATGCAACTCATTATCTGAAACTAATAACGGAACACTGCTCCAATCCGGATCATTTGTTGCGATTGGCCGATCCCGCCAGGTATCCCCGGTTTCATCACCTGGTTCGCGCCATACGACATATACATCAAACCAGTCGTAATATAATTCCAGCATGGTGCTGTAATCAAATTCCATTAACGTACGCATCGTATCATTATCCGGAATAGATATCCAGGGTGAAAAGAGCGCACATTCGGAATTATCGTAATATTCCAACGTTTGTAAATCGCCAAACAGAGCTACATTGGTCGCTGTACCGGAAATATTTTGAAGCGAGTCGATTTTCCAATTAGTGCCAAATCCATAGGTATAATCTTCAGTTGTCCAGCCGGTTGGTAATTCCAGCGATTCGTCAAACGTCTCCATCCACGAGAAAGGTTCCGGTACTGTGGCTAAATTATCCATTTTAAAAATTGCTGATTCAGCTTTTTTATCGAAGGATTGCAGCACCGGTTGTCGGCTGGTTTGAGAAAGCCGGGAATGAAATCTCGTTGAACGGGTTCTGTAATCGATTCCGGTATTTGGCTTGGACGGAGTTTGAACTAAAAGTTTATTAGCACCAATTATCTGGATCGGTTCGGGTGACTGATACTGAATGATCGGTATGGTCAGGTACTGGATGTCCACGAGACCATCATTGGTAATCGAATAGGAGCTTTTCATTGTTTCTCCACGATACAGACTATCCGCAAAGCAGTATTCTGGATTCACCGTAATATGTCCGTACTCCGTTTCAACTACTAAAATAGAATAAGCATAATAACTGCGTGGATCGTTGTTACGGATCAATGATAAAACACCAATCTCACCTTCCGGGAAACCCGCCGTATTGAGTGTTATTGAAACAGTTAAATCCTGTCCCGGCAGTACACTGCCGTCCAGAATGCCATTACCGGAAGCATCTTCATAAACCAGCGGTGATTCACCTAACCATAAAGAAACATTATCAAACACAGTTCCAAAACCGACGCTGTTACTGTTATCCGTATTGGTGATAAACCAGAACGTCACTGAATCAGCTAAAACCAAGTCAGTTAGATAAGATGTAAGATCGACCATGACCGTGGTAGCACTGTCGGTATTACTGCTAAGATTCCAATCGGTTTGAGCGATCGTTGCAATTTTCCCTGATTCCGAGATCAGGTTGATATAGAAATAATCACAGTACTCTTCTAACTCGGTCGCATAATCAAATTGCAGAAAAACCGGGATTTTCTTGGTTGATTCGATAATTGAACGAAAGTTGAAATAGGGACTGGCGGCGACAGTAAGAGTATTATTCTGATAACCATTAGTAAAATCACCCGCCAGAAAAACATTATCTATGGCTGTCGATGTATCGACGTCGTATAATCTCCAGTTGTCACCTGACCCGTATTCGATAATTTCCCAGTCCTGTGCCACTTGCGCGGCATCGTTCAGGGAATCATTCCAGAGAATCGTAAATGGATCGGATGATTCAGTTGCATTTAAAGTAAAAATCGAACGTTCGGAATTCTGCAATGCCTCTGATAGTGTTTGATAATCCAGTTCTATTATTTTTTCAAAATCCCGTGGTTTTTTTGAACTTTCAGTTATATTGACTGGAGCATTATCCTGAGGTAGTAGAAAAAATTCCAGATCACGGTTGTAATAATCGACGATAGGACTTATCACAAATTCCAAATCAGCATCTCCGGAATTACCGATCGTAAAGGCTGAATTAACGGTCTCACCCCAGGCAACTTTTGGAAGTACAGTATATTCCGGATTGACTGTAATGCTGGGATACTGTTTAAGTCGAACTTCAAACGGAACCGAACCGATACCGGCAAATTCGATGGTTCCACTACGGGAATAGCCGTTGCCACCGGCAATAATTTCAGCGACTGGAATATTGACTGCTACTCCAAAGGCACCATTGGATTCAACACTGAGGCCTTTTCCGCTCAGATCAAGTGCCCGGCTTTCCGTTGCACCATCGGTATACGTCAGAGTTACTGTGGACACGGAAACTGCCGAACTCGTGCCGTTGATAAAACCAACGTTACCGACGGCTTGACCATCTTCCGGACAGCAAAGTAGATATAATTTATCCACATTGAATTTAACGGCAGATTCGAGACTGTCCGGTCGAATACTGTTCAGGGCATTCAGACGCCCTTCGGTCATCCAATAACCATTATAGCCGGTTTTCCGGTCTGCCCCGGCCATTAAACGAATAAAAATATCATTGTAGGATTCATTTGGATAAAGTCCTTTCGCAATGGCATATACGCCGACCGCATGCGGAGTCGCGGCACTGGTTCCACCAAATTCCTGATATCCACCGGGAGCGGTAGAAAGTACCTGTAATCCCGGAGCACCGAGATCCACGGACGCCATGCCATGACTGGAACCCCACCAAATATTGACTATATCATCCATATAATCAGTAGCACCAATCGAAATTATATTGGGAACTGGCAAGGTCGACGGATATCGATATAAGAGCTGCTCATCCAGGTCGACAAAATCATTACCGGCAGAGCAGAACCAGGCAATTCCCATTTCGGCTTGCTCCAGGGCATAATTCACAGTAACCTCTGCCTCTCTTAAATTATACTCATCCAAAATACCCGTTCCGCCCCAACTATGATTGACGGCTACAATCCGCACAGATGAACCGGCATCGATCAATTGCTTCTGAAGTACACTGACATAATATAATCCGTGTAATATGTCGATCGTATAAAAATAACCATCTTCAGAGGCTTTAACGGCGATCATCTTCACATTAGGTGCAATCCCGGACATCCCAATCGTATCTATCGTCGCACCAATAATTCCGGCTACCCCGGTACCATGTCCATGGACGTCCATCGGATCCGAATCATCATTTGCCACATCATAACCATAATAATCATCGACAAATCCGTTGTCATCATCATCGATTCCATTATTGGGGATTTCCCCCGGATTAGTCCATATTTTACCTTGCAGATCGGGATGCTCATAATCGATTCCCGAATCAAACACCACCACCAGAACAGTGTTTACAGTTTGGTCTTCCATGGCCTGCCAGGCGCGGATCATGTCAATGTCGGCACCCGCAACAGAACTCTCCAATTCGGAAAAACCAAACAGTGATTCCATACTATCCTCAACGGCGCCGGTATTATGCAGGGCCCACTGATAAGGGAAAAAAGGATCGGCAGGAACACCATCTTCAGATTTGATGATCTTTCCGGTCGGTTCCAGTTCATAAACACGGTTCGGAAAAGCCTTGACTCCAGGAATGGCATTCAAATGTTTTAAAGCCGTTTCCATGTCACCACTGACAATCCACTCCTCAATCCCACGCTGTGGAATAACCGGCTTGACTTCAGTGGCAATCTGAGATGCAAGAATCTTCATGGAATTGGTTGTACTTTTCGCCAATCCAGCCTTTTCAGTGACGACAACAATACTGTTTTTTACAACCTGGTTACCACGGAACATGGTGGTCGATTGTTGGGTTGCGGCATTACCAAATGTAAAAATGATCAATACACTCAGTACAATCCATTTCAAACTTAGTTTTTTCATAATCAGTCTCCTCACATTATTATTAAAAATACAAAGTCATTCAGACTTACTCTAAGGATGGTAAGACAAATCCGAATTAAGATCTTTCATTATCGATTATTTTTAGCATTACCTTGCTGTGAAATAATTTACGCAAGTTATCTGTGCTGGGCTTGCTGATAAGATAATAACAGCAGGCTGATACTTGAAAGTAGATTTGTACGAAGTGGAAATTGGCTGGTTAAATATGATTTTTTAAAACGTATGAATCTAATTTTATCAGTAAAGTACATAAATAACCTTCGAAATATAAGCTGGTTTTTCATATATAAAAACAAAATAGATAGCAAATCTTTAATAACTGACAACGATTGCATCTATTATCACTTTGGGCAACGTTGACCACATTCACCAGCTGTCGAAGAACCGCCCACACTGAGGCTACCGATGTTTCGGAGACACCGTGATAAGAAGTTGATGTTATATCAACCGGATTGACGTGCATAGCGCTGGCAGCATTAGTTTTAATGAATATTTTTCCCCTTTTAAATAATTGACTGCTCCTTTCCCTCGCATCAAATTATGAATCCAAATATTCAACCCGAAGGTGATATTCATATTTTGTCGAGCGATTTTATCGACTGGGTTAAAATTGACAATATCCTAAACAGTTTTAACACACTTACGATTTCATGATTTCACTTTTAATGAAATAGTACATTGGTTTTCGAGTGATATCACTGTTACAAAGCCATAATTAGAATCCTGATACCAACCAAGCCGAGTGCGACAGCAAGACTACGGATAATCCACACCCCATGTACACGGCCAGAAAACCACGCTCCCGCCTGTGCACCAAACAAAACGCCGAGCCCCAGTAATATCGTTTGGTAGGCAGAAGCCTGCGAAAAAGAACCGTTCGCGATATGGACAATAGTCCCAGCCAGTGCCATGATAGCCAGAATGAAGTGTGAAGTTGCGGTTGCAATATGCACCGGGAAGTTCAGAAGACGAACAAGAATCGGCACATGAATAATACCGCCACCGATACCCAGCAGACTTGATGCATAACCGACAAAGATGCTTAAAACAATACCGAGTCTTAGGTTGTACGAAAACGTATGCCTGGTGCCGTCCTTCTCAATTATAGTCCTGATAGTATAGATCTTCCTTTGAGCCGCTATTGGTCCTATTTTCTCATCCCGGTGAAAAATCAAATAAGCCGCCGCTATTATCATTAAGACGCCGAAGACTCCGTTAAAAGTTCGGCGTGGAATGTAGTCTATGGTCAAGGCGCCTGCAATCGCTCCCGGTATCGTAGCGAAGGCAAGCAGATAACCGGACTTATAGTCGATCCGCCTCAAGCGAGCGTAGGCTGTCGATCCTGACAAAACGTTGAAGAAGACGACCGCTAATGAAATACTGGTAATCGAATCTGGCGTCTGGTGCGGGTACAGAATGAGTAGGACTGGTACCAAAATGAATCCACCGCCAGCTCCTATCAGGGTTCCGATGGCACCTACAATTAATCCCAACGCGATAAGCCATAGTTGATGATCCATACTTCTCTAATCCTTTATTGTCATTGATGTGCATCGATCAGGTGAAATCCTGATAGCGACGATCGAAATGCCATAATACCTTCGCTCGAATACATTGTTTCGGCTTAATATCTGATAAGTTTTATTATGGAAAGTGAATCTTTCTGGCTCTCGATCTGGCAAACTATACATCCCGATTCATTCCTTGTTTCTTCCAATCTCACGATCTAAAAAACTGCTTAGGGAGGAATAATTTATGTTTCTTCGATTCTTGTATACCGCCGAAAGATCTGCACTCAGACAAGCCTGAGGTTATAAACACGTTTTTTTATCATAACCGAAGGTAGTAGTTAATGAGAATGACACAATTTCACCTCGCTATAATCCAGCCAAATCTTTATCAATTTGAACAACTCTAAAAAAATCCAGGAAAATCTGTGTCTGTTTTGATAATCTGACTCTCCCTAAAACATTTCTCTCGACAGAATATAACAACCTCCCCACTTACCTGCAACGCCATTTTCTACAATAACAAGAACCATTATTGTGAGAAAATACAATTGATAAAACACTACATTAAAATATTTTTAACCAAATCTTACCTTAAATTTTGTTGACTTATTAGTCCGTGCACTATTTTCCGGGCTCACCCAAAAAAAATTATTATCGTAGTATTTTAGTGACAACCTTATAAGGATTATCGTATCTAAAATTTGATTTCAAATAAAATGAGGAAGAAAATGAAAAAATTAAAAATCATCGGAATCGTCGTTATACTAATTGGATTGGGGTTTGCCGCAAGGCAACTCTTTAGCACCAAAAAGACCGATAATAGCAAGGGTTATAAGACGCTTCAACCCACTTTTGAAACGATTGTTGAAGAAGCACTCGCCATTGGTACCATCACACCGGAAAACGAAATTCAGGTAAAATCTAAAATCGCTGGCATTGTGGTTGATCGTTTTGTAGAAGTTGGTAACGAGGTCAACAAAGGCGATATCATGGTCCAGATTTCACCGGATCCGACGCCGATCGAATTGACCGAGGCTCGCCGTGACCTGGAGATGAAAGAAGTCGCGCTCAAGAACGCCAAACTCCAGTACGATCGCAACGTCGAATTACTAGGTAAAAACCTGGTATCCGAAGAAGCCTTCGAAAGTATTAAACTCAAGTACGATCAAGCCAAACTGCAAAGGGATTTGAGCAAAGATCGCTTATCATTGATTGAAAAAGGCCAGGCCGGTCAGGTCGAATCGGTAGTCAAATCGCCCATTACCGGCACCGTTCTGGAGAAATTCGTCAATGTCGGTGATCCGGTTGTACCTCTGACCTCTTATCAGCAGGGTACTCCCCTCTTTACTCTGGCGGATATGTCGAGCCTGATCTTCCGCGGCACCATTGACGAAATCGACGTCGGAAAAGTCAGCGTCGGAGTCATGGCTGAACTGGAAATCGGAGCATTGCCCGGCAAGACTATTCTCGGAGAAGTCGTTCGGATGTCGCCCAAAGCCCGTAAAGAAAACAACGCCACTGTCTTCGACATCGAAATTAAAATTGTGGATACACGAGGGATTACCTTACGAGCCGGATATTCCGCTAACGCCAAAATTATCATTAATAAAGCCGAACATGTCCTCTCGATTCCCGAAAGATTGCTGACTTTTGAAAATGACTCGGTTTTTGTTGAATTGGAAGACACCGTAACGGGTACGGTCTCCAAACATCCGGTTGAAATCGGTTTGAGTGACGGAATCATAGCTGAGGTTAAATCCGGCTTAGTGAGCGATGACATCCTCGTAGAACGTCCGCCCAAGGAAATTAAATAAAGGTACCGAGACGTGTTTCTTAAAAACGTACGTATGATTTTCAGGGAACTGAGTAAACAGAAACTCAGAACCATGTTGACTCTTTTCGGGATTTTCTGGGGCACAACCTCGGTCATACTGCTGTTGACTTTTGGTATTGCCGTGAAAGCCAGCACTTCCAAAACTATGCACGGCATGGGTGAAGCGATCTGCGTAATCTGGTCCGGAAAAACCAGTATCAGCTACGGCGGCTTTCCTAAAGGACGTCAGTTGAGTTTTTATAATGACGACGCCCAGTATCTGAGGGATCAGGTTTCGCTCATCGGCGAAATTTCTCCCCAGTACGCGCGTTATGATATTCCGGTCAATGTCGGTGATAAGAAACAGAATTTTACGATTAACGCCGTCTGGCCGGAATTTCAGGATATGCGTAATATGGTACCGCGGGCCGGTAGTCGGTTCATTAATAATCTCGATATGGAAAAAAGACGCCGGGTGGTCTTTATCGGCAACGAGGTCGAAAAAACCATGTTCGGTGATACGAGCTCCGTCGGAAAAATGATACTGATTGACAACATTCCCTATAAAGTCATCGGAGTTATCATTGCCAAGGAACAAGATGGTAGTTACAACGGTCAGGACAAATATGCGATTTTCATGCCGACCACTACTTATCTTGGCATTTATGGCGATCGCTATATAAACAATATGATCGCTCGTGCAAAAAACGTTCAGCAGACCAGCCAGATGAAACAGGCCATCGTTGAGGCCATGGCCAAGAAATATCGCTTTTCACCGGAAGATACGCAAGCCCTACCGGTCTGGGACACGAGCGAGTATGATCAGTTTCTGGGCACTTTTTTCACCGGTTTTACAATTTTTCTGGGCATCGTGGGCGTTATGACCTTAATCGTCGGTGGTATTGGAATTGCCAATATCATGTACGTTATTGTCGAAGAACGCACCTCAGAAATTGGCGTCAAACGTGCCATTGGTGCCAAAAAACGGCTAATACTGACTCAATATCTGATTGAAACATTTTTGATCTCCGCGGTTGGTACTATCGCTGGTTTCCTGTTCGCACTTATACTGATCTTTGTTATTAATCAGGCGCCGCTCGAGGATTTTATCGGTGTCCTGATATTAAATCCTGCGGTGGCAATCATCACTATTGTCATTATATCGACTATCACCCTGATTGCCGGCTGGGGACCGGCTAAACGAGCCTCATTACTTGATCCTGTAATAGCGATCAACAGTTAATAATCAGGAATATTATGGCTAAAAAGATAAATAGTTTTCTCAAAAACCTGTTGCTTGTCAAACTGTTTACGCGGGAATTGAAAAAAGAACGGCGGAAAATATTTCTAACAATTGCCGGGATCGCCTGGGGTACTCTGACGATCATCCTACTCTTATCTTTTGGTCAGGGACTGACCACTCAAATGCTCCGCGGTCAAAGAGGATTAGGTCATAATATCGTCATTCTTTATGGCGGTCAGACCAGTATTGAATATAAAGGCTTGCCACAGGGTCGCCGCATCCGACTCCTGGAAGCGGATTGTGATCTGCTGAAAAACAGCATACCAGAAATTGATCAGATTGCCGGAGAATACGATGCTTGGGGCATTACCTATAAATACGGAGAAACCGTGGTTAATGAGCGTGTCCGGGGCATCAGTTCAATTGGTTATGAAGACATGCGCTCTCAGTTTCCTCAACCCGGCGGACGTTTTATAAATGAAAACGACCTGGAATTACGGCGTCGGGTAATTTTCATGGGATGTGATCTTAAGAAAAAACTCATGGGCGACGTCGATGCGGTTGGTAAAATCGTTTTCCTAAATAATATCCCCTTCACCGTCATCGGCATAATGCAGAAAAAAATGCAGATGGGAATGTATGGCGGTCCGGATGCCGATGCGGCGGTTATGCCGGCCTCGACCTTCAGAGGCATATTCAGCGATATTTACGTCGACCGGATTATCTATCAGGTCAATGATATCGATAAATCGGAGTATGTTAACCAGCAGGTTCGACGGGTTCTCGCCCGGAAATATCGTTATCATCCCGATGATAATAACGCTCTCAACTACTGGGATGTGATTAAAAATTCAAGGCAGACTAAAAAAGCCTTTACCGGGATCACTATTTTTCTGGGTGTTATCGGAGCTATGACCCTGATTATCGCCAGCATTGGAGTGGCTAATATTATGTACGTCACCGTTAAAAAACGTACCAAGGAAATCGGCATTAAACGCGCTATTGGTGCTAAAAAATCACTGATCAAAATTCAGTTTATTATTGAAGCGTTACTGATCGATCTCAGCGGCGGATTCATTGGCGGCGCGATCGCCTATACCCTTATTCGCTTAGTACAAAATATACCACAGGATAGCGCCGATTTTGGGAAAAATATGGCTCTGCAAATTCTGTCGAATCCCGAGTTTTCCTGGACTATTGCCATTAGTACCTGTACAATCCTGGGATTAGTCGGTCTGTTGTCCGGTTTTTTCCCGGCGCGCAAAGCCGCCGCCATCGATCCGATTAAAGCCCTGCATTACGAATAAATATGGAGTTACCTCATGATAAAAATGGAAAATATCCGAAAAGTTTATAATACTGGAAAAGTTGAAGTCGAAGCCCTGCGCGGCGTGGACCTGCAGATCAGACGTGGAGATTTTCTGACCGTAATCGGGCCGTCCGGCTCAGGCAAATCAACTCTGATGAATATCATGGGTTGTCTTGATAAACCGACTTCCGGTGAGTACACTTTAAATGGTCAGAACATTAAGGATATGGATGACAATACACTTTCGGAATTGCGCAATAAGGAAATCGGCTTCGTCTTTCAAAATTTCAATCTTCTGCCCTACGCCTCAGCTTATGAAAATGTGGAAATGCCACTGCTGTTTGCCGGTGTTAGCGGTAAAAAACGCCGTGAGAAAGTGATTTCTATTCTTAATAAAGTTGGGCTGGCCGATCGCATGCGTCATAAACCGAATGAATTATCGGGCGGCCAGAAACAGCGGGTGGCTATTGCCCGGGCGCTGGTGAATTCACCTAATATCATCCTTGCCGACGAACCGACCGGAAATTTGGATACCCAATCTGGGGCTGAGATCATGCAACTCTTTGTCGATTTGTGGAAAGAGGGCAATACAATCATCATGATTACCCACGATCCGCGCGCCAAGGATTATACTAATAATTTCATTACCATTATGGATGGGATGATCAAAGCCTAAAGTATCGATCCATTTCTTCATTAAACCGTAAAGCGGTTTAACAGACAATCCAACTTTCATCTTAACGATAACATTGTACAAAATCAGTACAATTCGCTAAATTGCCTTGAAAAATTATGAGCATATTAATTCGCAATACCTCATTAAATAATAGAATCATCGATATTTTAATTAAGGGCAATCGCATCGTAAAAATCGCCGACGGAATTAACGAATCGGCTGACACTATCATCGACGGAACCAATAAATTGGTAATGCCCGGACTTATGAACGGTCATACTCACGCGGCTATGACCCTGATGCGCGGGTATTCCGACGATTTGCCAGTCAAGGAATGGCTGGAAACTAAAATCTGGCCGTTGGAAGCCACACTGACTGAAGAAGACGTTTACTGGGGCACTAAATTAGCTTGTCTGGAAATGATTCGTACCGGCACGACCTTTTTTAATGATATGTACTGGCATTATCAGGGCACTGCCAGAGCAGTGGATGAAATGGGATTACGGGCTACGATCAGTCCGGTTTTCCTCGATTTCTTCGATCCGGAAAAGGCAAAACAACACCGCCGTAATAACGAACAATGGTTCACTGAAATTAATCAATTTTCGGATCGAGTTCGATTCATTTTCGGACCACACGCGATTTATTCCGTTTCACCGGACTCTCTCAAATGGATCCGGGAATTCGCGACCGAGAAAAAAGTTAAAATTCATATCCATCTCTCCGAAACCGAGCAAGAAGTCCAGGATTGTCTCAAGCGAAGTGGCAAACGTCCGGTGGAATATTTAGACGAGCTTGGTTTTCTGGACAACGATGTATTAGCCGCGCATGCCATCTGGCTTAACGAACGCGAGATGGATATTTTAAAGGACAAACAGGTCAACGTTATTCATAATCCGATTTCGAATATGAAACTATGTTCAGGCATCTTTAAATATACCAAAATCCGGCAAAAAGGTATCCGCGTTCTCTTGGGTACAGACGGCTGTGCCTCGAACAATAATCTCGATCTGTTCGAGGAAATGAAAATCGCCTCCATATTAGATAAATTAATCAGCGGCGATCCGACCTCTATGCCGCCTCCTGAAGTTCTGGATATGACAACAATCAATGCCGCCCATGCCTTTGATATCGACTGTGGTGAGATCAAAGAAAATAAACTGGCTGACCTGATCCTGGTGAATTTAAATTCTATCAGCATGCAACCGCTTTATCATGCCGAATCCAATCTGATCTATAGTATGAATGGTTATAACGTCAACACAACCATCTGTGATGGCAAGATCCTGATGCAAAATGGCGTAATTCCGGGAGAATCGGAAATACTGGAAAAGGTCTCTGAAATCGCACGCAAATTAATCCTTGGTAAATATAATTAAAGCTGTGCAATTTATTTTATTGCGGGAACGAGATATGCATCTGCAGGATCACCCATTTACCGTCTATCTTTTCCAACACGCCGGTCCAGCGCGCATTTTCCCATTTATAAGGTCGACCATCCCATTCTCCACAATCGTCAAGCAGACAGTAATACCAGGCCACCGTACCGTCCTTTGATAAATTGATCCGCAACTCTTTGACGGCGGAATAAGTTGCCTTAAAGCGCGGATCCATCCAGAAAGATTTGGCGGTCCTCTCAACCGCTTTAAAACCTTCAATCAGTGATGCGTCGGGATTCACGATCAGAAAGGTCGAGTCCTGTCGAATTGTGCTATAAAGTAAATCGAGATCCTTATTCAACGCCCATTTAATATTATCATTTATGACTTTTTCGATAATCTGTTGTTCCTTTTGTAGCACTGCCGCGTCTGTATTTTGCCTGGTTTCCGAACAGGAAATAAGCAATACGACAAATAAAGTAATTAATAATGTTTCATTTCTTGCTTTTATCATCCGACTTCACCCTTTTAATTCATCTCTTTTTATTTAGAAAATATTTCTCTGTGTTCTCGCCTGCCTGCCCTGCGGACGAACTAGTACCTGTAGCAGACGGGCAGGTGTGCTTTCTGCGGTTATAATGCATCTTCCTGGATTTCACTTCGGCCAGGAATAATGTTGTTGAACGACTCGCCATCTACCATTTCTTTTTTCGAGTACTCCGGTCCACCTGACTTTTTCCCAGTTGGCTGGTTGATCTTGCCAGGTATTATAATCGTCAAGAACGCAATAGTACCAGGCTACCTCTCCGCTTTTTGAAAAATTGATCCGCAGGTCATGAATCTCATGACCGACTGCTTTGAAATTCGGACTAGCCCAAAAAGCGGTATCATTTTTAACGTCATCGACGCCAAATTTCACCCGATCGTAAGGTGTAACGCTGATGAAATTCGAATCATTGGCAATCGTATTAAAAAACAAATCAAAATCCTTTTCCAGTGCCCAGCCAATGACATTATGGATGGTCTGTTCTACTACTTCATATTCTGCATTATGAGTGAATAGTCTCTTTTTTTGACAAGAGACAATAAAAATAACGAATAATATGACGCTCAGGAAACCAGTCAGTGTTATTTTCATCGCGGCTCTCCTCATATTATTCATCAATGTGAATAAATGGACATATTAAAATGTTAATTCTCGGAAAATTTAAAGTATTCCTGATAGGTATTGAATAACCATTGTTTCAAGGGTTCATTTATGAGAATATTATCCATCCAGTCGGGATTCTTTGCCCAGGCATAATCGAAAATTACGATCGAAATTTCATTCAGACTCGCAACTTGCTTACTTTTAGGTAAACGTTTATACTGATTGAAAGGATAACCGTGGGTTAATGGAAGCGACTTTATTTTTTTTTGTTCGATCCGAGTCGAGATTACCGCGCTTAACACTGCCTGATGAAGAAATAACTTTTGCACAAAAGTCGTACAAACTTCACTCTGATATTGCTTGTCCTCCAATAAACTGGTCAATATTCGCATCCATTCCTCGCAAATTCCAAGTCTGGGATTTATACAAAATACTTCGCAATTATAGTAAGGCTGAATTTCGACTTCATCGGCAATAGTCATAATCATCGGAAGTCTTCTATTATTCAAACCGGTAGCCATAAAAATTGGCATCCAGTAGGCATTCGGTGCTTCACCCACCGCTAATCCAATATTATTCGACAGGGTTACCGGACGCACAACTACGTCATAATTTTTATCCAATATCAAAGCCTCAAAAGGTTTTAGGACTATGACACCGGGGTCCATCCAGATCAGAGTGCGGATATCCGCACTCGTATTTACAATCTTTTCGATTTTTGCGGCGGCAAAGGCCTTGATTGCCAACGGATACTCAAGGAATGTTCGCTCAATTTCCATTGGAATGAGACTCACATTCTCGCCTTCTAAAGAAATTGCAGGAATTTGTTGCGGATAGCCCAGCACAATATAGACTTTGCTGTCCTGGTACTTTCCACCCAACTCCCGAATGCTCTTGACCAGTGCTTTGACAGATCTCTCCTGCTCACGATCAGCGATGTAGGTGACCACAGCAATGTTGGGATACTTTCCTATTCCAATCAAATTCTTAGATAGGAGAACTCCCATTACAGACAGAGTTGAAAATCCAATAATTATAGCCGCCGAACGGAAGTTGACTGTCACTCTCTGCCTTTTCCCCACTTCTCAAGATATCTAAACATCTTTTTTTCCATTAAAAATATCAATCTGATGGAATATCTGATTTGTATTGTAAATATTCCACTATTTTTCTATCAGTGGTATTAGGAAAGTATAAGTGGTAATATAGAACGACCTGCTATACCTGCTTATCAGAATCGTATTAATATTCTATTTAACTCACGCTCCGCTGGTTTTATCATCAGGTGCAGAATAGTGCAATTTTTATTTCTTTTCGGGTCGTGGCAGAGTATTATTGAAAGTCCGCTCCGGATAATCACGCGGCTGGAGATCCTTAAAGGTTTTTTTACCGGAGGAATGCCTCACGATCCGGAACTCATCATATAGTTCATCAGTGACGGTAAAAGCCTTATAATCAATAGAATTCTCATCGACACTAATAATCTGATATAATTGAGTATTTTCTGCGGCTCGGTCCATCCAGCGATTTGGATTAATATGATATAATTTCGGGCCACTGACCGAGACGACATAAACCGGACCGGTCGGATCTTTAGGTTTGAATGTTAGTCGCTCGGGATTATTGCCGCGGGCATAAGTATGGTCGTGTCCGGTCAGAATGAGATCGACTTTGTATTTCTTAAAAATCGGATTCCAGACGTTCCGAATTTCCGGATAGTCGCGGTTGGCGGCCCCGCAATAAATGGGATGATGAAAGACAATAATAGTCCAGTTGTTAGGATTATTTTTCAGAATTTCTTCCAGCCATTGAGCCTGTTTCTCACGTTCAAAATTTGAATTGAGAATAATAAATCGTGATCTCTGAAAATCGAAGTAGTAATTGGTTTCCGGCAATTCATTAATACCATTTAATGGTAAGGTAAAATGCGGTTGCCAATAAGGTGTAAAAAAGCGTTCCCCCCAATTTCCATTATAATATTCATGGTTTCCGATCGAAGGCATGATCGGCACGGTAGCATTGATCCAGCCGGCGGCCGCAAACCATTCACTCCAGGCATTATAGGCGCGGGCATCATTGACCAGATCGCCACCATGAATGATAAATCGAGCTTCCGGAGCGGCTTTATAGGCGGCTCGGATCACTCGCGACCATAATGACAACACATCTTCCTGTCCATCACCCAAATAAATGAATTTAAAAGGTAGCGGCTGTTGGTCGGCCGTACGAAATTGAAACCATTCACTCCATCGTTTCTCGCAACCTACCCGATAAACGTACAGTGCATTGGATTGCAGACCTGTAAAAGTAACAGAATGAAAATTGGAGTTTTTCCCATCGAAATTTAGCAATTCTGTTCGGGCGGATACCCGTTTGATCGTGTAGATAAAATTCGGCGATGCATCTGCCGACGCTATCTCGGCATAAGCTTGGGCAATACTCGTGTCGGTTCGCCAGGTTACCGATTGCGTGCTGGCGGGATCATCACTCCATGAAAGAATAATATGATCGGGATATTGCGTCGGATCGGGAAAATATGCGGCCTGGGAAGTGTCACGAGCTATTGCAACTGTCGCTAGTTGCCCGAACAATAAGGTTAATATAACAAACCCTAAAATACTTACGCGGAATTTGGCTTCTTCAATGTTTCTTGTCATGTTAGAATCACCTATCTATTGCACTTAATGTACATTATCTAAATTCACTAATCAGATCCAAATATCGGTAAATATTAACCAATCCCAACTACTCAGACAAACTCATCTACATATTCCCGTAAAAAGTAGAATTTTCAAAAAAAATTCAACACACTGTGCCGCAATTTAATGAGTTCAGAATATTTTGCCGACGAGCGGTAAGACTATTTTGTGTCAAGGATAACCGGCAAACCATCTTTTCCGGAGCCGATGATAATTATTTTGGTGTTTGGAGACTGAGCCAATTTTTCAGTGGCTTCCACGCCTTTCCAGCGTAAAAGTTGTTCGCTGATACCGGCGGCAACGATATTTTGAAAATCGGCGATACCCTTAGCCTCAATGCGTTTGCGGTCGGCTTCCTGCTTCTCTTTGGTAAGGACAAATTCCATGCGCTGACTTTCTTGATCGGCGCGTTGTTTCTGTTCAATTGCATCGGTTAATTGTACGGGAAGCACAACGTTGCGAATCGGTGTGCTTTCAACAATCACGCCGCGCGGACCGACCATTTTTGCTAACTCTTCCAGAATAGAAGCCCCAAGTCGCTCGCGTTCGGTCGAGTACAGAGCGCTGGCCTGGAAACTGGCCGTGACGACCCGGATGATGGAGCGAAATTGCGGAATTAAAACAATGTTTTCATAATCGCCACCGGAAATGGTTTTATAGACTTTAGCCGCCGAATCCGGATCAAGCCGATAAAGCGCACTGACTTCCAACCCAATCGTGAGCCCTTCGCGCGAAAGTACTTGCATAGTCTCTTTATGTTCTTTTGTCTGAATAGAATATTTTATCACCTGCGCCATCGGATTTACCAAATTGATACCGGACGGCAGAGTTCTGTCCGAGACTATGCCAAAGAAATCCACCACGCCAACATGTCCGGCTGGGATCTGGGTAAACATCTGACTCAGCGCGACAACGATGGATAAGACTATCACCGCCAAACTGCCAGAGACGACTTGCTTGTAAATAGTGTAATTTTGCCGAACCTTCTTTATCGCATTACGCCACACAATCAGGGCGGCAACAGCGATAATAACTGCCAGAATGAAAATCATTTTAACCTCCTTGCTTTTTGTAATTATTCAATTAATCTATGACAATCATGGCTTTCATCACGCTATCCCGGTAATTAGCCACTAATTCGAAAGCTTCCGCGGTTTTTTCGAGTGGAAAATGATGAGTCGCCATCTTATCCACATTTATCTGGTAACTTTCCAGTAAATCGATGGCTTCCCGGGTGCAATTAACCTGTCGTCGCACGTTGATAATAGTGATTTCTTTCCGGCGGAGTTCATGGATCGGGAAGGTTATATCGTCGGTTTCAGGAATACCAATCAGTATCAAAATCCCGCCCGGTTTCAGCAATTTAACCGCCTGGTGGAAGGCTTGCGGATCACCACTGCATTCAAATACGACATCGAGTTGTAAGGACTCAAGTTTAGTAATTTCTTCAACGATATTCATCTGATCCGGATTCCCGGTCCATCTGGGATTCAATTGTCTGGCAAAATCGAGGCGCTCCTGAATTTTATCGGTGACATAGACATTGCCTGTTTTCTTTGTTTGCAATCCATGAAAAACCGACATGCCGATCGGTCCGGCACCCAAAATACCGATACTGGCTTTCTGCGGAAGTCGAGCGCGTTCGATGGCGTAAACCGCAACCGCCAGCGGTTCGGTCAGGACTGCCTGCTCTAGCGTCATTGTATCGCTGATGGGATAACAACACGTCTCAGGAAGTACAATATATTCGCATAAAGCACCACCGAGTTGTTGCGGAGTTCCTAAAAATTTCAGGTTACGACAGGTATTTTTTCTTCCTTTTTGGCATTGGTCACAATGACCGCAGTAAAGGGTTGGATCGATCGCAATTCGCTGACCGGATCTAATCCGCGTGACCTCTTTACCAATGTCCTCGACGATTCCCGCGGCTTCATGCCCGACGATGAACGGATACTCAATTATCTGATTACCGATGCGACTTGTAGTGTAGTAATGAATGTCGGAACCGCAAACGCCGACCATTTTAATCCGTATCAAAACATCCTGTCGATTTATGATTGCCGGTTTATGAACCTCGCGAACGGCAAATTTTCTGATTCCGGTAAGTAATACTGCTTTCATAATATTGGGAGTGAATTTAAAAATAAAAAAGGTTCTTTCAAGTTTTGAAAAAACCTCCCCATATTCTCATAGTGAAGGACTATAAAATTGTTTTTCAATCTGAAGCGAAGGTCGTCACACTACGGGCGGTCAGCGTTGTCGTAAATTGAGCGTCGGACACAGAAATATTCTTACCCCGAACGCAATTTTTGGTACCCGATGTCACATAGGATTTAAATGACGCCACCGTACCATTAGTCAAAATAAAGGTCTGTTTGACCGTCGGCGTAGCCCGATTTATCGCCACAATTATCACTCGGTCATTCTGCTTATAAGCGGTTAGATAAATGTTAGGCTGAGGATGTTCGTCAGCGGCGACTCTGTAAAAACCGGGACGCACAAAGCGGGCGAATTGCGACATAACATAGCCGCGCTGAGTGACCTTGCCGTCATCATCAATTGGACCATAGAATCGACGAATATACCACCACAAATAGGCGTTCATATTCGCAACCATGCAGTCATGAATTTCCATAACGGTTCCAATAACGGAATACCAGTTGTATTCGGTATTTAAGTGTTCGGTCATCCAGACCTCTTTGCCCTTGCTTTCCGCCAGAGGATAACTGCGGCAACCTCCGCCGTAGATATGTCCTCCGATGATGGCTATATTCTCCACCGCGAGCGAATCATTAAGAATTGCATCCGAAATCGTATGATTAAAATTGTAAGACTCCGGAATAATAATCGGAACGCCAATCGAGGATGCATTCTCCTTGACAAATCTGAGCATCTCGGCGGCATTCCAATCACAGGACTCATAACTGACTCTGACATCCGGCTCATTTTGCAGAGATATGGCATAAAGCGGCGCGTCGTTGGCTGACATATAATCGGCAAAGGCTTTTAAATGATCGGCATAGGCGGCATAGCAGGTGCTCTTAAGTCTTCCGCCAACGATATTGCCGTTGGTTTTAAATTCCGGCGGCGGCGACCAGGGTGAAGCAATAATGATCGCACCCAGCGAATTAGCTAACTGCGCCGTTGGAACCTCCAGATTGAATTTAGTCGTGTCCCAGGGAACGCGAATTCGTAGAATCGTCATCCCGATTTGACCATCATCAGCACCAAAAGCTTTAGCGACCATATCAGGCGTCATATCATCGATCCAGCCCGGCATATTGACTCCGCCGAAACCTCTGATTAATTGCCGGATATCACTCAGGTCGATCGTCGCCTCACTGATGTCCTCCTCTGGTCCGCTTACAGATGAACAACCGGTCAGAATCAATATCAGACTGAATGTAATGCATCGCAATTTATTCGCGGATAAAATTCTAAATATGTCAGAGTTCATTCTATAATGCCCGGTCAATTAAATCAACCTTTTGATATTTTTATAAAACTCCAGCCAAAAGTTCGACAGCGCTTTTCGGCGATAATAAAGCCGGTGCAATATCGAATACGGTTTTAGCGCCGGTTTCGCCATGCTGAGATAATCGATAGGCGGCGCGGGCATAGCAAATCAGGATATTCCCGGTAAATTCAGGATTTGAATCCAGTTTTAGGGCATATTCAATAATGTGTTTATTCCCTACTCCGGTCTGCCCGGTGCGAAGGACGAATCCACCGTGATTCATTTTACGGTGGTTTTTCTGCAATTCATCATCGGCAATAAAGTGTACTACCGTGTCATTATCCACAAAGTAATTAGGCATATTCTTTATCCTATTTTCAATATACTGTCGGTCAGCACCTTTCTCGGGCACGACAAAACATTCACGACGATGTTTTTGCCGGGTTGTTAACTGCGGATTGGCACCACTGCGAACGGCCGCCAGGGCGTTCTCGATAGGAATAGTGTATTGGATGGCATTTTTGACACCCTTAATCCGTCGAATCGCATCCGAATGGCCCTGACTTACTCCCTTCCCCCAAAAAGTATAGTGGACGCCTTCCGGCAATATGGCTTCGGCGTATAACCTGTTGATCGAGAACATTCCCGGATCCCAGCCGACAGAAATGATTGCGACGTGTTTACTTATTCTGGCTATTTCATCAATTGCTGAGAAATATTGCGGAATCTTAGCATGCGTGTCGAAACTGTCGATAGTATTAAACAATTTCGCAAACTCCGGTCCCTGCTGAGGCAAATCCGTCGCCGAACCGCCGCATAAGATCATCACGTCAATCGCCGATTGCATACTCACCGCTTCCTGGACGCTGAGCACCTTAACCGACTTATTTACGATATTAATTTTACGCGGTTCTCGCCTGGTAAAAACGGCGATCAATTCCGTATCCGGATTCTGAGTAACGGCTTGTTCCACTCCTCTTCCAAGATTACCATATCCGACGATACCAATTCTGATTTTATTCATTGCTGTTTTCCTTTCATACTTTAATAAACTGAATTTCATATCCTATAATTTTCAAGGCGCTATTTTAAGGAAGAATCCGGCGAAATTCAAGCAGTGTATCGGTTTTTTCTATTTCTTACTGATTTGAAGATATAACAGAGTTTCTGTTTGCTATTACTGAAGGTTGAAAATAAAATGAGGAAAAAACACTAATCCAGAGAACGTTTTCGTCAGGCACATCAGCCTAGTTACAACACAATTTTTATTCCACATCCCATTCGCCGCCCTCAATCGTAATGAATGGATTTTCGTATTTTTCAGAGCCAATATTTGTTAATTGACCATGACCGGGATATACAATCGTCGAGTCCGGAAATAATCTATATAACTTCCTAACCGATTGAACCAGATCCTTTTTTGAGCCTTTATAAAAATCTGTATTGCCTACGTTTCTATTAAATAATACATCTCCGGAAAATAAAAATTTATGATACGCATAACACATACTGCCGGCCGAATGTCCAGGACTGAAAATTGTTTTAATAGCCGAATTGCCAAATTCACATTCTTGATTATCCTTTACGAAGATGTCGGGTTTTATGGCGCTTAAATTAATATTAACCATTCTGGCATAGGCACTATCTTGCATTAATTTATTGAATTTTTCCGGATCACTTTCTTTGGCAAAATTGGTATAATCCTGCATTGCTTCATATTCTTCCCAACTCAGACAGACCTTTGCCTGTGGGAATTTTTCTTTTAATATAAATATCCCTTCGACATGGTCCCAATGGGCGTGCGTGATGAATATATATTTGAGAGTGAGTTCCTTTTCATTTATAATTTTGACTAAACTTTCCAACGGTCCTCCAACATCAAAAATTGCCGCTTCTCTGGTCGGCATCGCATATAATAAATAGCAATTTACTTCAACAGGCCCTTCAACCTCCGATAATAGATAATATTCTTCAGTCGACGAACAAAATTGAGATAATAGTAAAAAAGATGCCAGTATCGATAATTTGCGAAAGGCTTCTTTCATCTTAGACTCCCTTATATAAAGTCAAAACTTCGGATACTTTTCCTGTCTTTATATATAAATATCCGTCATTAATCTAGTAACTTAATAATTTCTTTTGAAGTCAGCACCTTGGCGTAGCCTTTTCGCAGAACTTTTAACTCCGGTTCCTGCATTTCCGGATCGTCAGTAGCGGTCACATCACTACCGAAGATCACCTTGAAGCTTCTTTCATAAGCCTGACGGGCGGTTGCTCCACAACAATAATTCGTTAAGGTCCCGCAGATGATGACTGTATCCCTGCCCAAATTTTTTAGGATCGTTTCCAGAGGCGTATCGTAAAAAGCCCCGTAAGACGATTTCTTGATCACAATCTCATCTTCAAGGGGCGCCAGCTCCGGCCAGACCTGCCCATCTATATAAAATAAAGAGAAATCAATATCCAGCTCAGAATAACGGCCTGGCATAAATTTACCGGTTTTTGGACGATCCAGGTAATTATTGGTTCTGGAATAGATCGTGTAGATGACCGGAATATTTTTACTCCGGCAGTGCTCAATCAGCTTTTTAATCCGGGGAACCTGCCGGGTCGCCTCGGGAACCCAATCCGGCGACCAATGCGGTCGCACAAATTCAGCCTGCATATCGATCACCAGTAAGGCGCATTTCCGTGGAATAATCTCGAACTTAGGATTGCCTTCATTATAGGCCTGGCGTGCTAATTCCAGGACCTCTTTTTCGGAAAAATTACCAGCCTTCATCATACTTCTTCCCTAAATATTGCTAAACAATATTTTCATAAGTCACCGCCGGAAACATAAAGCCTTAACGGTTTTGGATTCGACACTACATAGCCCAGCCAATGAAAATTAGATGAGCAAAAAAGCATAATTATTAAACCACTATTTGAAAATTAGACACTTCTTTGTATCAATAAATTCCTTAGCATTAATTCTGTAAAAATATATCCCTGATTGAACCTTCGATGCATCCCACTGGATGGAATAATCACCAGGATTCATCATCTGATTAACAAGGATCTCGATCACCTGACCGGCAAGGTTGTATATCGTCATAGTGACATGCGATTTTTCAGGAATGGAGTAGCAGATGGTTGTAGTGGGATTGAAAGGATTGGGGTAGTTTTGTAATAGTGAGAATTCATTCAGCAAGTTTCTAGATTCAGCAATACTCGATTGTGGAATAGTCACTGCAACTTTTTCAGATAATGCACTTTCATTGCCGTGAATATCAACCGCTGAAATTTTATAGTAGTAAGTAATACCTTGTTCAGTTTCTGTGTCTGTATAAGTAGCATTAGCAGTTTCCGATAACGGTTCTGTATCGGCTGGATTAAAATCCAGTTCAAGACTGCGGTAGATCCTGAAAAAATTAAAATCTTCATCAACAGGCTGATTCCAGTTCAATACTATCATAGTGTCCAGAGCAATATTGGCAATCAAATCATTAGGAACCGCCGGTGCAATATTGTCAATGGAGTAACCATAATCAATTTCTGACGCATAGAATATACTCGGGTCAACTGTATGAGCAGTAACCTTAAACATACTCCAACAGATTCCATCCATAGATGAATCGCAAAATGTGTGAGCTAAATAGGTATATTGAGTTGCTTGAATTGCAGGAACATTTCCTAATGCTATCAATTCACCTTCAGGATTTTCTTCCCAGATACCATATTGGGTGATCATACCAGTATCCAGAGAGCTGGCACTCCAGTTAACATAAACCCAGCCACCTTGGTCATTAGGGACATCTGTAATACTAATTATGGTGGGATTGATACAATTCTGAGAGAATACAAAACTTGCCCATTCACCATTTGCATTTACATTTTCATTAATAGTTCCATCACCAAAGGCTAAATCATAAATGGGAATGAAATCCAATTTATAAAATGGAACCGGAGTGCCTTCTGCTCGAACAATATCATCGATAATTAATGTCCAAATTTCAGTAGGTCCTCCCGATAAAATAAAATCATGAAAAACAGTATTATTATTTTCAATTGTTTGATAATGATAATCTTCTTCATCCGGTATATATACTGCATTTGTGGTTAATCTAACAGAATAAAAAAAATTATTTTGGGTAACAGAGAAGAAAAAGCCGCTATTTCCGCCTCCGACTTCGGTTACTCTTGCTCTTACTTTTAGCGACCAGGTTGCGGTTGGAATAATAACACTTCCTATATCTAGTAAATAAAATCCATGTACACTACCTAAACCAAATGAGTTCTGAACAAGCATGCTATTAACAATCGTAAATATTGTATCAGAAGTATTTGAGAAATAAGTCCATCCGTTTTCACTCGGCAAGGACTCGAAATAGGGAAAATCTAAAGTTTGAGATTTTAATGTGTTTGAAAAAAGTAATATTAAAATAAAAAATATCAGAGAAAAGAATACCTGAGATAAGTAAACATTCTTAGCGCTTGAACAGTTCATTTTTACCTCCTTATATTGCATACCTAAAATCTAATTTGACTACTCATATACCTTTTCCATGAGTTTTCATATATAGTCGCAAATTTCTATATTTGGCAGATTCCCCCTTCTATTTCTACCTATTAGAAATCTGTACGTACTTTTCAGGATTATATGGTTTTTTCATAAGTAAATATCCAATCCCGCATCATTTCTTTTAAAAACCATTCTATTTTAAAGATTTTTTATTCTCTTTTCAAGGAATGAATGCGTCAGATCCAAGAACCTTGAGCGACTTTTAAATAGATATTTAACTTAGCGTCACAACCAGCGATTAAAATTCCCATCTGATCCTGATCGTTTTCATATTACGGGCGCTTCATAGGACCCGGTTGACCGATTGTTTCAGTCGATCAGCACCAGACCGTACCGGTTCTGGATATCGTCCTTATTTTGGAGCACCTGGATCGGTAATCCCAGATTTCGGGCGGTCTGATACATGTCAATCCCGAATAACTGATCGCAGGGTCGGATCTTTTCCGGCGTCGGGCAACGTTCACCTTTTTCCAGATGACAGTGCCGGCACAATGTGCAACAACGGATTCCGAACGCAAAATAGTAGCCGTCTAAAAAAGCCACTTTTTCGATTTTCAGTACCGCCAGACTTATTTGTCGGGCATCATGCGAATGCAGAATGAGGATATGACGGTACTTTTTGATCATTGCCAGTCGTTCTTCGTAACTCGTTTCCCTGGCATGGCATCGGATATTATCAGGATCGAGAAAGTCTTCGCAACCCCAGCGGCACTTCAGGATAGCGCGGATATCGAAGACAACTTCATTCGGAGTGATTAGTTTGGCATCGATCATCTTTAGGTTTTTAGCCATTTGGATATATTTTTCCACGTCGATAACCTCCTCTTTTATTTCTATCAGACCTATGAATCCGAGATCACTTCATATCCTTTTAGTCGAATTAAAATCCTACTGACATCCAGTCAGAAGATTCAATTAAAACATTCCTCATGAAGTCTCCTGTTTACTTCAGAGTTTTATAATTAATATTACCTCTAAAAAACACGGTGTCTTGGTGCCTTTGTGGCAGAACTCACTTCTTCCCTTCGGTCGCAAAATAATTCAGTTCCACATACGGAATCAAACTGCCTTCTTTTACGACCATTTTGGCATCTTTTTTACCGATGGTAATCGGCGCCGCGACGGCCTGATATTGCATACTCGGCCAGAAGGAAACCTCGACTTTGACAACGTAATCACCGGCTTTGACCGATTTACCGGCTGAATTTTTCAAATCCCAGATGTAAATATGTTGTCCGAGATCGATACTGGCGCCCGTTACGCCATCTACATCCTTAAAAGCAGACGACTTGCTCCATTTCGGCAGATTGATCTGTTTTTCTTTGGCGAAGGCGCTAAACCCAGAGATGTAAATGGTTTTAATGAAATTGCCTTTATTGTCCTCTAACCAAACGGCCGTCTGCGGTGCCAGTTCATCGCGGAAGCTCATGATAAAATCGATCGCCAAAAACGGCTTCTGATATTTCGCAGGATCAAGATGTTCCACCTTCGGAGACATGCTTTCAAAGGCCAGTTTACAGGCATCAGTTTCCGAAAAATTCTTGACCACATTAATCCAGTTGGTCATGGCTTTCTTCTGATAGGCACAACCCAACCAGAAAAAAGCCTCCGCTTTTATTTCATCTGATGCCACACTTTTAGTCACAGTTTCAAGGTCTTTGACAGCCGCATCCAATTTACCCACAAAAAATGGCATCATTACTCCAATGCGTCCACGGGCTAATAAGGCTTCCGGATTATCGGGCGCCGCCTGAACCGCCTTTTCGGCTAATTCGACCATTTTAAAGGCTTGATTAGTACGAAAATTGGTATCATCATAAATCCGGGCATCATAACCGGCCGAGACTGTCTGAGCATAGGCATCAATAAGCAATAAATGGGTTTGGACGTCATTCGAATCCAGTTCTACACTTTTCTGCCCCGCCTGGAGTGCTTTTTCAGGTTCTCCGATCGCGAGATAAGCCTTTCCCAACTTCAGGTAAAGACTGACAGAGTTTGGATTATTTTTAACAGCCTCTTCAAGGTTTTTAATGTCTTCTGGAGTTACCTTTTTTACTGGTTCGGGTTTGGCAGTAGTTGGTGCGCTAACTTTCGCTAAATTTTGCTGGACACTTTTCGCCAAAGGCGTATCGGGCGCCAGGGCAAGCACTTTTTCCCAGGCGGCTTTGGCATTTTCGGTTTCATTCCGTTTAAAATAACCTTCGCCCAGAAAATTATAAGTGTTGGCGATCAGATCGACCGGGAATTTGTCAGGCGCCGATTGATACATTTTTATTATAAACTCCAGATCTACGATTCCCGGATCCAGTTTATTCAAAAACGACGGCACGCTGACTCCCATCAAACCGCGATTGAGACGGACAACCGGATTATTGCCATCAATCTCCACCGCCTTATCGAGCATTTCATAGGCACTGCCAATCAATTGCCCGGCTTTAATAAAATTTAGAGTTTGCCCAGCCTGCATGCCGCGATATAATCCCAGATAAGAATAGGCTACGGCGTTATCCGGAAATTTTTGGATAGCCTCTTCCATTACTTTTGCGGCCTGTTCAGAATTACCCGACTGATTAAGAGCCTGCGCTTTATTCAGATATTCGTTAAACTCCTGTCCAAAGAGTGACAGTCCAAAACAAAAAAACAATCCCAAAATCAACATCGATTTACCAGTTTTCATATGCTCCTCCTGGATGACAATTAAAGGTTAATTATTTTTACCTATTAAAATAATCAAAATCAAAGGAATTCGATAAGGAAAATAGGTTTTAGTTGTCAAAAAATAAGGTTGAGGTTAAGGTTAAGGTTAAGTGAATAGCTTTCGTTTGTGGTTTTCGGCTCATTTTTTCTTTATTCCGACGTACAGATCGATATCGTAGATGCTTTTACGCGCCATCTCCTCATTACTATACTCATATTCAAAGCCCGTGAATTCATATCCCGATGCGGGCAACCATTTGGTATAAATATAGCGTTTCAATTTTCCCATTTTCCAGCCGAAAAAGATTTTGCTCTTAAAGCGGATTTCGAAAACGGCATAATCGCCTTGCGGAATTTCAAAATTCACCAGTTTGACGGCGTCGGGCTCGAATTTCTCGACAACGTAGCCGGTATAATAATCCCAAGCTTGACTGCTATCAAAATTCATACTAAGAGAAATATATTCCCAGGGTTTTTTGATATAATTGACCTGACCTTTCTCTTTCATCGACATGTAGCTGGCATAGACTTTTGGCAGATCTTTGTAGATTGTCTTCCGGGTAGTGCGAATCTTCAGACCGGTACAAATGATATCATCCTGAACATTAATAAATCGTGGTTGCATAGATTTCTCTCCTCCTGTCAGTGTGATAATCCCCAGGACAACTATGACTAAAAGGATTCCTTCGATAACTTTTTTCCGTCTCATTTTCTACTTATTATTTTTTCTTTGGTACCAATTTTCGGTTGTCCTGGTTAAATGCACTGCCCTGATTTTCGCCAATTGTCCAGTAATTGTTCGGTGAGATCGTCCAGATAATCGGTTTTAGAGTCGTATAATCGGGAGCGTTATCTTTAATATTGTTCTTGTTTGCCCAGACCTTTTTTACTTCCACTATAAACAAGGTATGAGCCCGCGGATAGCCCTGATCGTATTCCACCAGATCGACTGAACGTACCACTTCACATTCGAATGAAACGATACTGCCATCGACCATCGGACATTTGTCATTATCACCGTAGAATACCTTGAATACCTGACTTTTATCGTGCTCTTTTCCGGACACTAATCCAACGGCGTCGACCTGTTTTAACATTTCAAGAGTTGGGATATTGATACTCAAACAGTTGTTTTCCAGGATGGCTTTATGGGTAAAATGCTGTTTCTGGATAGAGACTCCAAACAGGTACGGGTTGACTTCCAGGCGGGTAAACCAGGCCGAAGCCATGAAATTCACCTGCACGCCGGATCGCGTACCGATCACTGCCACCGGAAGCGGCGGATCATAAGCCATAGTAACGATTTTTTCCATCTGAATTTCATTATCCATTTCGGGTTTTTCCGAAGCAATCACAGCTGAAAATGCAACCGCTAACGCCAAAAAAAGAATTGCGCTTTTCATTTTTCCTCTTTTTCCTTATTACAATGAAAATCGGTTATTTAATATACCGCGTCGTTCCAGCGCAGTTCTTTTTTGAATTCGCTGATTCGAGTGTCCGCGTTTATCTCGACCAGTTCAATACTGGCAATTTCGGCGAAATCGCGCAGATATTCAGCCGTCAAAGCCTGACTGAAGCCGGTGTGATGCGCACCACCCGCCAGAATCCAGCATTGCGCGGCGACCGACAGATTGGGTTGGGGTTTCCAGACGACGCGTGCGACCGGTAATTTTGGTAAATCCGCATTCGGTGGAACGCTTTCGACTTCATTGAGAATCATGCGAAAACGGTTGCCAATGTCGATAATTGAGACATTCAACGCCAGTCCGGTCGGGGCGTTGAAAACCAGGCGCGGTGGATCGGCTTTAGCGCCGATCGAAAGCGGATGAACTTCCAGTCTGGGTTTTTCAGCGGCAATCGATTCACAGACTTCCAGCATATGCGCGCCCAATACTTTCATTCCATCCGGATTAAGATGATAAGTATAATCTTCCATAAAAGAGGTACCGCCTGGTAAACCCATTGCCATAACTTTCATCGCCCGTACCAGAGCGGCGGTTTTCCAGTCGCCTTCGGCCCCGAAACCGTAACCATCCGCCATCAGGCGTTGAACTGCCAGACCCGGCAATTGCTTCAATCCATGCAAATCCTCAAAGGTTGTAGTAAACGCGGTAAAATTACCGTCTTTCAGAAATTTTCGCATTCCGAGTTCAATTCGCGCGGCTTCACGCAGTTCAACATATTTTTCATTTCCTTTGCCAGCTTCTTTGGCAACGATATATTTGGCATTGTATTCTTCGATTAATTTATCGATATCGGACTCGGAGATATTCTGAACCACTTTTACCAGATCGCCGATTCCGTAGCCATTGACCGCGTAACCGAAGCGCATCTGGGCTTCGATTTTGTCGCCTTCAGTGACAGCCACCTCACGCATATTATCGCCAAAACGGGCAACTTTGCCGTTAAGACTATCCTGCCAGGCGGCCGCGGCCCGCATCCAGATTGCCAGTTCCTGACGTACCTTCTCTTCGCGCCAGTGTCCAACAATGACTTTACGGTTAATTTTCATTCGCGAACAGATAAAACCAAATTCCCGGTCGCCGTGAGCCGATTGATTCAGGTTCATGAAATCCATGTCAATTTCCGACCATGGCAGATCACGGTTGTACTGAGTATGCAGATGCACAAATGGTTTCTGCAGATTTTTCAGTCCGGTAATCCACATCTTAGCCGGCGAGAAAGTGTGCATCCAGGTAATTAAACCGATACATTTGGCGGCATTATTGGCGTCCAGCGCCAGTCTATAAATCGCCTCCGGATCGGTAAGCACGGTCTTAAAAACCACTCTGACCGGTATTTCCGGTGCAGAGTTCAGAAAATTGGCGATTTCCAGCGAATGATCAGCGACTTGTTTGAGGACTTCTTCACCATATAAATGCTGACTGCCGGTGACAAACCAGACTTCAAAATTATTTAATGCTTTCACAACAATTTCCTTTAATTAATGGATTCACTTCTGACCGTAATAAGAATCCGGTCCGTGTTTCCGTGAGTAATGCTTTTTCAGGATATACTCCGGTAAACTCTTAATTTCCTCATTAATTAACATCGTATTCAACGCCATACGGGCTAGACGTTCCAGGATATAGTTATTAACAACCGCTTCCAGCGGATTTTTACCCCAGGTAAAGGAGGCATGTCCGGCAACCAGTACCGCGGGCATCTCCAGCGGATTTAAATCCTTAAATCGTTCTATAATCACGTGGCCTGTATTCAATTCGTAATTTTGGCTGACTTCCTTTTTAGTTAAAAAGCGCGTTACGGGGATCGGACCGTTGAAATGATCGGCATGTGTTGTACCCAGGCAAGGAATTTCCCGACAAGCCTGGGCAAAAACTGTAGCAAATTCACTATGGGTATGTGCAATGCCTCCGATGCCGTCGAAATTCCGGTATAATTCCAGGTGCGTTGCCGTATCCATCGAAGGTTTCCATTTACCGGATACCACTTTACCGTCAATATTTACGATCACCAGATCGTCCAGGGTCATTCTTTCATAATCGACTCCACTGGGTTTGATGACTATCAGATTATTTTCGCGATCGATGCCGCTGACGTTACCCCAGGTCATCGTCACCAGCCCATATTTTACGAGCGCCTGGTTAGCCTTCAGGACTTCAGTTTTCAGAATATCAATTTTTAATTCTTCAAGCATCATTTCTCCTTCCTGACTCGATCGCGAATATCGATAAGGTCTTTCATTACATTGTACATGTTTCCCGACCAATCTGACATACCAAACGCGTCATGCATCTGGCGATATAAAGTATAGATTTGCCGATAAATCTGATGGTTATTATCATCCGGATAAAATACCTTACTGGTGCCGGTCATATTCTTCTGAGCATCGGCAATTTTAGCGTATCCGCCCCGTTTAGCTCCTGCGGCCACCGTCGCGAACATGCCGGCACCCAACGCTGGTGTCTGTTCACTGCGTGAAATTTTCATCGGGCGTCCGGTAACATCCGCATAGATTTGCATCAGCAACGGGTTTTTAATCGCCAAACCGCCGCAATTTACGATTTCACGCACCGGAACGCCGTAAGTCTCGATACGATCGATGATTGCCAGAGCGCCAAACGCAGTCGCCTCGATTAGAGCCCGATAAATCTCATGTGGTTGAGTGTGCAAGGTCTGACCCAGCAATAATCCGGTCAGTCGAACATCGACCAAAATAGTGCGGTTACCATTGTTCCAATCCAGAGCCAACAGACCGGTTTCGCCCGGTTTAAGGTTCGCGGCGGATTTAGCCAGATTTTCGAATTTTTCAGTGGCGGTCTTACCATAAGATTCGGGTACGAGATTGTTCACAAACCACAGAAAAATATCACCAACGGCGGATTGTCCAGCCTCAATACCATAATGACCGCCCAGCACCGAGCCATCGACTATCCCGCAGACACCGGGAATGTCTTCCAGTTTTTCATCATTCGGCCAGATCATGATATCACAGGTGCTCGTACCCAGAATCTTCACCAGCGTTCCGAGCGCAACTCCGGCACCGACAGCTCCCATATGGGCATCAAAAGCTCCGACCGCCACCACGACATCTGTGGAAAGTCCTAATTTCTCCGCCCATTCTTTCGACAAATTGCCGATTTTTTCCTCGGCCGAATAGGCTTCATTATATAAGCGTGATCGCATAGCCGCCAACTCGGGAGCCAGCGCATTCAGAAATTCGATGTCCGGCAGTCCCCCCCAGTTGGCGTTGTACAGAGCCTTATGTCCGGCCGCACAAATACTATGTTTAATTTTCCGCGGATCAATCTCACCGACCAAGACTGCCGGAATCCAATCACAGATTTCCACGAAACTGTGAGTCGCCCTGAAAACTTCCGGTGCTTCCTTTAAAAGGTGCCAAAGTTTACTCCAGAACCATTCCGACGAATATATGCCACCGATTTTCGCCAGATATTGGGGTCGCATTCGACGGGCAGTCTCGGTAATTTTTATGGCTTCCGCATGCCCGGTGTGATCTTTCCAGAGCCAGACCATCGCAGACGGATTATTCCTGAACTCATTCTGAAAGCAGAGCGGATTGCCATCCGCATCGACCGGCATAGGACTACTGCCAGTCGTATCAACGCCGATTCCGATGACATCATTTTTATCAAAATTGGGAACACTCGCAATGACCTTCTGAAGTGTTTTCGCGATTGTAATTTTGATCGCGTCCAGATAATCGGCCGGATTCTGTCGCGCCAGATTCGGATTGTGCGGATCGATGATGATGCCGGCTTCGCCCGATGGATAATTAAAAACATGAGTGGCCAGTTCACGACCATCGGCTACATTTACAAGCAACGACCGGCAGGAATTAGTGCCAAAATCCAACCCGATAACATACTTCCCCAAATTATTACCCCTATTTCTGATTTTTTAACAGTTACTCGATTCTCAACCCGAAAAATAGATATACGACATTACAATTAAAAGGACCAGTACTACTGAAGCTATAACATCACCTCGTGACCAGCTCGCCCGGTTTTCACGCCGATGTTCATCGGTCGTAGTACTGTACGTCAGGCCGCTTATCTTGTCATAAGATGGTTCCTGAGTCAGACGACTGACTACGATCATTACAATAACACAAATAATGGTTATCAGAAGACTGTAATACTGGAAATAGATATTATTAATAATCCATAAAAACGAGCCCTGAGTGTATTCGAAAGCTTTAAATAATTTTACCGGCGTATCTACTATCAGTCTGAAAAGACCCAGACTAAATCCGACTATCAGTGTCGCCAGACAGCCTTTGGCATTCATGCGCTTTGAGAAAACTCCCAGGAAAAAGACCACAAAGATTGGCGGTGCCAGATAGGACTGAACACCCTGTAAATAGTCATACAGCCCTTTTCCACCTCTGATAACCGGAATCCATATCAAGCCAATCAGTACCATCACCGCGGTCGCCATACGACCAATCCAGACCAGCTTTTTCTGACTGGCATCCGGTTTCATACGCGAATAAAAATCGATCGTAAAAAGAGTCGCAGAAGCATTAAATACACCTGCCAGCGAACTCATCAGAGCCGCCAGTAATCCGGCGACTACGATTCCGCGAATACCGACCGGCAGAACATAGGCTACCAATAACGGGAATGCACTTTGAGAATTATCCCGGATCACCGCACCATTAGCCGCAATTAATTGACTCTGTAGTGCCGGAATTTTTCCACTGACGGCCAGCGCGTATGCGATTATACCGGGAATGATGAAAATAAAAACCGGTAATAATTTCAGAAAGCCCGCCGCAATTGAACCCCGTCGCGCTTCTTTCACATTCGGAGATCCCAGAGCTCTTTGCACAATATACTGATCCGTGGTCCAGTACCATAAACCAATAATCGGCGCACAGAACAACATCCCCAGCCACGGATAATTGTCGTTGAAATACCATGCCATTCGACCACTTTCCCTAATGGGTGCCCAGGTGTTTACTATCCCATCAGGAACCAGCGGTTTCCAGAGGTTGAACATATCCGATCCGGCAATTTCCCGTAGAGCCCCCCAGCCACCAAGCGCATGCAAACCAAAAAGAGTCACCAGGATCGAACCAAGGACCAGGACAACCGTCTGCATGGCTTCGGTATAGGCGACGGCTCGCAAACCACCCAGGATCGTATATAAACCGGTCAGCACAATCACCAGAATTGATCCAACCCAGAAACTGTCCATTCCCAGGAAATTCAATTCCGGTAATAACACACTGAAAACGATACCGCCGGCAAAAATACCAACGGCAATCTTAGTCAGAACATAGGCTACCAGTGAGATCACTGACAAAAATGTGCGCGCCGAAGGCGAAAAACGACGCTCCAGAAATTCCGGCATTGTAAAAACCTTCGAGCGCATATAGAAAGGCACCATCACCCAACCCAGCACTAATAAACACCAGGCATGCAATTCGTAATGGGCCATGGCTACTCCGTCAGTCGCCCCGGAACCGGCCAAACCGACTAAATGTTCCGAACCGATATTTGAGGCAAATATCGAGGCACCTACTATTAACCAACCGAGATGTCGACCAGCCAGAAAATAATCCGTGGAGGTCTCCTGCCTTTGTTTGATAACCCACCAGGCTAATCCGAGAATAATTGCGAAATAACCTGCAACAATAATCCAATCTAAAGTCTGTAACATAGCTGTTTCCCTCTATAATAAGTTGAACTATTTAACTGTAAAATGGTAAATCGTCGTCTGCTTATATTCTTCGCCCGGTTTCAAAACCACCGTTGGGAAATTAGACTTATTGGGAGAATCCGGATAAGCTTGAGTCTCCAGACAAAGAGCCGTGCGATGATTATATTTAAGGCCGCCCTTACCAGTCATTGAACCGTCCAGAAAATTACCCGAATAAAATTGCAAACCCACCTGATCGGTAAAAACTTCCATCAGGCGGCCGCTTTTTGGATCATATAAGCTGGCACATAGACGCATTTGACCAGGTTGACCGTTTAGTACCCAATTATGATCATAACCACGACCATAAGCGATCTGCTCATTATTGGCAGATATATCCCAACCAATGGGCTTGGCAGTTCGAAAATCCATCGGCGTATTGGCTACTGATCGGATTTCACCGGTCGGAATTAATCCGGCATCGACCGGCGTAAAGTAATCGGCATTGATCATTAACTCATGACCGAGAATATCGTTTAACGGATAACCAGTCAGGTTGAAATAACAATGACTGGTCGGATTCAGAATGGTGGTTTTATTGGTGACCCCGCGATATTCTATCTTCAATTCATTATTCTCAGTGATGGTATATTTTACGGTAACTTTTACTTGACCGGGAAAACCTCCTTCATTATCCGGACTGATATAGGTGAGTTTCAGAGTACTGGGATTCATCTGACGACATTTCCAGACCTGCTGATGAAAGCCTTCTTTACCGCCGTGTAGATTATTGGCGCCATCGTTGATATCCAGCTGATAAGTCTTACCCTCCAGAGCGAACTTACCGCCGCCAATGCGATTACCATAACGTCCGACGATAGATCCCTGATAAGAATTGTCCTTTTCATAAGCGGCCAGATTATCAAAACCAAGTACGATATCCTCAAATTTGCCATCTCTATCAGGAACTTTCAATGATACGACTCGAGCCCCGTAATTGATAACCTGTGCCGTTATTCCCTTGTGATTTGAAATGGTGTACAGATTAATCTTCGTACCATTTTTCATTACGCCAAAGGACTTAGCCGCCACTCCATTTTTTGAGCAGTTCATCATCATCGCACAGGTAATAAATATTACTGTCGGTAACATTACTTTGGATCTCATAGTTTCTCCTAAATTTTTAGCCTGTAATGACACTCATTTTGCACTCAATTATAATAAGAAAATGAGTTAAATAAAAGACGTTTTATGGTTTGAATTAATAAATCGCTAAGATACAAAGGATTAAATACTCTATCATTAATATTATGCTCGGATTGTCATTAAATTCAATCGGAAATCTGCTTCTGCTATTCATTTCAGAACAAAATTTACGATTCCTCACCAAATCCCGGGAATTAATCGATAACGTACTATCTCAGCATATTCCTTATAACCGGATAATTCGCAATAAAGCGTCTTATCCTCGAGAATGGTTCTGATTATTAATACCAGAGTAACTAATCCAGCCGGAATTAGTGCCCACAATGAATTCAGCATGAATGGTACTCCCAAGTGTAACAGTAACGTCCCCAGGTAACCTGGATGACGGACAAATCGATATGGTCCGTCAGAAACGACGGTTTGCCGACGTTCTTTCTGGATCCGCACTGTCGCTATAAAAAAAGCATTTGAAACCATTGCCCATACCAGCAGAACATCATAACCGATAATCGCCATCCCGAGCCCAATGATTTGAAGATATAGCGGTAATTGCATTGACCAACTTTGTCGCACATCCAGACTCGCTACGACATATTCCGCAACCATCAATAATCCCATCGTTCCCAGTACAATTTTATCCCATTTCTTGGTATCCTCATGAGGATGAGAACGCTCCGCCAGCATTTCCGGATTGACCGGTAAAATCAGAATCGCAGTGGTGGCTGACCAGATAATATATATCGCCGATAACGCCCAACCCATCCACCAGTCACAATGCCCCACAACACCAAACAGTATTCCTATCAGAATCAGATTCCCGCAGGTTTCGCGGATTAACCAACGAATGGCCCCTATTTCGAGTTTTGACCTTTTCGTTGGATTGGTATTCATTACTTTCAAATTCTCCTCTTAGTTAGAAGATATCCTTGATAAAATAAAATATTGTAATGTTAACATAGATAATAGAGATTAATTTTTTTCTTTAATTTACTCAATCGGCTTCGACTATCTATTTGCATCGTAGCCGCCGGGAATTCCGTAAATATGCACAATGTGTAAAACCGGTGATCGTGAAATACTTCCCGGATTCAAACCCGGAGCGCCTTCGGGGACCGGACTATTCAACTCAGCAAAATATTCCTGCCAGGCCGGAAATATGGCCTGTGTGTCGGGATCCTTAAAAGTCATCGGTTCCAATATAAAAAGCGGTTTACCGCTATTGGCGATGCGGAAACATTCATAAACCAGCTCAGAACAATAATAAGCATCATTTTCAATATTAAAGAAATTGTCGTAGGCTTTACCTACTCGGGCAAAAGCTTCCGCAAGTGCGGGTTTGATCAGACGACGATACTTTTTTTTTAGTCGTCCAACGATGACTTTCGGCTTTCCATTTACGTCATGACTGCGACTTAGAAACGTATCCAAAGGAGTAGCCTTTACACCTTCCTGAATAGCTTCCAAGACAACTATTTGATTATCGTCATTACATGCAACTATACCGACATGGGTAAGATTAGCCTCGCTGTAACCAGAGGTAACTTTTTCCACTGCATCACAAAATGGACTGCCATCCAGGTCCTGAAAAAGCAGGTCGCCGGCTTGCGGAAAATAATTATTCTTTTGACAGGTGCTAAAAATCGATACCAATATATAAACCACCAGCACTGCCCTACCCATTACTACCGATCGCTTAGATACCTTCATACTAAAAAACTAAAAATGATTATTTAAAGTAACAACTGATTTTTATCAGGATAACTTCTAACCCGATTACAATCATGGCTCTCATTTAAATTCTTAATATATTTCGATTTTCTCCTTAATCATTTTTCATTTTCTATTCAATACTATTATTCTGTAGGCAAAGACCAGTTATCTACGGATTCAGATTTTTAAGCCTCTTTAAAATCAAGATCGGGGATTAAATCTAATAAGAAAAATCTGCTTCAAATCCAATTTTAAGCGAAGTATCCTTTTGCCGTAATAAATCCATCTGGCCGAATCTAACCAGCTTATTTTTCGATTGCAAGAAATATTTGACCGCTGGTTGATAACCATCAGAGAAAATCGGAGGTCTGTATGCGTTAGTATTGTTGTACCCCCAACAGGACTCGAACCTGTCCGACCGGCTCCGGAGGCCGGTGCTCTATCCATCTGAGCTATGGGGGCTTCAAAAAGCGTCTAAACTTACACCCAACATTTTAATTTCTCAATAGGAATTCATTGACAAATGACTATGAATTATTAATATTCTTGCCTAATTTCGACACGCTTTTAGAATTTTTTATAAAAAGGAGTAGATAATGAAAAGAATTCTGCCACTCATATTTGCCGGCATTTTTATCTTAGGCTGTGGCAAGAGTGAAAAAAGTACTCAACTCGAAAAAGGCTCATCACTCTATCAATTAGCCCAGGAATTGTCTCAAAAAGTACCCCTACTCGATCCTGCCAAAAACGCAGTGATCGTATCAACAAAAAAATTCGATGTCACTATCGGCGACGTCTTAGCCACCTTCCAGTTGATGTATGGTGATGGCATCCAACAGTTGAAAAACATTGAACCCGATCAATTGATCGAGATTTTCAAAACTAATGCCACGGCTCTGGCAGAGAAAAAACTGCTTCTGCAGGCCGCTAAGAAAAATAAAATTAAAATTTTCGATACAGAAGTCGACAGTATTCTTGAACAACAATATGCGCAAGTCGGCGGTAAGGAAAAATTTCTTAATTATTTGAGCAATGCCAATATCAATTTTCAAGATTTAAGAGAAGACATGCGCGAAAACCTGGCAATCAATCATTTCATTGAAAAGACCTTTACCGATTCGATCTTTATAACCGAAGAAGATATTCAGAAATATTATAACGAAAACGACAAGACCGCCACTGTCCGGCATATTCTTATGTTGACTCAGGGCAAATCGCCTGAAGAAAAAGTCGAAATTCATTCCAAGATGGAAGATATTCTCCAAAGAGTTAATAAAGGAGAGAATTTCGAAACACTGGCTAAAAAATATTCAGAAGACCCCGGCTCTAAGGAGAACGGCGGGTTGTATAAAGATTTCAGTCGTGGTGACATGGTACAGACCTTCGAAGATGCTGCATTTAATCTGCCCATCGGCAGTATCAGCGACATTGTAGAAACACCCTATGGCTATCATATTATCAAAGTCATCGACCGGAAAAAAGAAATTCGACCACTGGATACCGTACGGACCGCGATCGAAACCACCCTTAAAGGTAATCGTCAGAATGAACTGCTTTTAAAACTAATCGATATCTTAAAATCGCAAAATGAATATAAAGTTTTAATTCCCTGACAATTATTTAATAATATAATCTCTAAAAGGGCTGATTCTTCAGCCCTTTTTATTTTTCAGCAACATTTCCTGATATCCAATCACATATTCGGAATCAGGCATAGAAACACTAAAGAACTATTCCCGGTATTGATAATCTGATGTTCTTCATCAGGTAAAACCAGAATCGCGTCGTTTTCGCAGATTTCGATTTCGGAATCCTTACGGCGCGCTTTGCCTTTCCCCGACAGGATGTAAATTTCATGTTCGTAATTGTGCTGATGATACATCGTATGACCGCCCGGGGCGATCGTGAAACGGCGTAGGGTAAAATGTGGAGCACCTTCCTGCGGAGAGAGCAGAATTTGGCGACTGACTCTCTCGGCACCCAATTCGGTGACCGGATCGGGGGACACATTCTCAACTTTTCGGATTATCATTATTAATCTCCTCTATAATTTTTAAGATTTCTTCGATAATTGAATCACAGATAAACCAGCCGCGCAAAGTCAAAATCAAATGTCTGTCAGACACTTTAAACAACTCATCTCCCGCGCAAAATTTACTATGTAACTTTTGGTAAATTGATAAAAATTTCCGTCCTGTCAATTTTTCGAAACGCCTAATGTTCAGTCCTTCGGCAGTACGCAAACCTAAAAATAACATTTCGGTTATCTGATTGCTATTGTTTAATTCTTCATGACCTTCGATTGGTAAACGATTTTCCTGGAGTGCTTTAATATAATTATCAACCTTTCCTTCATTCCACCAGCGCCTTTTGCCATCGTACGAATGAGCGGCCGCTCCGAATCCCAGATACTCGCCACCTTTCCAGTAAATTGAATTATGAATCGCTTTATGTCCCGGTTTAGCCCAATTCGAAATTTCATAATGCCTAAAACCAGCCCGCTCAAGCATTTCATGCGCGATTTCGTACATCCGCCATTCCAGTTCTTCATCAACCACCTGCAACTTGCCGTTTATTTTGGCCTGATATAATGGAGTGCCGACCTCATAACTTAAACAATACAGCGAAAGATGCTCTGCGCCGGTCTGAAGGGCTTTTACGAGAGTCTTCTGCCAACTCGTCAATGTCTGCCCCGGAATCCCATAGATCAAATCCAGACTAAAATCTTTAAATCCGATTTTTTCCAATTCGTTGAGTGTATTTTCTATCTCTTCCACGGAATGAATGCGCCTCAGAGTTTTTAATTCCTGCGGATTGAATGACTGACATCCGAGGCTGAGGCGATCGACGCCGGCGCGTCTAAGCATTTCCAGAAAAACGGTAGAATTTAGTCCGAGATTAACTTCGACGGTAAATTCCTCCAGGCTGTCAGTGACGAAATGCCGACGGATAGCCCGCATAATTCTTTGAAAATTATCCATTCCAATCAGGTTCGGAGTACCACCACCGAAATAAAGTGTCCTTATTGCATAAGATTTTCTTTGACCTTTATGCCATATTTCTATCTCTTTTATCAAAGCATCGATGTAAATCGGGATCCTTTCCAACTGCCAATCTTCGGAGGCGAAATCGCAATAGGCACATTTCCGGATGCAAAAGGGAAAGTGAATGTAGAGACCAATTTCCTTCGATAAATTATTCCGCATACAATAAATATATCCTCGTAAAACTGTCATATCCAAACGTTTTGATTTTTAACATAAAAAGACTTTGAGTTAATAAAATACCAGCAGTTAGGATTAAATGATGGTCGCGACCATGGCAGTCGCTATAAATCCTAAAAAGTATAATTATAACTCGTGCGATATTAAAAATTCTTTGATATTTGCGAATTGATCGACAATAGCGTGACCGGTATCTTTCAGAATATTAATCTCTGAATTTGGCAGAAGCTTTCCGAGCCTCTCTCCTGTTTTTACGGAATCGATCAGCGAGTCATGATCTCCCCCAAAAAACTGTACCGGAATGTTAACATTCTTTAGTTCGTCATCACCGAATATCGGGATTGCCTCCGTGACGGGATTAAAGTACTTAGACACTATCGCCTGAAATTCCAGGACCTGGGGTGCTATTTCTACTTTATGATATATGGCTTTGTTCAAGAACTTCTGACCGGTTTTACCAAGCATCATAAAAAACAAAGCCTTGAAGATGAAACTGGTCTTAGCCGGAACTATGCCGGCAGTCGTTATCATCGATAATACCTTGATTTTTTCAGGATTATGAATAGTTAAATTAAGGGCGTACCAACTACCCAAACTGATGGTTACAAATGAACTCTTACCAATATTCAGATTATCCAGAACTGAGGCCAGCCATTTATGCGGTTCATCCGATTTCAGATTACATCTTATCGGTTCACTCAATCCTGGTTCGCCGGGAATATCTATACAATAAATACAGAAATGGTCCATAAAATCTACAATATTTCCAAGCCATACGGCACTATTGGAAGCCGAACCATGTAGCATAACCAGCGGCGGTTTGGATTTTTCTCCGAACCTTATTACATGCGTTTCTGCTATCTCGGTTGGAATAAAAAGTTGCTCGAAAGAAACCGTAGAATAATCCTCTATTACTTTTCGATACCTTGATTCTATTATGCCTCGGCCTTCCTGAGATTTATAAATTTTATTTTTCATCTTTTTCTCCCTGTAAATGGCATAATTCATCGAATATCTGCAGGATTTTTACAAGGAATTGCGGGCTTCCATAAAAAACATATTTGGCTTTTTCGATTTCCGGATAGTAAAAAAAGTCAAAACGCGACCTACAATCAGCACCTTTTTCACTGTTCAGCATCGCCATCAGAGAATTCGAAATCCGAGAAGCTTCTTCTGAATTTTGCTCATTAATTTGAATAACGGTCGAGACACTGATGCGATCCTTGAGAGTATCATAATTCGGCGAAGGTATCGGCGGCTGTTTTTCTGAAAGTTCATTGTGGCAATAGCTTTGCAGATCGTCTTCGCTGACCATCCATGAACGACCAATCTTTTTAGCCTTGATCTTGTCCTCGTGAATGAAGCGCAAAATAGTCTTCGGATGCAGATTTAGGATGGCGGTTAGATTCGAGATAGTATAAAGCTTAAGTTCCATAATAAATCCTTATTCATAATAACTTTTGAGAATATACGACAATAAGGAGTCCTAAGCAAGATAATTAGTAATATTACGTAGTATTATGGAGTATTAAGTAATAGGAAAAATAATATTCACGAGCCGGGATATACTCGCCAAAGACTCACATCCAAATGTTTTAATCAATCAGAAAATCGGGTATATCGGGAGTTCAGCCGGAGATTTTCAACCGCTCTTTCTTAAGCGCCGGTATATCCATCTGTCAATGGAAAATTTTCCGGCTCCGGTCATGGCGATCACAATATAAATTGTCAGATAAAGCAATGGCATTTCCTTTTTGGCAAAAGTATCGGAAGCGTGGAAAATCAACGCCGCCACCAACATCGTGATAAACAGCGGAATGAGCGCTAGGCGTGTCGCCACTCCCACAATCAGCAGAATAGAGCAAAACACTTCGGCAAAAACCACCAGAATCAGCGATGCCGTTACGCCCAGTCCGATGGGATCGACGAACCTTATCGGTCCATCGCCAACCAGCATCATAAATTTCCCGACTCCGTGCGTCAGCATGAAAACGCCCACTATCAAGCGTAAAAGTAATAAAGCCGACGAAGTGGTTACGGCATGATCGCCCGGATTGAAAAAAAAGTTAATGATTTTCTTCATCTACTTTCTCCCTTTTCAACTCGAATGAATTGACCATTGTTTTCAGGAGACGATGCGTCCAATCCGGTGCCAGCGTATCTTTTTGGTAATTTGATAAAGCGGACGCTCCTTATCCCAGGACATATAGGTAATCAATCCCTGCCCCATGATATTATCGAATGGCACAAAGCCCCAGAAGCGGCTATCCCAGCTGTTGTCGCGGTTATCGCCCATCATGAAGTAGTGGTCCTGTTCGGCGATATAATAATCGGCCGGTTTACCGTCAATGTACATTTTCTCCTGATAGATGCGGAACGTATGGCCTTTCAGTTCGGCCGCATCCCGGATAATTCCGTTTTGGATTTGGCCAAAATGGAGAGTATCGCCTTTAGCCGGTACATATACCGGGCCAAAATTATCTTTATTGCCGATGCCGTCGGGGAAAATTTCCGGATCGTTCCAGCCGTCCGGATAGGTATATTGTGAAATGAACTGTGAATGTTTAGGATTGGGAAACACTTTACCGTCGATGAATAACACTTTATTATGAATCTCGACTATTTGACCGGGGCCGGCCACACAGCGTTTGACATAATTTAACGACGGATCGACCGGGTATTTAAAAATGACTACTTCACCCGGTTGGGGTTTTTTGAAGGAAGGCAAGCGGAACCAGGGAATATGGAATCCTATTTTCGTCCAGGGAATTCCGATCCAATCCGGAGTTCTCGCCCCATAGACGAACTTTTTGCCGAGAATGAAATCGCCAATCAAAATGGTGCTTTCCATGGAACCGGTTGGTATCTGATAAGCTTCGATGATCGTGGCTTTCAACCCGAGAGCTATTAGAAGAACGATTCCCCACGATTTAACTTCCTGCCAGAATTTGCTATCGCCAGTCTGCTTATTTTTCATTTTCTCTTTCATAATTTAAACGACGTGAATTTACTATGTTTAAGCGGCACAACCAATGATAGTTCGAATTTTTTTGGTCATTGGTATCCGGCAACAGAAACCCGTCACCCGTTACCGGTCACCGCTTATTTCAGCAGTGTCATCTTGACTATTTGTCTCTCATGACCGCGTTGGAGCATGATAAAATAAATCCCGGAACGGGCTTCGAGGCCGGATTTGTCAAGGCAATTCCACACAAACTGGTACTTCCCAGGCGATTGATTGCCGAACTTTTCTGAAAAGATTTCTCTCCCGAGAAGGTCGAAAATACTCAGCTGGACAGCGGAAGTATTCTCCAAATCATACTCAATCGTCGTGGACGAATTAAATGGATTGGGATAATTGGGATAGATCTTAAATTTTTTCGTGAAGGCGTCTGTAACATATCCTTTTATTCCCAAGAGTCCCTCTTCAGGCGTTTCCAATCTCTGATCGGTAAATATGTGAAATTCGCCCGGCACCAGTGTTAAAGTGTCCGTACCGGTCGCGGTCATACTTTCTCCAGAGAAATAATCGTACCAGACGCCGCCGTGTTGAAACGACGGATTGGTCGTCGTGATCGTTACTCCGAAATTGCCAATGATGATGACATTCATACTGCCCGTCATGGCAATTCGCTTTACATTACCACCTAGCGTCATATCGAGCGACGTACTCGCGCTGGTAAAGACGTCATTCTCCATGCGGAGCTTTAAAAGCGCCCGGAAGGTTTTGTATAATCTGAGGCGATTGGGATCCTGTAGATAATCCCAGCGAATCGGTTTTTCGCAAACCCGGCAGGGATCGTCGATCGAAATATCATAACCCAGTTCGCCAAATTGCCAGATCATTTTCGGACCGGGCAGGGTCAGGAAAAAGGCGGCTGTCATCTTCATGCGTTCCAGCGCCGTGCTCAAAGTCTTGACACTATATGAGCCGGAGGAATTGCCGTAAGTCAGATTCTTATACATCAGACGTTCTTCGTCGTGGCTTTCCATATAGGTAACCAGTCCCGGCTTCGTCCAACTGCGGTTTTTATAGAACCCCCACGAGAAATCAGACTGATCTGGGTAACCCATTGCCGACTGGGCATAATTCCAATTGGAATTGCCCCAAAGCATCATTCCATAATCGGCCAGGATTTTTTCTTCACTATTATCCGCAAAATGCTCGAGAATAACAAAAGTGTTTGAATCGACTTCCCAGACTTTATCGGCCAGGCGTTCCAGAATGGCGATCCGGGAATCATCGTAAGGCGTACCTTCGCCACTTTTATTGGTAAAACCCTTCGTGAAATCGAACCGGAATCCATCGACTCTGTAATTTATCAACCAATATCGGGTAACTCTGTCAACGAAATTTTTAGTATCCTGACTCTCGTGATTAAAATCATAACCCCAGGAATAGGTTGTATTCGGTGAAATTTGGTTGTACCAGGGATTTTCGGCAGTAGGACGGTTATTGGCACTGTCCCAGTAAAGCCTCACCAGCGGCGCTGAACCGTACGAATGATTCAGTACGATATCCTGAATAACCGCCATCCCGCGAGCGTGACAACTGTCGACGAACTGCTTGAAATCATCGGCTGGTCCGTAATATTTATCAACGGCAAAATAAAACGACGGATTGTAACCCCAGGAAGAATTGCCCTCAAATTCACTGATTGGCATCAACTCAATCGCATTTACACCGAGATTCTGCAAGTAAGCAAGCGTATCGATCAACGTCTTATAATCATGCGCGGCGACGAAATCCCGGATCAACATTTCATAGATGATAAGATCAGTCTTTGGCGGGCGGATATAATCCGTGGTTTGCCAGGGGTATTCAGGTTTTTCGATTTGGAATGTGCCGACAATTTCGGACGTTTTACCCGTCGGATAAGCTTTCAAATCCGGGTAAACGCTGGCAGGAATATATGAATCATTCCAGGGATCGAGGATTTTTTCAGAATACGGATCGGCGATACGAATTTCGCCATCTACAAAATATTGGAAAGCATATTCAGTCTGCGGATCGAATCCGTCCACCGCCAGCCACCAGTGCACATCCGTTCCGCCATTATCCTCGCATTTCATATAGTAACTGGAATCGACCGTCCAATCATTGAAATCACCAATCAGATACACGAAATCCTTATAAGGCGCCTGCAATGAAAATATAACACCGGAATCACCGGCAATGTTAACACCGTCGAGAACGCTTTCCGGTCGTGAGGCATAGGATACCGGTTGATTTACCATAATCGCAAAGCCGGCGGTATCGCAAACTCCGGTCGTATCCTTCCCGATTGCCATCAGGTCATTCATACCATAATTATGCTCGGTAGCAATGAAATTATAATTCATAGCCGTATCATTTACCTGAACAATTAACTGATCGTTGATAAAAAGTTTTAGAGTATCGATCTCAGTTCCCAGGGCCGCGGTATTAATCTTAACTGCAATCGTATCACTACGATCAGCAAAAACCGGCGAGCGGCGCGGATCGGTAAAACTGAGATCAATGTTGGGTGCACTGATAACAACTGATAATCCTGCTTCATAAAGGTCGTAAAAAATATCATTTCCACCGATATCCCGCCCACTCTTACTGCCGTCTGCATTACGAAAAACGAACGCCAATTTGAGGATTTTTTCTCCCGCGGGAATAGTCGCGCCGTTCTCGTGGGAAACGTAATAATCTCTCGGATAACCAATCGTCAATTTATACAAATTACTATTGGTCGCGTCTCTCTCAAGCTTGTTTTTCGACGTATTCGCTCCGGGCTTATCGGCCCAGGGCGTTACGACATATTTCCAATCGCTTGGTGAAGTGCTATAATCGGTTATCACCCCAGTATGAGCATAGACATCTCCGGTATAATCTTTCAAACCAGCATTTCCCAAAGTAGCATCGAAATATAAAGTAATCGAATCCTGTTCCGTTGCATAGTACGGATCCGTAAAGACAACCTGAGCACTCAGAATATGGACTAAAGATATTAGGACCAGACCGGTTAGTCTTACTTTTCGAATCGTCGGTTTTAGTGAATGTTTAATCATTGGCATTCTCTATGCGAAATAAGTAGTAATCATATCCGAAACACGGTAAAAGTAATTTTTGATTTTCAAATAAGAACGCGCCCGTTCCGATCAGTAATTCCGGTTCATTCGCAGAAATTGTCGGCGCTAATTGTGATAAATCCACCGTAATGGTACAGGATTTGTCTTTCAGGTTGGCGACGATCAACACTCTATCCTGCTCCATACGTCGTATAAAAGCGAAAATGCTTTCCGGATGGGAAGTCTTAATATATTGATAAGTGCCTGATATAAGCACGGGATTTTTTCGCCGCAGGTTATTCATTTTTCTGATTAAATCCATCAGACCATTATCGAATTGCCGCCAGTTGATAGCGCTTTTCTGAAATAGAGACGGTTTTTCAGTAGCGCCGACCTCCTGCCCGGCATAGATCATCGGAACCCCGGGCAGAGTAAAGTTCAGAAAGGTCAAGACCCGCGTCTGTTCCGCCGAGAATAAAGTCATCGTTCGGGCTTCATCATGATTCTCTGTAAAACGCATTTTTAATGCTTGCCGCGGATAACGGTAATATTCCTTTTCGAGAGTCTGATCTAAAAAGTCAGTCGAATAATCATTCTTGATTATCTGATAAAATGCCCGGCGCGTATTCCAGCCATAAGTCAGATGAAATCCATTCAGATATAAACGCGGATGGTCACCTTCCGCCAGCATCAGGACGTCTGGTTTGATCTTCTGCAATCGACTTAGAGCCTTTTTCCAAAAACTATCCGGTACTAATTCAGCCACATCTAATCTAAAACCGTCGACATCGAATTCTCTTACCCAATATTCCAGAACTTCCCACATATATTCCCGCAAATCGGACCGATTATAATTAAAATCCGCCACGTCACTCCAATCCGCATTCGGTGCAACGATCTGACCGTTCGAATCCTGAGTATACCAACTTGGATGTTGCTCTATCAATAGATTATCCCAGGAACTGTGGTTACAGGCGATATCCAGAATGACTTTTAATCCCAGTTGATGAGCCTGATGAACGAGGTACTTCAGATCCTGTTCAGTACCAAAATCCGGATTGATACCTCTGAAATCCCGGATTGAATAGGGACTACCCATCGGGCCTTTACGATTCTTCTCACCGATCGGAAAAATTGGCATCAGCCAGATACAATTAAATCCCAGATTCTTCAGTCGCGGTAAGTCTTTGGTCAGGTTCTTAAAATCACCTTCCGGACTATAGGCTCTGACGAAAACCTCGTAAATACAGGCTGTTTTAAGCCAGTCTGGAACCGGCAGAGCTTGCTCTTGTGAGAATTCAGATTGAAGCAGTTCGGTTTCCTCTTCGAATCGGCGGAGAGTCACATTCCCGGTAATACCTCCGGCACCGCCGGCATCGGTAATCCGCACAACCAGTGAATTCGATGATGTCGGTTTGATCGCATGGGTTATATCAAACCAAAATTGTACTCCGTAGCCGCTATGTTCGCCGATTTTCTTTCCATTTAAATATACCACTGCGTCGTCATCGACCGCCTCGAAAACAACCGCTAATCGGCTTTTGGTCAAGGTCTCCCTGAGTTTAAATTCAACTGCGTACCAGCCGATTCCGTCGTAATGCGGATCATCCCAGAAAGCAGGAACATTCAGGCTGATCCAGTCTTTGCGATCATAATCACTGCGATAGTAGCCTAACGTATCTCCAATGGACTCACGATCGTACTTAAACAACCATTTACCACTCAGACTCTGAACATTCTGATTTATTTCACAGTTACTTAAAACCATTAGCAAGACCAGTAAAAAATTCAATGTTCTGGGCATACTTTAAATTACCGATAAAATCAGACAGTGGCACTAAATCTGTTTACGTTTTTCGATCGCTTCTTGAATTAGATGATCGACTTTTTCAAATTCATCGGTCAACATCCCGGCAATGATATGTGAAATATCCATGTTCATTCGTTGGCCGAATAGAGTAATATCCAGAATTAGATAATTAGTAGCGATTGTTAAAGTCGCCTTGTTTTGCGTCCAGATGGTCTGTTCATCTTCACTGCCGTTGGCCGGTCCCATTACTAAATTTTTAGCATCGGTCACGAGAATCATTTTGCGATCCCAGTATTTTTCGAGTTTATCTTCCGGAATACCGTACGATAAAGTATTTCCGATAGGTGGATCGATTTCATTAAACGAAAAAATCAGTACCGAGACGTTCCGCTTACAGGCATTCAATAGCGACTCTTTAAAAAGCATTATTTCGCGTCGCCAGCCGGAAATATAAATCGATTTATGGGCCTCGCGGACTAACATATCACAGGTTTGAATCAAAGATTGATAACCGCGCAAATTCCAGAAACCTTCCGTATCGGATTTATTGCTGAACTCCGCCAGATCTTCTTTGAGATTCATCACCCGACCGGCGTAATCCGTTTCCATCCGTTTGAGCATTTCATTGGGCGCTAATGGAATATAGCGGCGCGGTTTGTCATGAATCGAGATCACGATTCCCTGCGCTTCCAGTCGTTTTAAAACGGTGTAAACGACCGAACGCGGAACCTGCGCCAGCTGGCTGATTTCATAACCGGTCGCCGGACTCAATTTAAGCAGACCGAGATAGGTGCGGGCTTCGTAATTGGTAAAACCCAACTTCATCATTTTATTCAGTATGTTATCCTGTGAAATACTCATATTCTCATTTTGTTATCTTATCATTGTCTTATTATTATTCAAGAATCTGGTCAGTGGTCATATCTATTTCCTTGACAAATGTTTGAACCAGGTGAAGTACATCAATATCGAAATGACGGTCACGGAAATTACCAGATAAACACTGGTATGAAAGCGTTTCATTATCAAAGCCATCCACATCATGAACAAACAGACCTGCCACGGCACCGCCAGGAAAAGGGTGATAATATCGAAGCGATGCTCCTTTTTCAGCTCAGCCTGGGCCCCCGGATTCAGCCGCCCACGGTATTTCTTCCAGAAACCAAAGGGTCGGGTCACGTTATAAAAATTTTCCAAAACCTTATCAGGCGGCGGTGGAGTCAGCAGAGTGATGATAACCAGGGCTATCAGTGTAATCAAATTGATAATCAGAAAGGATACATACTCCGGAATATACGGGAAAGCAATCTTCTGAACGATGGCCGCCGCCATTCCAATCACAACTGCCCCGGAAAACCCCCAGCCATTCAAACGCCACCAGTACCAGCGCGCCAGAAACGGTATCAGCAGACCGGAACCGATGCTCATCGTGATCCAGCCCCAGATTTCATTGATATTCCGGATCGTGAAGGCAAATAATATTCCCAGCACAACAATTAAAACAGAGGCAATTTTACTATAATAAACCAATTTCTTTTCGGGAGCATGAGGGTTGATATAGGTTTGGTAAATATCCTTGATCCAGTAAGTCGCGCCGGCATTGATCGTGGCGCTGAAAGTTGACATAGCGGCAGCAAACATACCGGCTACCATTAAACCTTTCAGACCGGTCGGTATCATTTTATGAATCACAATTGGTAAAACCTTTTCGGGATCCATGGATTGAATACTGGTATCAACATTATTAAAATAATAAACCCCCAGGATGGCAATCGAACCAATGAACAGCCAGCGGAATGATAGTAAAAATGTCCAGAACACTGACAATAAACCGGCCTCCCGATCACTCTTGGCCGCAAAATAACGCTGGATCATATAACCGCCAGTTCCACCACTTCCTTCCAGAAATACCTTTAACAGGTAAAACATAATGGCAATCCCAAACAGGTTATATATCGAGTAGTCAGCATATTTCGGAAAATTCAATTTCCAGCGCGGCTTCATATCGGTCCATTCCTTGCGCGTTATGTTTTTCGATTCGAATTGATTGCTCTTAATTGTGAATTGGACGTCGAATATTTCGGGCAACTGCGGTAGTAAAGAGGTGCTCAGTGTATTTTTATCGGTATTGATCTCAATTTTTTGGTTGGCCGGATTGATATATATAACCTTCAATGAGTCGCCCGGCAATTGTTTGGCGGCCTTCACCCAGTCGGTCTTCATAATCTGCTCGGTGTAGTCTCCCGGACGCAACGGATATGAAATATTAAATTTTTCACCAATGTCAAACTTGACAAAAACCATAATCGCGATATAAAATATCGTTACAAAAATTATCACACTCTGAATAAAATCAGTCCAGACAACAGCATATAATCCCGACGAAACCGTATAACCCATCGTCAAAATAATAATCCCAATCGCCGCGATCATGTCCGGACTTATTCCCAGTATCGGCGGAATGTTAAAAAATTCAGCGAAAAACTTTCCGGAACCAATCACAAAATAAGTCACCATCGCCACCGCGAATATCAACTGCGATATAGCTCCGATGATGCGGGCGAAATGTCCGTCACGCCCTTCTCCAAACCGGAATTTCATCCATTCGGCGATCGTCATAACCCGCGCCCGCCGGTTCCACTTACCCATAAATGCCAGTAAAAAAGCCATGATCAGCGTGACGCCGCCCCGAAATTCAATGAAAAATCCCGCCGCGCCAATCGCGAAAATAAAAGCAGTGTTGATCATCGTCCCGGTTACATCGAAATTTCCGGACATGCCGGATGAACCGAGTAGCCACCAGGAAAGCGAGCGATTACCGAGAAAATAAGCATCTATACCGGTCGAGGCTTTTTTTTCAAAATAAAAACCGATATAAATCATCGCTATCAGATATACCACCAGTATAAGAAAATCAATCAGATGCATGGCTCGCCCCTTTCCGCTCTACTTAATTTAAATTATTGACAAAAATACTACGGGAGAGCAGAAATTAATCCGCTCTCCCGTAGTTCAAACCGGACTTACTTCACTAGTACCATTTTCTTCAAAGCCTGGTATTTGCTACCAGCCCGTAATTCATAAAAATAGATACCGGAAGCCACGGTGTTACCGTGCATATCACGACTGTCCCAGACGAAGCTGTAATTACCAGCATTCAGATTATCATAGGTAACCTTTCTGACCGCGTTGCCCAGCAGGTTGTAGATCGTCAACTGAACATTACTTCTTTCCGGAATATCAAAACGAATTTCGGTAGTCGGGTTGAAGGGATTCGGGAAGTTCTGCGAAAGGGCGAACTTTGTCACTACCGATGGTCTGTCAGCATTAATACCGACTTTTGGTGCGTGGGCATTAAAATCCCAGGCTGAATAAAAATTCGGATTGATCGATCCAAACTGAACATGCATAGTGAAAGTCGGATTGGTATCATCAATGTTTTCAATATGGTTGAGACCATAACTGCTTTCATTATCGCCGCCACCGATACCGAATTTAAATTCCTGACCGACGGTTTTGTCAGTGGTGAAATTATAGACGATCGTATAGATTGTATCACCGGCAGTTGCATCACCGTTAGTACCATCATCATACATTCTGCGTGTGGCATCACCGGCTAAAATACCGCCCCAGGTAGCCCAGGTACCTTCACCATTGTTGGACATCGGACCATTGATGCACAAACCTAATTTAGCGAGGGTATCCGGATCGGCTTCGAGCATCGCCGGAGTAACATCAATTGCAGCCTGAATATCGTCCAGAGTTGAACCAGCCCAGACCTGATAATAAGCCGGACGCAGATCACACTCGACTGTCAAAGTTACAGCCTGGCTAAGCTTCTCGTTGTTTTTGAACTTGGGCATCCGACGAGGATCAGTCGAACTGTTCTCAATATCATTAATATCATTACTGGTGGCATTAGTCAGCACAAAAGCTCGACGTTCGGCCTGAGTTACATCATCACCTGAGTAATCGAAGTTAAAATAGACTTCGCGCTGTTCGACAGCATCCTTAACCAGATAATACTGGTAATAGAGCGGTTCATTGAGAACGACCGGTACATCGCTGAACGTCGTCGAATAAAAGTACGTGCCTGCCGTCCGAATCAAATAGGCATCCATGGTCGCAGACAAACTGTTGAAATAACCCATCCGAACCAGAATCGTATCGCCAACTGCAAAACCCTTATTGGTGATAGCATTCGTCATGTCAACCAGAAAGGTAATATCAACAGTATCTTCTGCTTCAAATCCGGCCGGAGCCGCATCATTCCAGTACTTCCAGGCCAGAGTTGTATCCTCTAAACCAGGATGTAAAACGATTATCCGGTTTTCATTGCCTTCCCAATATTTACCGCCCAGGTTTTCGGTATTACTCCAGTCAGCTCCGATTGCAAACCGATACATCAGTGTACCAGGATGGCCACTCAGGGGATCTACCTGATCGACGGTATCAATGAGACCCTGCGGAATTCGGATCGTCCGGCTCCAATAATCGGTGGTTCCTTCCTGAGTCAAAAGTAAAGTACCCGGCGACCAGGCTGGATCACAGAATGGCGCATGACCAACAACGGACAATTGCGAAAAACTGTCTTCGTAAACCCCCATATTGACACGCACATAAATATCGACCGAATCGGAAGGCGTAAATGGCGGATTGAAATCATTGTTGACATAAGCCGGCGCTAAAGTCGTATCACTGGCCGGTAATACATACATCCGGTTTCCACCCGGGATAGTAACATTTTCCCAGGCAAATGCATCATCCTCATTAGCCTTATAGCGAACCTTATAGGCCATCCGCCAGCCGATCATCGAATCCGGATAGGCAACCGTCAGTTTCCAATAGTCTCCGCCCATATTCATAGCCAAAGGCGAAGAATCATCCCAGGTCAGGAAGAAGTTGTACCAATGGTCAACACCTTCCGGGCCGACTTCAGCTCCACAAATCTGAATCTGATGAGTCGAGTCGGTGACTCCTTGTAAAGTCGATGTATTGACGATGTAATTGACTGTAACATCTGCAAATGCCGTAGCAGCAATTAATCCCAACATCATCAACAAAACAGTAGCTCTTTTCATAGCTTTTCTCCTTTCGTTTGTTGTTAAAAGCCAATTGAAATAGACATTGTTGAAAGATTTCCAAAAAATCCATAATCCTGAAAAGTATAATCGAAAAGTATATCGGTATACTTAATCGGCAGTTTCAAGCCGAAACCAAGCGTCAAACCTTGCTGAGTTTCCTCTCTAAATAGAGCCTGATAACCCAGCCGAAAGCTTAACATATTTATCATCGATAAATCAGCCCCAAGATTTAATACCTGACTGTTATCAGTTGGACGTACGACATCACCGGCTAACGTAAGATTTAATAGTTTATTTGTGATAACCGGCATAGCCAATCCGACCGTAAAAGTCAGAGGGATCGGCCATTTATCAGTCTTTAAATAAGATACAATTGTCTCATTATTACCGGAAGCCTGTTCATCAAGGTCAACCTGGGTAATCAGATCCCGTCCGGTCAATTGTAATTCACTACCGAAATTACGCATACTAGCCCCGATCTGAAGATCGTTGAACTGAGTTTTAAACAATAGTCCTAAATCAACTGCAAAAGCCGTCGCACTTACATTCCAAATGTTCTGTTGGATATATTTTACACTACCACCGATCGAAAACCGGTCGGTTAAATTACGCGAATAACCTAAACTAAAAGCCAGATCGCTGGCCTCCCAATATTCGCCAGTACCATCCGGCTCGGCTACCGTAGTAATTTTTTCCCGCTTGCCGTAATCTAAGTAGTTGATACTTACTCCAATGATATCCTGAGTCGTCAGCATGATCTCAGCCGCCAGGAATTGATGCCTTCCTCCTACCAACCAGTTGGTCTGGGAGGCGTACATTTTATTTTTACTGATTCGCGAAATTGCTCCGGGATTATAATAAAGTGCGCTCGGATCATCTGCTAAAGCCGTAAATGCACCTCCCATCGCAATGGCTTTCGCACCGACTGGAATTTGCAGGAATTGACCCGCGGCAGTGCCTTCTTTATTTTGAGCGAATGCAAACACAGTACTGATCAGGATTGTAATTATTGTCGCAGATAATTTTTTAGTCATAATCTCACCATCACTTTATTACTGCCAGTTTGCCGGATTTTTTACCGCTAGAGGATTCAACGAAGTAATAATAAATCCCGAAAGCTACATCGAGGTTTTCTTTCGACTTGAGACTCCAGGTAAGTGTGCCGTTGTGAATATTGCCGCTGTGATTCAGGGTAATAACATGCGCACCCGCCGATGTGAAGATATGCACTTTGGCATCATAGGGCAACTTACGGAACTCGATCCGTCGTTCTCCGCGTCCACTGGTAATTGAAGGCGGCAAAGGCGCTTCCATCGTGTTGGCAACCACATATGGATTAGGAACCACCTGAATTTCATCTAAATCAGTCTTGGCCATCGCCTGATCTACCTCCGGTATCTCAGTCGTAAATTCGTATAGATCACCGTTCCGGAAGGGAATCTCCGTTTCAATATAGAGAATATCGCCGTCGAGAAATCGGGGCGGTTCAGTCGCAATAGCCGGAAAATTTATCACCCAGGAATACTGATAAGTGCTGTCCGGTTTTAATATGAAAGACTCTAACAGGCCACCCGGACTGATTTCATAAATACCGTAACTGTTCTTGATGCCACCATTATAAAGAAAAGGTACTACGACGGAATCCAGCACATTAAATAGATAGAAATTGGTTTTCTTTACCAGACTTCTTATTATAATATTTGAAAAACTGGGATATATGGATTTCAGGAATTCTTCCGGCGTCTCGTACACCACTTCACTGCTGTCACCAATCCGAATCTCATATATTCCGGGATACCGAACCCCAACTATAGTATCGCCTTCCAGTACTGCCCTATCAATATTAAATGTAAAATCGATAACTCTTTCGGTTGAATTCCAATACGATTTAGAGTCTATTTTTTTAATATTCCAGGTATTATTAAAATCCAATTCAATCCCGTCGAAAATATCGGAATCAAGGGTCTCATCGGCATAAGGACTATTTTTAATATTCGGACTCTTGTATACCGGATAATACTTATAATAAATACGATAATTACCGCTACTAAGATCACTGCCCGCTTTAATCTTAATCTTTCCGCGTAGAGTGTCGATCTCAAATTCATCCAATGCCAGGTAGTCATTCGGATTGGCTTCATCAGCGATCAAGATATTCTCATATTGCAGACATTGATGGTCCAAATAAACATAGGAAGTGTCAAGCTCAATCGACTCGTCTACACCAGTAATATCCAGAACGGTATAGCTAGAAGTGATCTGAGCGAATTCCTCTTCATCATTCCATTCAAAATTTGGTTCACCCTCGTCCGGGATTCCATTATTATCGGTTGAATCCGGTTTAATTATGCCACCCACATCGTCAGTCAGATAATTCCAATCGCCATTATTATCGATTCCGTCCGTTCTGGTATCGGTGAAAGTTACCTTATAGGTATGTCCATTCAGAAGCGTCTCATCCAGAATCTGGTATTGGATATTACCAGTCGCCGGTCCTTCAAGATGTTCCAATGTCAATTCATCGTTTTGTTCATCATAACCGGCAACCTTCGTAGTTGGTCGAATCCGAACAGTATTTATATCAGTTATTACCGTTCCATCCGATTGAACCGAAATAAATTTGGTGTTTTCCGATGGAAAAATATCATTTTCGACATCCCCATGATCGTAAGCTACGACCGCGTAATAATAGATCCGGCCATTCTGAACGTCTTCATCGACGTAGGAATGTACCAAACCGTTGTCGGAACCCAGATAAAATGAATACCCGTCGGCACCCTGATATAAATCCGAACTTGCCTCAAATACTCCTTTAATCCCATTGACCTTATCGAACTGAGTCAGCGGCTTATAACCAGTCAGCACTCCGTTGGCATCCGTGATAACCATAACGTCATTAAAGTCCGGATCGGATGCTTTATAAATTTTATATCCTTCAAAGTCTTTCTCTTTAGTCACCGGATCAATACTCTCCTCCGCCTTTCGGTCCCAATAAAGAGTGACTTTTCCATCACCGGCAACAGCCGTCAATGTCGGTTTATCCGGTGGCTGTGGAAAGCGATAATCGCTGTCATAAATTTCCTGAACCGTTTCCCGGTTTTTGAGAAGATCTGTCATATCATAACCGTATACCAGCGCCAGCGAAAAGCGTTGGGTATCTCCCGCTCTCAGTGGAAAATATCCGGAACCATATATGAAATCACCGTCTTCGCCGGCAATCGGTTTTCCGTTCTGAATACTGGATGGTACGTCAAAATAACCCGGCTTCAACCAATCCCAAAGCAATTCATCATCCGCCATCGGATAATCCTGAGCGGGAGTAAAATAATTAAAACTGGTCAGTCCAATCTGGTCCGATTCATCAACATCGGTTCTATCAAAATTTGGTTCTCCGAGCGTCGGTTGTCCATCATCTTCACCATAATCAAAGGTGCCGGTAACACCATCCGCACCGACATCATCGGTCTCTAAATTCCAGTCACCGTCATTATCAATACCATCATCCCGCGCTTCATCGATCAGGGGATCGTCAATTCCCAAATTATTTCTGAAGTCCTTATAAGCCACCGGATTTAAGGTATCAAAAAGGACAATCCCGTTTTGATCCACGCGACGCTGACGATAATGCAATAAATAATTTTCATCAATCAAACCATCCAGATCATTATCCACACCATCATAAACATTCTGATTGATTGAGCCGTCCGCCAGCATATTACCTTCGATTAATTTGGTCTTACCGGCAATAATCGTGACCGTCAGTCCTTTGGTCGTCACCGTTTCGGTATCACTGGTAATAGGGTATAAACTGCGATTATAATCATTATCAATCAGTATGACCTGATCACCTTTATTATAGACAATCGAATCAAAATCAGATTCCGTAAACAGGGGTGCGGTAAAAATTAAAGTCTTATTAACATTGCTTTCGGAATTATTATCACCATCGTTATCAATACCATCGTAGGGATTGCCCGGACTTTCCAGAAAAGCATACCCAACCAATCCGACCGGGCCCTGCCACTTTGGATTACGACTATTGTTATTAGGATAATCACCGGTATAAGTCAAATCGCGTTCAACATCGAAAAAGGAATAATCATCATCATATTCCTGCGGGGAATCATCTATGCCGGTTACGCCATTATAGGTTCCGGCGACCATTCCGAACACAACTTTATCGTAATTGGTCGTACTGGTATTGGTGATTTCGTAGAGCCAGAAGATTACATCCTGTGCCAGAAATTGAGCCCATTGCATCCCACGTACCCTCACTTCCAATCCCAGTCCGCTACGTGTCATGTCGGTACCATCAGGCTTAAAATATACTCCCCTTTGTACCGGTGTCACAAAGGGATTCACGATCACATTATTATTACCGGCATTAAATTCAACATCGTTATTATCATCCATGACGAAATAACTTTCCTGATCGGCATTAGTTACTCCTTTTCCGAAGAAACCATTCCATTGACCAGGCCAACCTGGATCGCCTACTTCACTCATCTTATCCGGCCAATAAGGCGGCCAGGAATTCAGATCGGTACTCATGGCGATTCCTTCGGAAGCCTCATTAAAATAACCTGAAACCGGTTCAAACGTCCATTGATCACCGGTTGATGATTCTTCGCGGGCAGTCGCCGGGCGATCGACAGGACATACTTCCACACTATGGAATTTTATGGTTGAATCAATAGCCGATGAGTAGTAATTTACTTCAGCACCTACAACCGGACTGACATCGCCAATATAACCATTCGTATCATATAGCCAGGCTCCGCGGGGACCTTTCTCGCGCGGTTGCCCGATAACCCCCCAATTACCAAAGACTGTTCGTACCAGATTACCATTATGAATCGAACTGCGCCGATAGGATTTGCCGCTTTGACTGGCCCAGATCATTGAGGTAGTCATTACTGTCAGTATAAAAATTGAGAGGATCCAAATTAGCGAATACTTTATAATGCGTTTCATATACTAATCCTCATTCCTATTTCAATCCGACGAGGTTCGGAATAGTAAGTTGAATTGGTAAACCACTCATGCACCGAATTAATAGGGGTATTGATATTCAGGGCTTTTACACGGGCTTCATCGGTAGTAAAGCCGGCTCGACCCGTCTCATCATAGACATTGACTTCATTCAACCTGTCAAACAGATTTTGGATTCTAATAAAAAACTCTACGGGAAATTTTTCGGACAACATGAGGCGGTAATATGATCTCACATCAACCGTAAAAGTGGCTGGCTTGGTATCGGCGTTGGTCAAAAGCGAAGTAATATCCTCACTCGATTGGGGTGTATAGGGCAATCCACTGCCCCAGCGACCTATAAAATTAATGCCGTAATTTTTATGGTTATATCCCACAACGCCATTGATCGTATGTCTTTGATCCCAAGCTAGCGGATTAAGCTGAACTTCCGGTTCAGTTCCGCCCGAGATGGCGTTCCGGTACGCCTCCGGATCAGAAGCCGTCCCTTTAGCAATTTGTAAGGTATAATCAAAACTAGTAAAAAGACCATTCGGATTCTGTTGATTAAATGCAATCGTAATACCCTTTACCACTCCAAAATCGCTATTGACCAATTTACTATAGGAAGCCGCTCCACCATAGACTATTATTTCTTCGGCTCGGGTACCTGTTAAATCTCTGATATCTTTCAAATAAGCGGTGATATCGACCGAAAAATTATCTCCTAACTGTTGTTGAACGCCGATCTCACCCACAATAGTTTGTTCAGGTTTCAGGTCGGCGTTTCCGATAACTCCCTGGTTACCGGTCCCGGAACCCAGATCGAAGTCAGGATTCTGGTATAGATAAGTAAAATTAGGAATCTGAAAAAAGTGACCGTACGAAAAATGAAACACTCCACGATCACTGATCGGAAATGAGAAACCTATTCTGGGACTAAACTGATATTTTGCACTGGCTTTCTTATACCAGTACGCCTTTCGTTCAGCTAACTTTACGTCAGTCTCGTCCGCATCTTGCACTCCGTTCTCATTAGTATCATGATAGCGATTTTCAGGTCTGATCGGCTCATATATTTCCGGATCACTGGGATCGGCAAGAATAACTCCATCTGGCTCAAAATAATCGAACCTTATGCCGATGTTGATAATCAACTCATTGAATTCCATCTTATCCTGAATGTACCCGGCGAACTCATACGGTTTATGACGATAATAATTGGCGTAGATGGTACTATCATCCAATATGGTTGGATGAATATAAGGATTCCAGGCCGACGGGAATTCCAACCCAGAGGAAAAATCGACGTATGTCTCTCCCGGCGCCGGACGCACAGTAAACGTCCTCAAAGAAAGATCGTGTTGCTGAAATTCCAAACCGCTTTTGATTTGATGACGATCGTTGACCTGAGAAGTAAAATCCCATTTTAACAAATAAGTACGGCTGTCCCGGTATTCATGATCGTTTTGCGTACCACCAAAATAAAACTGATAGGGATATTGATATAGATAAAAAGGATGAACATAGGTAGTACTATCATCGTAATTGATTTTATCAGAATATCTACCGGTATATTTTCGAGAGTAGTATGAACCGGCAAGTGTAAAAAATGTTCGGGGACTCAATTGTTGCTGAAATTTTACCAGATGCGTCTCGGCGGTCAGATTTTTCTTTAACATAACAGCCGGATTATATTTGAACATCCGATCGTAATCCTGATAATCTTTATTATCGTAGAAAAGATTATAGTAAACACTGCTCCGATCGGATAGTCGATATATCAATTGCCCCTGAAAATATATCTTTTTGTTCCAATTCATATTAACCCATTTTTGATCACCCAGCATAGTGGACGAATCCGGTAAGAAACCGGTACCATCGGGCAACAGAGCTAAGACCGATGTGGTATTGAAACGATTCTGCCCCTGTTGCCAGCCGCCAAAATAAATATATCGAGAGTTCAGATTGTAGAAAAGTTTATCCTTTACCAATGGTCCGAATAAACTGATTTCACCATCATGGATATTAAAGGGATTGATCGAACCAATATTATCAAAAATTTCTCTATGGCCACTGAGATAGTCTCCAAAGTACAATTCCAGCGAACCGCCGTGTCGGTTACTTCCCTGCTTGGTGGTTATATTGACAATTCCCGACATTACTTTTCCATACTCCGCATTGAATGCGCCGGAAATCACCTGCAATTCCTGAATCATATTCTTATTTACATCGATTACGGCACTGCGGTCATATGAATCAGTCACAGGAATTCCATCGATTAGATAGGCTACCTCACCCTTTCTTCCGCCACGCAGGCTACCATCGACATATCCGGCCTGCATTTCAAGAACATCGCTGACTTCCGTCACAGGTAAAGCGGCTAATTCCTCAGCTTTGACATGTGAAGCAGTAGCTGTCATATCCTTAACGACCATCTTCCGTTCGGCGGTAATAACCACTTCTTCACCTTCCAAAACCTGAGTTGATAATTCAATATTGATCGTGGTTGTCAGATCAACCGATATAATTACACCTGTTATAACCTTATGCTGAAAACCGATCATCTGGGCTTTCAAACGGTATTCTCCGGGCGGTATATTAAGAATCATATATCTCCCATCCATATCCGATGCCGCACCCAGGTATGTATCCTCTAACATAACATTACAGCCCATTAATGGTAAACTGGTTTCAGCATCGGTAATCAAGCCGGTTAGTTTACCCGTATTACCGGCAAATAAATACCCGGTAAATAAAATCAAGATTACTGCTACAATCCAATCCTTATATCTCATTCTCTACCTCGATCAAATTTGATCTATTATCTTTGTCAAAGATATTCAACCTTGTTCTATTCGGTTGCTATATACTTGTACACCTTTCGAGCCAAGATAATCATTATCGGCGTTTACTTTAAAAATCACATTCCATTTTGAAAGATCTAAACCAATTTTTTCCGAAATATTTTTTACAGGCTTATCACTTAGATTAAAAAATACTCTGACGGTTTCAACATCATCTTTTCGCTCGAAGCCCAGAATGCCATTTTTATCATCAATTAAAATTGTTTTATAACTTCCCTGACGTAAACTGGAGTGTTCAAGGCGAAGTTGGATGACTGATTTATAAAATTTTAATAAACCTTCATCTACCACTACTTTATCAGGCATCCTTTTCATTGCCAACGGATGGGCGATTTCAGGTTCATATTTCAAATCCGACCAGAGCATTGGTTTGCGGTTATCGGGATCATCAGCTCCCCACATTCCGACCTCATCTCCATAATAAATATAAGGTGCTCCTAAATAAGTAAACTGAAACGTTAGAATCGTTTTTTGGATTTCACGGAATTGTTCAGGAGGATGGTTCACCTTAAAATCCTTATTATAAACTAGATTACCACCGTGATCGATGGTACGATCAGGGTTGATTAGCATACTTGCAAAGCGTTCATTATCATGACTACCCATAATGTTCTGTGATTGATACTGTGCGGATAATGGATACTTACTTCTTATTTCGGCCAATAACTGATCCAGTTCAGATGGTTTAATATGCATTTTTTCATCGATAAATCCTTTCAGCATCGCGTCACCGAAACGATAATTCATTACTCCGTCAAAAATATCGCCTTCCAGCCATGGGGATGCATCGAACATCTTATTTTTCATGAAATCTTCCCACCAGATTTCACCGGTCAGATAGGCCTCCGGATTCACCGTCTTTACCCATATACGAAAATCCTGCCAGAAAGCCTTACTGACCATCTCGGCTACATCTAAACGCCAACCGTCTATTCCATCCGAAGGATCACCATCTCCGTTAGGATCGCCCCATCTCTTAACCACCGCCTTGATATATTCCCGATAACCAGTTACCGGACCATTGGTATCTTCCCAGATTTCCGGCAGATCAGTTACCCCATACCAGCCCTGATACTCGAATTCATCGGTCGGTGTTTTCGGATCATCGAAAGATTTAATAATAAACCAATTTGAATACGGACTATCCTTTCCATTTTTACGAACATCTTGAAAAGCCCAAAACGGGATTCCGACATGATTAAAAACACCGTCAATAATAATCTTCATTTCCCGGGCATGCACTTCCCGAATAAGTCTCAAAAATAATTTATCAGCCGTGGTCCATCGCCAGGTTGCAGGATCTTCCGGATTTTCTGATTTCCAGATTGAAATATCACCTTCCGGATCGGGTCCAAAATTGTTATCAATATGATGATACATAGTTGCGCCATATTTATGAGCAGAGGCCGATTCGAAAACCGGATTCAGGTAGATTGCATTTATTCCTAATTCATTGAGATAAGCGAGTTTATCTAAAATACCCTGTAGGTCGCCACCATATCGACGCAATTGTGCATTATAATAAAAGTCATGTTTATTGGATAATTCCCAGGGTTGTAGTTTGTACCAGTCTGAAGTCCAGGGCATGACATTCCATTCAGTTTGAATATCGTATGGCCAGGTTCCTTTCAGAGTTTCAATTGTTGGATCATTACCTGTGTCACCGTTTCTAAAACGTTCCGGAAAGATTTGATACCAAATCGCATCGTAAGCCCAGTTAGGTTTACTCGATTTTTCCTCCGATGGACTGTTTTGAGACAGCACTAAAACAAGAAAAAAAATCATGACCAGCGCTTTTCGGTGACGCAGGATTCGATTTTTCGGTGTCTTTTTCAATTGTAGTTCTAATCTGAGTTACTATTAGAATATAAGACAAGAAAATGGTCATTGTCAATAAGTATTTTATGTTTCTTTTGTTCACGTTTTTATCATCTAACAATCTTAGTCATAATCAATATATTTTTGTGAAATACTATATTTTTTTCGAGTAGTATTATTGTTATTAATCGGGATTATTTTTAAAAATAAAAAGACCGCTGTCTACAGCGGTCGATCTATTTATGCAGTGGGTTTTTGAGGTTTCCCTCCCCGAACGTAAAAGAGGGGGATTTTGAGGGATATTACGGCACATCCGGGGAGGGGGAGGGGAATTCTTTATTAATCTCAAAATTATCACTTGTATCAAATAACGCAGATTAATTTACAAATATTATGCCAGATTTCAAATATCAAATTCTAACCTTTTGACACAGAATTTTTAGATTGGTTACAAAAAAAAATTAAATCAAATAAAAATCACTGGCAATGTAGATAATTTTTCATCATAATTTTCAAATTTTTTATTTTCATTTTCTAATACCCTTTCTATATTTAAAGGGTTTTGGTAATGGGATATAGATGAAGAAAATCCTCGCGGTAGATGACGATCATGGTATTCTGGAATTGATTGCGGAATTTTTTTCGCTTCATGAATATCAGGTCGTGACCTGTTCACAAGGTAAACAAGTTATTGAATTGGCGATCAGTACAGAACCGGATTTAATCGTACTCGATATAAATATGCCAGACGTTGATGGACTCTCTATTTTAAAAACCTTAAAAAACCGTCCGATCACGGCTTTTATTCCGGTAATTATGTTGACCGCCCAGACTGCGACAAAATTTCAGGTCAATGGGCTGGTTAACGGCGCCGATGATTATGTCACCAAACCTTTTGATCTAAATATCCTATATGCGCGTGTCCTCAATGCAATCCGGCACTCTCTCCTGCTGACCCGTTTAAAACACGATCAATTTAACCTACTGTCATATTTACTTAGAACTTATGCCAAGCGTGGTTACGAAGTATATTCTAAATTATTGGAAGGCTACGAGGCTCATCCCTCCCGCTGGAAGGGTTATGTACCGGATATGATAATTGAAAAATCCGAAAAACTACGTTGTTTTAATTTTGAGACAACGCAATCAATTTTGGAAGAATCTTTTCTGGATCGTTTAAATTCCCTGGCCGGATGTCAAAACAATGCCATTTCTCATTATGAATCCAGTGTAATTGTTCGTACAAAGGATAACTATAAAATCGTTCAGAAATTAATCAATGAAAACGGTCTACCGACTAAAATAAAATTTATTAAAAAACATATTCGACGAAATCAACCAGTCTGAGATGTCGATAATTCCCCACGAATAATCTCCAGCATTTCATCCAGTTTAATTAGCTTGGTAAACCACTTCCGGCCGTATTTTTTCAGATTATCGATGATTTGGGGATCAATATCATCGCTGGTCATAAAGACCACAGGGGTATTGGGATAAAACATTTTTAACGTCTCATAGAGTTCAAATCCGGTCCGATACGGTAATTTGACATCGGTCAGTATTAAATCCGGTTCTTCGGTTTTTACTAGCTCCAAAGCTATATCTACATTTGAAGCTATCCAGACTTCAAAACCATTTTGTTTCAGAAAGTCTCCGTAGATTTCACATACCACCGCATCGCCGTCGACTATCATTATCCTGGATTTGATTTTCATATTATCAATTTATGTCTTCTCTTTATCGAGTCCTTTACCCATCCATTTTCTGGCTAATAACAGAGCCAATGGACTGACGATAGATATCAGGCCATAAATCAACCACATTATCTCGGTGTGAATCTGATCTGGTGCTACTCCAGCGGGGCAATACTTCATCAGAAACCAACCTGAATACAGCGAAGTGATGACTTTGGTCAGAAACCATGGAAACTGACCAATACCCATATAAATGCCGGTCATGTTTTTAGGAGCAATCTCAGCCACCCATTGCAGAAAACGAGGTTGCCACATGGCTTCCCCGATTGTCATGATAATTAAATAACCAAACACTGAATAGATATTCGGACCGATCGCCAGGAGAAAAGTCGGCGCCGCCATAACCGTAGTGCCCAGTATCATCATTTTATAGGTGTCCTTTTTGGCCGTTAAAGCCGCTACCATCGGCGCCAGGATAAAGATCAAAATCGGATTAAAATTAACAAAGAATTCAAAATTGCTGGAGACAACTCCCGTAAACGCCCGCTCAAAGTACATTGGTAAAGTCAACCAATTATGGGCAAATAAAGTCTGTACCGGTATTAAAATGAAAATAAAAAACATAAATCGACCATCTCTAATAGGGAAATTTTTAAAGTAATATACTATTTTTTCCTTGGTCGTTTGCGGTTCGCTTACATCCGGCTTCGGGGCTTCCATCTCAGCCTGCTCTTTATTGGCATTGGCAATCGCCATCGTAATAGTCTTTTTGGATAAAATAATTGCCACTACTAAAATTCCGGCTACAGTCAATGCGACATAAACCCAATAAACTCCTACAATTCCATAAGATCTACGCACTGGCGGAGATATTAATCCGGGTAAAAATCCACCCAAATTCATTATGGCATACAGCATTGCATAACCCATGGTGGAAGTTTTCTTGTTCGTGAATTGTTTGACTGCGGTATAACAGGCCGGCTGATAAATACCGTATCCCAGGATGATTCCCAGAATACCAAACATGGCGACAATATGGGCTTTCTGCCAGAGTCCCGATACTCCCGTTTGGGGTGCCAATGTCAGAAAAATACGTCCCACCAGCATGGCCGAAAGCGAAATCAATAATGCTTTACGCACCCCAATCCAATCGACGGTCGCTCCCAGCAACAGCATTGCCAGCGTTATTCCGGCGGTTTGAATTCCAACCATTCGTCCGGCGTCGATATCGTTTAATCCGATGCCGTTGAAATACATTGCTAAAAGGCCAAGTACTCCAAAATAGGTCAAACCTTCTAATAAATATGAAAGGTTGATGCCCCAGAGTGCCCGAGGAGCTTTGAACAGATTGATAAATGGATCTATGATCTCACGTAAGGGATTCTGGACCTCTTGCTCCTCTTCCATTTCAGTTTCCTTTTTTTTGTCTGATGTGATTCAATGGCCGAATCTATAAAATGTTCACTTATCTTGCCAATAAAAAAATCAAACCATTTTATCTGTTTATCATTATAAAACTGGTTGTATCCACATCCGGAATAGCTTATAATACGCTTGTTATGTAAAATTCTAATGAATAACCACCGGAGGCAAGACTTAATGGAAAAAGAAAATCTGGAAAATCCCGATATCGAAATCATGTTTCAAACTCTACGTTATGCCGCCCGACAAATCGTCTCTGAACTCGACCCGCAGTTATTGGCCAACCATGCTCTTGAAATGGTAGCCGATTTCAGTCATAGCAGTTACCTTTCCTTAATCATTATCAATGAAGGCTCACCTTCTCTCCTCATCACGTCCAATTTAAAAAATGGAGTGTTTTCGGCTCCTAATACTGGGGTTGCCTGGACACCATCCCTAAAAAAGGTCTTTGAGTCCAAAAAAATCTGTATTCGTAAGATGAACCAGGCTGAATATTGCCTTTTTCTCGATATGGAAATTCCTTATCAAAACTCCAAAATATATTGCCTGCCATTGATTGGTACGAAAAATAGAGTCGGAGGCTTTATTGTATTTCTTGTTCCTGATAGTACACCCCTAACAAGTATTCAGGAAGAGATTTTAGCAGTCCTGACTACCATGATTGCCACAACAATTGAAAACGCTAATTTATTCCAATTAGCAACAATGGACGGCCTAACCGGGCTCTATGTCCGACGATACTTCAACATTCGTTTACAGGAGGAAATTGCGCGCTTAAGCCGGACTGAAAGCAGTCTGGCTTTAGTAATGACTGATATCGATCATTTTAAAAATTTTAACGATACATACGGCCACCAGCAGGGCGATATTATATTGCAGGAATTAGCCCAAATCTTCCGTAATATTATCCGCAAGGATCTCGATATTCCCTGTCGTTTTGGCGGCGAAGAATTTGTCATAATTTTACCTTCCACGGACCTGGAAGGTGCTATCGTATTTGCGGAACGACTCAGACATAAATGTGCCGCGCATCTCTTCCCGTATGGAAAAAAATCTCTACACGTAACTATCAGTCTTGGAGTAGCGGCGATCGATAATACTCATATCCTCTCAAAGGCGGATTTCATTAAAGCAGTAGATTCAAAATTATATGAAGCTAAAGCCACCGGTCGTAATAAAGTTCGTTTCTGAGCAATTTCTACAAATTACAACCCGAGCCTAAACTTATTTTTTTACAGAGGGGCTTATTTCCAGTCGAAAATATCTTCGCTGAATTTCATGTGGAGAGTCACGAAAATATTTTTAAACTGATAGTTCTGATCGGAGAAATCGGGATCGTCATACTTCAGTAAAGCGTAGCCAATTCCGACTTGTAAATTCTTCATGACCAAATAGCCAATTTCGACCGAAGTTCCAATTTTTGACTCATTAAGTGGCTTCAAATAGATGTAGCGAGCATCCAGTGCGGTATACCATTTCAGATTAAGATCATATTCTAAACGCATCGCGTAAAAATCGGTTCTGACTCGGTCTTTGAACAAACCAATTTCCTCATCAGTAACGATGCGTCGGGCGAAGCGACCACCGATCTCAAGATTGGCAGTCGGTTGCCAGTAATGGTGAGTTGAAATGATAAAGCGTCCATAATTCATCTGCGGTTGAATATGAGTATTCTTATCAGACAGATATGCCACTTTAGCCAGCATGTTATAAAAATCGCTTCTTTCCGGTCGGTAAGCCAGCCCGAACTGATTATCGGTCTTGATTATACGATCGTTGTGGTCAGTTTTATAATTAATCGTTGAATAAACCGACTTGGATATAACCGCGAGTCCATTAGCCACTTTAAAATCAGTCCCGAACAGGTAATTATATCTCTGCGATTCGTGATCGATCCGATATTCCCATTTTCCGGTGGTCTTCCAGGGAATTTCCGGTAAGTATTCAAAAGCTACCGATAAAGCCTGATGTTCAACCGTCGGAGTTTCAAAATGATCAACCGTAGCGGCATTCTCATACGCAAAATTCAAGGTCAGGTTTTTATTAACAGCCCATTTATTTTTCAAACCAATGCTGGCGCGATTGCGATGTTCACCTAACGCACCGCCGATTTCATACTTACCGGTCATCTGAGTATTCTCAGTCACCTTGGAATCGAATCCAATCAGAGTCTGATTACCAGAATTTTGACCGGAAATCTTTTTATATTTAGTATAAACACTGAGTTTATTGGAAATCGCATAGGTCACGCCAAAAGCCGTGTTAGTTGGTTTCGATTGATCGGTACTTTTCAAGTTTTGATCACGCTCGATCAGGGCCGATAGTTTTTTAGTTAATTGATAAGTAAGGTTGCCGCGCAACAAACGCGAATTAAGATGGGAAGTCGTGTTCGAGGATGTTTGACTTTCGCGGGTAGCATCTTCGTAACTTAATTTCAATTGTCCTTTGTCAAATAATTTTCGCTGGTAGGCAACATTTAATACTTCAGCGGTATTTTCATTAATGCTACCAATGTTATTGAACTGCCGATAGAATTCGGAGGAGATTTGTCCGCTTTTTTCATTAACGAGCGCGCCTTTAAAACCATATTTCCGCGAGCCTATTTCGTTGGTACTGCTGGTCATGGATGAGTTTACAAACGAGGAATCAACCGTACGATAGTAACCCTTTAAGCTGATGTTTTTGGTGGGTTCAAACTGGATTTCGGCTTTATATGCTTTACCAGTCAGATTGGTACTATTAATATCCGCGACACTCGAACCGGCATATTCACCTTTAAGACTTAACCACCGGTAAAGCGGCAGTGTGGCATCTACGCCGTATAAGAGGTAATTTGAAGGTTGTCTTTCTTCAACAATCGCGGTCGCACCGACCTTGAATTTCTTGAATATTCTCCCTTCATAACGAATACCACCAGTGCCGGTTTCCTTGCGCCCGGTTTTATGTTCATAAGATATGACAATATAGACCGGATTGCCATCCGGATCGAGACTTTCTACCGGCTGTTTGAACATGATCGAACCGTCGGTATAATTGATGGTGTAATCCTGAAAGCGGATCTGATCGATGGATTTCAAGAGCTGTTCCGAATGATACCGGTCACGCGTCTGGATTTTAATTTTTTCGGAAAGTTCGATGACATTATTCTGAGTTAAATAATAATAACCGGAAATGCCTTCTCCCCTGATTTCATCCAACTGCATTTCACGATCGGTGAAAGCCGCAAAGCCGATCAGGGAGTGTGAGTTTTGATTAAAATTGGCGATCAGACCATTGAAGGTCCGATTATAAGCCGTGAATTCTGTCTGATTTAAACCGCTATTATAATCGCCAAGGATGGCAAACGATTCATTCCGCTCAACTTTCATAAATAATTTAGATTGCGTCTGAGCATCATATTCGAGAGTACTGGCGTCGCCATAAACCGGGTACTGATCGGATGGGTCAATATCGCGGAAAAACTGATCCTGATAATTACGGCGGGAATCATAGGACATGGTCAGACGATATTTGCTACGAATGTTGCCTTTAGCGTAAAAAGCCGTACGACCGCCATATAAAAATTCTTTGCCTGCGAGGGAGCTGGTTTTCTGGCGCCAGACTTCGGCATCGGGTTCATCCGAGCTTAATGGATAGGGTTGATAGTTCGACATACCGCCGCTGATCGAACCCACCAAAATGAATGGTTCCTGGGGAGTCGAGAATCGCACCGGAAATTGGAAGGATTCACCCATCACCGAAACTTCCAATGTCGCCCGGGCTACATTTTTTGGCGATTGAATCCGAAATTCCAGAACACCATCTTTGATAGGAATCTGGATTCCGGCCGATAAGGAGTCGACATCCGGCTCGGCAATATGACCATGGGTAATCTCAACGGTAGCAATTTTCAGATAATCGAGACGATAACCCCATTTATCCTGAATTTTAAAACGGACTAATTTCTCAGTGATACCATCCGCCTGAATCTGGATTTGGTCTTCATACGGTAACACTTTACGCGGTTGTCCGAGAACATGAACGGTTCTTTCCGCCATGAAGACACGGTTTCCGGCGCCCAACGCTTCCACCCGGAGGGTTGTTGGTCCGTCGGGCATATCCACATTCAAAAAGTCGTAAATACCATCAATCCGAATCTGTCCTTGCGCTACAGGATTATCATTCAGGAAAAGCGTGACTTGTACGGATGGTTTTCCTATAACAGTCACCGCGATATGGTGCAATTGGGTCACGGCATTCTCTTCCGGACTTAAAATAAGTAATTGGGCTCTCAGCCAGGCAGTTAAGATTACCAGGCTGGTTAGAATCCGGATAATATTTACCGTGACACGTTTCAAGTCTGTTTCTTCCTCACGGTAAAAGTTTTTTCAGACAAGCCTTTCACAACCATTTTATCATCCAGAGTTTCAACCCGAATATTGATCGTCTGGTCATTTTGCACGGATGTAGAAGCACTTATTTCTAAATCCAGTTCGAAATCCCGCTGACCGGTTCCAATCGGCAATACCCAGGATTTCAGGTGTTTTAACGAGTCAATACTTGTTTCTGAGAACATTAAATTCGTTGACAGACTTGCAATGACTCGGATTGTCGTACCTAATGGCTGATTGAGATAATGAATATCCGCATGTAAAAACGCGGTTTCGGCAGGCATAATCGTTAAGTCGTCATGACTGGCGACGGAATCGGTTTGAGTTACGGTTCGCGATACTGAAATATCAATTGATTCCATTTCAAATGTCTGCGGCGATGGTACTGCGGAGACAGATACGTTAGACCGTTTCTGCAAAATGAAATTGGCTTTGGCGATTCCACCTGGAGGCATTTTTACTAATCGGGAAGTGCTATCGCCGAGAAAATCAGCTGAACTCAGAGCAACAGTTACACTATCCGGCAAAGTTTTGGGATTAATGCGCAGAACATGATCGCCGGTTCTGACATTCGGGATCGAATATTTACCGAATTGATCGGTAATGACTCGGGTCCCTTCCTCAGTGATAATTTCGATGCCTTTAGCGGTTTCTTCATTCTGATCATGGATGCGATTGCGGTTTGAATCATAGAAAACTTTTCCAAATATGAAACCGCGATCCTGGAGCATTCCGGGTTTCAGAATGACTTCGGCCTTGGCCTCATTGGAAGTGACCATGATACCTTCCGGCAAAGTTGATCGAGCCGAAACAACGTTGGCATTTTCGCCAAATTGACAATCCAGACCGGTGATTACCCGGTATTTCAACTCATGCGATTTACCCGGAAGAAGTGTATCAGAAGCCGTCCAGACCAGCACCTGGCGATTATCCGATATCTGGATTAATGGGTCAGCAGTTAACTGCCCATCCCAGGCACTCCGTTTCTCACGATAGCGGAAGCCGCGCGGTAAAATATCTGTAATCGTCAGATTATCAAGCGTAATATCAGTACTCTTGTTTTCGATAGTAACCATATAGGTCAGAATATCGCCGGCTTCGACTACCCGTCGGTTAACGACTTTTTTCACTGCAATGAACGGTGAAATAATCCGCGTCGTAGTCGTGGAACGAACATCATCGGATGTACTGATGGTATCGTTTGGACTATAAATAAATGCCTGATTAGTAATTGCGCTTATCCCTGGAGACAGGTCAGTTCTTACCATCGTTTTGATCGTGATGGAATCCGCCGTATTGGCTGTCATACCAAAGCGATGGAATCGCAGTTCATTAGTAATCTTGTCAAATCCATCGAAAATCAGCTCCTCCGAATGGATTAACCCATCTGATATCCATTCCAATTCTGGCGGTAGTTGATCGATAATCTGGAAAGTATCCGTGACCGTATTTTCAAGCGCCTGATAGTAGATCTGGTAGATCAGATCATCACCGCTTAGAACCTGGGATTTATTGACAGTTTTATAAGCCCGGAGAGGTATTGGTCGGAGAGCGATATCAACGTTAAAAATACATTGTCCGGGTGAGTCTAGAACAATAATACACTGCGCGCCATTGTATCCATAAGCCCCATTGTCATCTACGGCGATACTATAGGTTGCCAGATCAAGGTTACTAAATGACCAAAAACCGGTCGAGTCAGTAACGGTGGTATCGCTGAACATGGTTTGAGCTGGTTTCGCCAGAGATGAAACAAAAATTTCATTAATAATTACCGGTATACCGGCTACGTTGATCGGTTCCTGGGTATTAAGATCAAATAATCTTCCGGAAATTGTACTTCTTTCGCCAATTGTACTAATCTGTCCGGAATCCGACAATGTGACATCAACGGTCTGCTCAATGCTCCTGGTATTTCCTTCGTCATCGGTGATCTGGATAATAATTGTATATGTACCGGATTCAAAAATAGGAAACTCATATTGACCAGTAGCCGAAGTCGTATCTGTATCAACAACCACGCCATTATAGATTAAAGAAACAATCGCACCAATAATCGGATTTTGTTCACTATCGGTGACAATCCCAACGATGGTTGCGGCATAAAAAACGACCGTTGTGGAATCAGTAACGAACGCATTTTCAAGCCGGGCTTTGACTTTTACCGGAACAGTAGCCTGATCAATCCGGTTGGATATCAATCGCGTCTGAGCGATCCCGTTAAGTGTTAGAACGGTATCTGTTCCTGTCGTGTAACTACCCTGTGAAGTTGAAAAGATGACTTTCGTCCCATTAACAGCTGGTTGACCATCAGCATCGGTTATCACCGCCATAATATCCGCGTAGTTATTACCGTTACCGATAATACTGTCCGGTTCGGCAGTAATGTGCATACCGAGTGATTTAATCCTCGTCCGAGCCACGGCCGAATCTTCGGAAGATTCCAGCGAATGAATCCAGGCCTGATTAACGAGTTCATGACTACCGCTCAGGTCAGGTTTTATAGCGACATTTAACGAAAATGTAGAATCTACTCCGGGGGTCAGTTCACCAATTTCCCATTTGACAAGATGGTTCGATTCGTCGTAGGAGTGAACTCCGGAAGCATCCACAAATTCAACCAGTGATGAGAGTGTATCGGTTATAGTCGTCTGAGTAGCGATGGCATTTCCGCTGTTCGTAAACGTCAGTTCATAGGCGAGTATGTCACCCGGATAAGCCTGGCTTCGGGTCGTTTTGGTCAAGGTGAGTATCGGCGCTGAAGTAACCGTTACGTTGAACGAGGCTTTAGCAGTAAAACCTTCATTGCATTTAATCATCGCTGAATTGGCAATGACAGTTCCATTGTTCAACAGAGACTTGACCTGAACCGTAAGATCAAGCGAATCGGATGAATTCATATTAGCAGTTAGAGTGCCAATATTCCAGGTAACAATCCGTGTCTGTGAATTATACGACGACAAGCCTTCCGAACTAATATAATTAAGATTAGCTGCAAGAGTATCGGTGATAATTACGCCCGAAGCTAAGTTGCTCCCAGTGTTCCGGTAAATGATTAGATACTTCAGTTCATCACCGGCACCGATGGTCGTGTTAGTCGCGGTTTTTGTGATAGACAAAACGGGAGACTTGATGATCGCCGAAGCGCCGGCTGTGGCGGATGGACCTTCGCTACAGGTAATCTTCGCGGCGTTTTGTGTCTTTGTACCATCTACGATTCCCGGACGAATCCTGACTTTAATCTCCACTGAGTCCTTAGCCCCGCTGTTCAGGTTGCCGGGGTACCAGGTAACCCGGCGAGTTGAGGATTCATACTGGTAAGGAGCGGAGGCGCTGATGAAATCAACTTCGGCCCCTAGTGAATCGGAAATGACGGTGCTTGTGGCAATTGTATTGCCAATATTGGCGAACACCAAATGATAAGCCAGAGTATCACCGGGTGCTGTATGTCCCATGACCACATTTGTAAGGGTCAGTTCTGGTGCCGATGCCACCGTAGTATTGACTGAAGCTTGCTCAGTAGTTCCTTCATCACAAGTAATTGTGGCCGAATTTGTGATAACAGTGCCATTATCCAGCGGTGACCTGATCCGAACCATCAGTTCGACGGATTGAGATGAACTCATATTCGCGGTCAGATTTCCGATATTCCAAGTCGCGATCCGGGTCTGTGAATCGTAAAACGATGAACCGGTTGAACTGACATAATCGACATTTTCGGAAAGGGTATCGGTAATAATTACATTTGTAGCAGCGCCATTTCCGAGGTTTTGGTAGGTAATGGTATACTTTAACTCTGTGCCTGCCTCGGCGCTTAGATTGGCGGTTTTTTCAATTCGCAGATCTGGATAACGGACTTCTTCGATTACTGAAGTCGTAGTGAGCGCGGATCGGTTGACTCCTTCTGAGTTGATTACCGAGACTATATTCGTAATAATCGTACCAGGCGAAGAACCGGTTTTGATTATCGCTGTTACGGTTTCTTCGACGACGTTGCCGGGAGCAAGGCTTCCGATATTCCAGCCGATGATACCGGCAATACTTTGTCCGCCTCCTGAACAGGCGACGAACTCAGTCAGTTCAGGTAAATCGTCATATAGGATCGTATTCGTTGACGGTGCATTGCCGATATTTTCCAGAGTGATCGTGTATATCAGGGAATCACCGACTGCGGCATTCAAACGATTGACACTCTTCTTCAGTACCAAATCGGGTAAGGTCCCGATAGTTATCTCAACCCTGGCGGAACTGCCGGTTTTATTCTCCGATGTGCGGAAATTGGCCGAATTTTCAATGGTCGTTCCCGAAGATATTCCGGGCGCAACCCTCGCAATCAAAGTGATCTCGATAGTTACGCCCGGTTGTATTTCAAGTAGGTTCCATGAAACAATTCGTCCGTTCACCGTCGCAGACGGCTGGGATGAGATATAAGTTAAATCAGCAGATAAGGTATCTGTGACTGTGATTGATGAAGCCGCGAGGTTGCCCAAATTCGACAGTGTGATATGATATCTGACCGTGTCCAAAGGCAGGCAAACGGTCTGCTCTACTCTCTTCAAGATTGTCAACAAGGATCCCTGACTGACCGTCGTAATCACCGGTTGACTTTGGATGGAATAGACATATCCGCTGGCATCATGATACTGCGCATGGGCGACATTTTCGATGTCGGTTCCCACCGGAGTTTGGGCAAAAGCAGGTAACAACATCGCCAGAATCCAAAAAATTCCGGCGAGTGTAAACCCCGCTTTATGAATCAGGCGCTTCATCTTAAAAGTGGCTTATCATTGACTAATATCTGCTATAACGATTATCTAAATCAGATACTCTGTTGTGAAAACATTAGCATAATCGGCAGATAGGATGAAAAGCCTGATTAATCAATAGTTACCTTGAATGCAACAGTCGTTGAGCCACCGGGGCCTAACTGCGGTATTTCAAACAAGACCGAATCACCGGTATGGGTCGCACCGTCGCCATCCGAGATGTCTGTTTTGGTCGAACCACTGATCTTCATGCTTCCGGCGACATAGCTCGTATTGGTCGGAACTGCATCGGTGATTACGACCGTCGTGGCAGCTCCTGTACCAGAATTCAAGATCGTCACGGTATAGGTCAGTGTGGTTCCGGGCGGTTGATTGCCGGTTGGTGAGACGGTTTTGGTCAGTGATATCACCGGTGCGGTGCAAGTTACCGTAATATTGCCAGTATCAAATACAGTTGGATCACCGACAGATGTAGCAGTCATATGCATCGTTCCGACAGCACCATCGCTGGTTCCAGCTGGAATGGTGGCTTTACCAATGACATAGACAACTGCCCCCTGAGCCATAGTACCAAAATCCGGTTTGCCATCCAGATTCGTATCATCCAGCAGTACATCTCCGTTATTGACAATCCCATCGGCATTATGGTCATAGTAAAATTCCCAAACAGCCAGAGCGCTGGTATAGGTAATATTGAAAATATCCGGGCCGTTTCCGGTATTGGTAACCGTAGTTGGATAATATACGATATCACCTGGATCGCCAACCGTGGATTCATCTGCGCCAACCAATACATCGTACAATTGCGCAATAGTCAAGGTAGCGCCAGCGGCTGAAGCTGAAACGGCTGTCTGAGGCGTTCCATCTGCATTATTGTACGTAACCGTGGCGGAATTATAAACCATCGTACCAACCGGTACATCGTCGTTCACAACTACCTGGTAAGTAACGTAACCGGATGCTCCACTAGGGGCATCGCCCCAGGTAATTGTCACTGAATTAGCATTAGTGACGTTATAGTCAGAACTATCGCCATCAGCCGCGTCAGTGCGGGAACTAGTCATGATTTTCATGCTTCCCGGGACATAGGTCGTGTTTGAAGCAATCGGGCTGACTATGATCACATGTTTAGCTACAGCGCTTCCGGCATTATCACCGGTAATCGTATAAGTAACGACTTCGCCCGGTTTCGGACTCTGATTATCGGCTGTCATCGTAACAGTCAGGACTGAAGTACTGACAGTTGAGACCAGGGTTGAGGCATCCGATACACCGGTGTTGAAGCGCGAAGTTGCAGTTACGGTGGTCGTGGCATAAGATCCATCATTACCGGTGACATTGGTAATTACTACGACTAGATTATACGTAGCATCCGCAGCTAAAGCGCTAGTCGCGGTGATTGTTGATTCGCCACCATCAACCACCCCATTGCCGTTGGCATCATAGTATATTACCGCGGTATTCGTGCCGCCGCCGGTCTCTACGATTGCCTTGGTAAGATCATAAGTATCCGTTCCATTACCAGTATTCGTGATTGTCAGCGGAAATGAAACCGTCTCGCCTCCCAGAATATTGTTTGAGGCGGAAGCCGGAGAAATATCAACACCGGCGACCTGGCTGACAATTGTCGTCACGGTGTTGGAAGTGACCTGCGGCAGAGCATTGCCGTTCGCGTCACGATAATCGCCGGTGGCAAAATTGGTAATTGCCGTACCAGCCGGCGTCCCCGCCGCAAAAGCCAGCGTAAATGCCAGGCAAATAGCGAGGATTGCAGTGAACAACACTTTCGTTTTCATGGTTGAAACCTCCTTTTTAGGTTGTTATTGTTCTAATTAGTGTTGGTTTTTTTATTTGACTTTTACATCGAATTCGAGAAGCTTTTTTTCCTGAGGCGCCAATGGTTTCTGCAGTTCCCAACGGATATGGGTAACCATCTCCGGAGTAGCGTTCTTGACAACCTCCTTACCCTTGTTATCTTTCATCTTATAGGTAGGCGGCCAGTTCTGATAGGTTATTCCGCCATTGATAGAATAGGTGATGACGGCATCCTGCCCTTTGGCTGACAACGGTACGTAAACCACGCCGGCCGGAATAGGATCGGTCACGACCGGAGTTGTCATTATACCATTACCAACGTTTTGCGCAGTTATAGTATAGTGGATCGTATCGCCGGGTTTATAGACGATTTTGGTCTGCCCGGACCTTTCGGCCGGTGTCAGATTAACCTTAGTTTCCGCCACATTCAACTCCAACCTGGGAGTCTCCTGTGCCAAAACCTGAGAAGTAATGACTAATGCCACTACAAATAAAGCGTAATTGTTGACTTTCATGGGAAGCCTCCTTATTTAATTATTTTACGATTGCTTTAAATGACACCGAACCGCCGGCACCGGGTGCCAGAGTTCCGGTATGTTGAAATGATAAATTGGTTATCGGAGTGGTCTGATTTGCATCGTAGGAAATACCTCCGTTATGGCTATAGGTAATAGTAGTTCCGGAACCGCTGGCGGAATTGATCACGTACACCGTATTGGATGGAATATTTTCCAAAACAAAAACAAAAGTAGCATCACCATCACCGGTATTGGAATAGGTGACGGAATAGGTCAGGGTATCACCGGGGCTGGCGGAAGTTTTATCCACCATTTTCGATAAGGTAAGTAACGGACCGGTGACTTGCACGGTTGCGGTCTCGCCGGTACTCTTGACCGCAAAATTACCGCCGCTGATTGTGGCATTATTAGTAAATGTACCCTTCTGAAGAGCTTTGGCCTGAAAATTTAGCGTCACACTCCCACTTACCGGTACTGACCAGTTGCCGATCCAGGTAAGTTGTTGACCGGCGATGGTCGGATCCGTCGTGGTCAACCCAGTCGAGCTGCCGGTAACGTAACTAAAATTAGTTGGTAAAAGATCGGTAATTGTCGATAATGTGCCTTCAACATTACCCGTGTTTTGGATTTGAATGGCATAACTGACATTGGCTCCGGTGGGAACATTTGGTGTCGAGGTCGTTTTCTGAACCGCAATTATCGGCGCTTTGATCTCAAAGGAATCGTACGGAAAATAAACACCGGGATTGCGCGGATCCTCAATCTCAATCCTGTAAATACCGGGCAAAATAGTCAAGTCGATCGTCCACATCGGAGCGTTTGTCAAGGTACCGTCGCTGGCCGTGGTAATGACGCCGCTCCAGATCGTACTGTTACCACTGTCTACGACGCGGACATTGCGCTGTCCGGAATTATAATAAGTCGAAGTGGATGTTGGCCAGTTCCAGCCAGAGACCGTCACAATTTCATTTCGGTACCAGATACCGGCATTGCTATATGGCGCCGTGTCGCGAGTTTCATAAATTCGGGCATACGAGGTGGGTAAGGTGGGAGTATAGGTGTTGGCATCCAAAAATGCATCCGTAATGGTCGTAGACGGTCCTAAGGCATCTTTAATCGTAAAATTTTCCTTCCCAGAAGTGGCGTAAAACATTTTAAACGGGACCGTAACGGAATAGGAAATATTCTTTGAATTGCCGGTTTTTTGCACGGCGGTGTAAGGAATCTGAACGTCGAGATAAACGGCACTGGGATTGAGAGTGGTTCCGGCCGCCACAACCTGAGCATAACCACCGCTCAAGGGCGCGGATACGGAAAAGTTGGCGGTGGCATCCGGAGTATTATCCGGATAGCTGGTAGCATTGGGATAAGTGTTCAAAACATTAGAGATTCCACTCAGCTGGATAACCCAATCCATATATGTATCCCGGTCGACATCCAAAGCAATGAACCAGGCACCCCGGGTGGTTAGAATACCGGTCCTACTATCGATCGGTGTCTGACGAAGGGTCATTCGGAAGAATAAACTGGTGGATGATGACCAGTAATAGGCCTCCATCCCGGGAGTATCGGTTACATAATCAAGAAATCCCTGACCGACATCATTGGAATTATCTAAGTAATAGGCCCAGTCTTTGTTGATTAAAGGTATCCACTGACCACTGGTTGGCCAGGATTCAATGGCTAAAGCCCTGAATCCAGTCACAAGAATAGAAAATATTATGAAAATATAAAACCGCGCAAATCCCCTCTTCCCTCTGCCACGGTTATGACGATGGTTGTTCGTACGTTTGACCTTACTGCACTTACTCACTCATTGACCTGTTGTAAAAAAGCAAAAGAAATATAAGTATCTCTTAAGCTAGTTACTACAAAAAATTCTTGTACCCTTCAAAAACCTAATATTCAATAAAACTTGTACTTTGAGAATTAATTGAAAAAAGAGTTACACACCTGGCGATAAATAATATTTGTCGTTACTAAATCGGAATTGTTTACTTAAGTCTAAATAATTTTTATCTCCAAAATGACGCTCATTCCTGAGTATGGACAAAAATATTTATTTTTAAAATAGCGGCTTTAAAATGTGACATTAATCACATTTAAAAGTACAATTGGCGTACTGATTGAACTACCTGATTATGGTTTTATCAGAAATTTTCCGAAATTTGCTGACTGCACCTTTTTTCCGTCCGAGCAAATCCAGAGGACTTCGCAATCTGAAAATTTCTCTAGCGCTTTTAAGCCTTCAGCGGCTCCCAGTACAAACAGTCCGGTAGCCATAGCGTCGGCTTGCTCTGCAGTAGGCCCGATAACCGTCATCGACTGACATGAATCAGCCGGTTGACCGGTCCGCGGATTGAGCAGGTGATGAATGCGTCGGCCTTCGTACATATAAAACTTCTCGTAATCGCCGGATGTTACCACTGCCCCGCTGTCGATTTCAACAATAAATAATACATCTCCGGCCTGGCGTGGATTCTGAATACCCACCCGCCATTTACGACCATCCAAACGTAACGTTGCCCGTAAGTCACCGCCGGCATTGACCAATGCGCCGGAGACATTATATTTAGTAATCGCCTCGATGGCTTTATCGACGCCATAACCCTTAGCCACGGCGCCCAGGCCGATCATCGTCTCGCGGTATTTGGTTCCGAGTCTTTCTGTGGTCAAATCCACATCCAAATTACGGTAATCGATATAACGAAGGAATGGATTAATGTCAGAAGATTCCGGTGGTCGCAGTGAATCGCCTTTGAATTTATATAGTGGCAGAATCGTACCAACAGTAATGTCAAAAGCACCGTTAAGTTTCTCCGAATAATCCTTACTGCGGACAACTAATTCAAGAATTTCACGTGGCATAGCAACCGCATCGGTTGTGCGATGGTTGAAAGCATAAATCGGCCCCTGCGGATTGCCTTCCCAGAACTGCGTCGAAATGCGATTGATTTCAGCAAATCCGGCTTCGAGAGCCGCATTGGCCTCCGCTTCGGTCGTATCCAGAACGGTTATTTCGATCACAGTTCCCATCGCGAAGCGGGTCGACTGAGCCTTGACTAATTCGGTTTTAAACTGACAGGCTGACAGGATAAAAATGAAAAATGCTAAATATAAAATGCTAAACGTAAAATATGCGGCAATCTTTTTTTTCAAAATTTGCAATCTCCAATCTACAATTTGCAATTTCTTCATCATCGTGTCTGTCCCGGGCTTAAAAGTTATTCTGTTTTGGATTCGGTAAATCGGCGCAGGCGAAAAACATTGAATTCGCTACGCGCCTTACTGCGGCTCCAAAAATATATACCAAATCCGACCAGAATAACTATTACGATTCCGCAAAACATCTGAACAATTTCAACCGGGATCCCATAAACGCTGTGTTTTATATAACGACCGGCAATCAGTACTCCAGCCAGAAAACCACCCAACGGCAATCCGTACTGAATCATCGTCAGTTTTAACTGATTGGCGCCGATTTGCTCAATCAAAACTTGATCTCCAACACCAGCTCCGATCGTGTTTGGTATTCTCAGAATGCGCTTCCCGGTAGCATTTGGTCGGCAGATCATTTTGGCGCCACACTCATGGCAAGTCTCTTTTTCATTCAACTCGACCATAGCCCAGCCTTCCTGAAGATTAACTACAGTCGCCGTTTCGCAATCATTCTTAAAATATTGAGCGTTATCGTTCATCCTTTGTACCAAGAATTACGATCGCCTTTGTCGGGCATTTTTCGGTCGGCAGGACTAATTCTTTAGTGTAAACATTATGATCGACGGTAGCTAAATTATCGGTAACTTTAAAACCCTGGCCGTTAACGGCTTTCTCGCACAGCAAACAACCGATGCAGGCCTGCTTACAAACCATCCGGGCCACTCGGCCGGAATCACGGTTCTTGCAGAGTACAAAGACATGATGACTGATCGGATGCAGTTCAATAACACCGCGCGGACAGGCGGTCACACAATTGCCGCAACCGGTACATTTGGCGCGGTCAACGACCGGCAGGTTCTTTTCATTCATATGGATGGCATCGAACGGACAAGCCGTCACACAATCTCCCAACCCGATGCAACCATAACTGCAGGCGCGTTCGCCTCCTCCGATCAGATTAGCCGCAAAGCAGGTTTTGATACCGGTATATTCGGCTTTCTTAGTAGATATTCCGTCCCCGCCCTGGCAAAAAACTATTGCAACTCGCCGCTCGCCGGTTTCAACATCGACTCCCAAAATTCGGGCGATCTCTTCGCGGGCCGATACGCTACAGACCGGGCAGTTGGAAACCTGTGATTTTCCGCCGGCCAGAGCCTCCGCAAAGTTGTTACAGCCGGCATAACCACAACTACCACAATTCGCACCGGGCAGACATTCTGCAATCAAACCAATTTTCGGATTTTCCTCGACGTGCAGTTTCTTATTGGCCAGAGCAATCAAAAGCGAAAAGAATAAGCCGATGCCGCCCATACTTAGCAGACTGTATAAAAACGATGTAGAATTCATTTGAGAAACCTTATAAAATTAGATTAATCCGGAAAATCCCATGAATGCCAGGGCTAGACAACCAGCCACGATTAAAGTTATTGGTGCTCCTCGTAAAGGCTCAGGCACCTCCGCCAGTTCCAATTCTTCCCGAATACCGGCCATGATCACCAGCGCCAGTGTAAAACCGACACCGGAAGCAAAACCGAATACGATACTTTCAGTAAAATTATATTGTTTCATCACCAGAAAAAGCGCCAGGCCCAGAATCGCGCAGTTGGTTGTGATCAGTGGTAGGAAAATGCCCAGTGCATCATAAAGCGGCCGACTGACCTTTTTTATGAACATTTCAACTAACTGCACCAGTGATGCAATTACTAAAATGAAAGAAACGATCTGTAAAAATTCAAGGTGCAGGCCGATCAGGATATATTTATTGAGTAGCCAGGCCACCGCCGCCGTAATTGTCATGACGAAGGTCGTCGCCATGCCCATACTGACTGCCGAACCTAATTTTTTCGAAACCCCGATAAAAGGACAAATTCCCAGAAACGACACCAGAACATAATTGTTGATAATCGCGGCCGAAATGAAAATCAATATCAGATTCATATCTTTTTCCCTCTTGCATTAAGCCAGTTGGCCAAACCGATCAGAAAACCCAGCGTCAGGAAAGCGCCCGGTTGCAGGGCAATCGCCATCCATGGTGTAAATGACAACGGCATAACCTGTTGACTAAAAACCGTCCCGTTGCCGATCAACTCGCGAAAGGATCCCATAACGAGCAGTACCAGCGTAAATCCAAGACTCATGCCGAATGCATCGATCACTGACCGACCGACCGGATTTTTCGAGGCGAATGCTTCCTGACGAGCTAACACGATACAGTTGACTACGATCAGTGGAACAAATGGTCCCAAAGCCTTGCTGATATCCGGATAAAATGCGGCAATCGTACGATCCGCCACAGTCACAAAAGTCGCAATTACGACAATAAACGTCGCAATCCGAACTTCATTGGGAATAATTTTCCGTACCAGCGAAATAATCAGGCTGGACATGACTAATGTAAAGAGCACCGCCAGCCCCATCGAAATACCGTTGATAGCCGAAGTCGTCACGGCAAGCGTCGGACAGGTTCCCAGTACCATACGCAGGATCGGATTCTCGTTCCAAAGTCCCTTGAAGAATTCCTGTGTCAGAGTAACATTAGATTTTGCCATGTTATTTCGCCTTCTTTAAATATAAATGGCCCGATTTTTTTCGATCGCGGCGTTGATGATATTGACCACGGCTTTTGAAGAAATGGTGGCACCCGTGATAGCCTGGATCTGCGATTGACTCTTGTCAGGTTCTTTCCCCTTTACAACCGTGATCGCCGCGCCGAGCGGCAGATCGCTGAATTGCTTATGGAACCAGAGGGCATCGGTTTTATTTGTTGGATCGTTTTCAATTTTAGTGCCGAGGCCCGGGGTTTCGGCCTGCGCGAGGATCTTAATATTGAGAATTTTACTCATGACCGGGTCCATACCTACCAGAATGCGCAGACGACTCTGAAATCCATCGCCTTCCGCGACAAATGCTACACCGATAATTTGACCTTTATCATCTTTGCCAATATAAAAAGTTACGTCGTCAATTACCTTGACATCGCAGGTCTTTTTGGCGGGCATGACGTAGCCGACGGCTTCAGAAAGAACTTTATTGGCATTCAACTCGATGCGGGGTGCCGTATAGATATTTAAAGCGGCTAAAATTAGACCCGAAAGCAAAGCTGTTCCAGTTAAAACCATAACCAACTTTAATGACTTATTCATTTTTTTACCTCTCCAAAATATTTCGGGCGAGTGTACCGGTTAATCAACGGTACAAAGCCGTTCATCAGCAAAATCGAATACATCACGCCTTCCGGCAAGCCACCAAACTGACGGATAATTACCAGCAATATCCCGGCTCCAATCCCAAAAATCCAGGTACCTAGGTTAGTGATCGGCGAAGTGACCATATCCGTCGCCATGAAAAAAGCACCAAGCATCAAGCCACCGGAAAACAGATGAAAGACCGGATCAGGATATAACGCCGGATCAATGAACCACAGTATCCCACTGAAAATAACGACTGTCCCCAGGTAACTAAGTGGTATGCGCCAGTTGGTGATACGCATTAATGCCAGAATCAGACCACCGATCAGGATCGCCAGCGAACTTGTCTCACCGATACAGCCTCCGACTTTACCTATGAATAGATCTATATAAGGCGTGAGGATTTTTTCAAATTTAAACGAGCCCAGCGGCGTAGCGGTTGTAATGGCATCGATCGTACGTGGTGTCGTCCAGGTCGTCATCGGAATTGGAAAACTGGTTTGTAAAAAAGCACGCCCCAGGAGAGCCGGATTGAAAATATTATATCCGAGTCCGCCAAAAATCTGTTTACCCACGATAATGGCAAAAGACGCGCCGATGATGACCATACTGAGTGGCAATCCGGGTGGCAAAGTCAACGCCAGTAATAATCCGGTCAACGCCGCACTACCATCTGCGATCGTCAGCTTACGACGTCTGATCAGGTTGACCAATTCCTCGGCAACCATGGCGCTAAGCATCCCGGTTATGATCACCACCAAAGGTCGCAAACCAAAATTATAAATGCTGAAACCGACCGTAGGCAACAGCGTCATTACCACTAACCATATAATCAAAGAAACGTTAGCCGGTTTCTTAAAATGCGGCGCGGATGATAAGACGAATAACTGTCTCTCCATTACTTTAGCAATTGGAGCAGGCGTGGGCTTCGCTTCGGGCTTTTGACCAGTTTCTTCCGTCCTGATATTCTGCTGTTCTTCCATTCTGCTATATTCCCTTTATTAGGTCCGTAATAAAAATTCGCTAAGTAATTATACTTTAATAATTTTTTCTTCGATTTTCTGCTTTCGTTGAACTTCAGCTACTCTCATTTTCCCGATCCGGATATGCTGAACCAACGGGATTGCCGCCGGACAGACAAAAGCACAGGAACCGCATTCGATACAGTTGGTAACTCCACACTGCTCGGCATCATCCCATTTTTCAAATTGAGATAAACGCGCCAAACGGGTCGGAATCAAATTTATCGGACAGGCGCGGATACAGGCCCCGCATCGGATACAAGGATATTCCTTCGTGGCGATATAATTTTTATCTGTCAAACACACAATACCACTGGTCGCTTTTATCACCGGCACCGACAATGCAGACTGAGCGACACCCATCATCGGTCCACCCATCAGTACCTTGACTGCCTCATCCGTCAGTCCCCCGCAGAAATCGATCAAATTCTGAAATGATGTCCCGATCCGTGCCAATACATTTTTCGGCTCACGGATACCTTGTCCGGTGACGGTTACGACGCGCTCGATCAACGGTTTACGTTTCAAAACGGCTTCGGCAACTGCCAGAGCGGTCCCGACATTATTGACAACGACTCCAACATCCATCGGTAAACCGCCGGCGGGTACTTTACGCCTCAGGATGGCATCAATCAGCATTTTTTCTGCACCTTGCGGATATTTTACCTCCAAAGGCTGAATGATAATGCCCCAGAATTTTTCGGTAGCTCTGGTCATAATATCAATCGCATCCGGTTTATTGGATTCGATGCCGATTATCGCCCGACTGACGCCTAGTGCTTTCATCAGTATCCGTACTCCGATCACAACTTCTTCGGTTCTTTCCACCATCAGGCGATGATCGGCGGTCAAATATGGTTCGCATTCACAACCATTCAGAATAAAAGTATCGATGGTCTTATTTTTCGGCGGATTCAATTTTACCTGAGTAGGAAAAGCCGCACCCCCCAAACCGACAATACCGGCGTTTAATACTATATCATTAATTTGTTCGATTGACAGATTCTCCCAATCACTAATCGGCTCGGGTAATTCTATCCAATCGTCGTTGCCATCACCAACTATATGGATCGTCAAAATATTAATCCCTAAAGGATGCGGTATCATCTCAATTGTCTTTATTTTTCCGGAAATCGAGGCATGGGTGGTACTGGAGACAAATCCGCCACTCCTACCGATTAGTTGGCCGGTCTTGACTTCCATACCTTTTTCGACAATCGGAATGCAGGCCGCCCCGATATGTTGCTGAAGCGGGATAAACACTTCCTTTGGAACTGGTAATATTTCGATGTTTTTATGTTCGCTAAACTGTTTAAACTCAGCCGGATGAACGCCCTTCTTGAACGTTTTCAATTTCATTGCTGTTTTGCTCCTAATCTATCCTGTATCCAAACGTCAAAAAATCGGCTGAATTTAAGAATATTCGGGCATAAATGTCTCGATAATTTTTCTATAATCCTGCTTTTAGGTGATTTGTTTATGACGATATTTGTGCGTAATTTCGGATGTTCTTTGACGGGGGCGAATGGATTCGACGGGATTGAAGATCTGCCGAATAGCGTGCCGTGGTTTTCAGGAGGGCCACGTTAATAAACCTGAAAACCTGAAATGCCAATTCTTTTGGCACTGTCGCTTACGCTTAAGTAAGTGACCGTTCTGTACCGGTCCTGCCTGCGGGCTGGTTCAGGGCGTCGATAAGGCAGGCTCGTTTCGTTTATCGGTTTGTGTAAACGGAATTAAAAACAGCAAACTGGCTTTTGCCAAGTTTGTCCGCTGGCACGGTAAAAGTAAGATTCAGTAACGGACTACGCACGTAGCGATTCCGCAGTTCTCTTTTTCGGACGAGGGTTCAATTCCCTCCGCCTCCACTCATTCAATCATTAAAAATCGACCGCAGATGATTTTCCCAGAGATTGTCCCAATTATTTTCTTCGATGATTTTCTTAAATAATATATCACTGCGCGGTTGGGTTTCGGTCAGGAATCGGACGACTCGATTCGCATTATATTCCGGGCTTTCATCCAAGGGTAAGTACAACACACCCTCGTGGGCGACTTCGCGAAAAACCGGAATTTGACTCAACACTAATGGAGTTCTAGCTATTCCGGCTTCCAGAATCGGCAAGCCAAAACCTTCATCAGTACTTAAATATATTACCAAATTACTAATAAAATATAAATCCCGGACGACCGCACGATTCTTTTCAGGCGCAATATTCAGGTGTTCGAAAATATTACTCAGAAAGAACAGATTTTCTGATAAATCATATTCCTGGATCAGTTTATACAGACCGGCGGAATATTCAGTCAGTTCACCATTTTCCTTTTCAGGAGCGCCGGTGATGATACCTAACAGATTCGGCCAGGTATTTCGCAGGGCGGCAATCACCCGGATACTGCGTTCGACATTTTTACGCGGAATAATTCGGGCCGGAATCAATATTATCGGATAACGTTTAAAAATTCGAAGATGATCGGTAATCATAGTCGTTACAGGTTCGAATTTGAAGAAATCCTGATATTTTATCATGTTCGGAACGACGGTGATTTTGCGACGTGGCAGATTCAATAAGTCGGCCATTTGCCGTTTACGATATTCGGAAACAGTGATATATTTGACATTCGGCATCGCCGTTTTCAATAATGACCAGGGGCGTCGATCGAACAGATTAGATTTGTATTCGTCGATCAACCAGCCCAGATCGTGCGTCCAGATATAATATTTTTTATCCGGATATTTTGAGATATAATTCCAGAATGCTTCGGTAGCCATTAGATTGAAAGGCATGGTCATTATATTGTGGATGATAATCGTATCGATGTTACCGATTTCGGCTTCGATTCGCCGTTGCAGATTTTGCATCCGGTATTCGTAAAATTCCGGGAGCGAACCGAACCTCAGTACCCTCTGAGTTTCGCGAACATGTGGATTTTCCGGATTCAGATCGGGGACTAAACTCGTCTTGATGTTTTGTCCCTCGATTGAACCGGTACCGCTCAATACTGTCACCAGGTAACCGTTGCGGGCGAATACTTCCGCCATGGGTTTCAGGGTACTTTCAACGCCGCCCACGACTGGTGGCAGACTATAATGTGTAATCAATACTTGTTTGTTAGAATTCATAAATAGCCTGGTTTTTACCTTGTTCAGTTTCTGAAATTAATTTCAAAAAATGCCGATTAATCTAAGATTTAAAATTGAAAAAATCACCATTGCACTAAAACTGGACGGATTCGACAATCAATTATACCTTGGAAATTATAATCTCTTATTGACTGCAATATTTTATAAGGAGAAATCTAATGTTTGCCAGCGATCTACCAGAATCCCAGCGAAAGAATCGGCAGAACTGACGGTCAGGTATTGTTTTAGTTCGGTACCATTCTTTACTCTGAAAATCGGAAAGAGCTTATTCATTTTAAACTCCAGTCGATATTGATCAAGGATGTCCTCGATCCATAGCAGATTGCCGGTTTTAGTATGATGGTACAAGGCCGGGGCAATTAAACAACCATTGTCAACATAAGCCAGAGGCAATTGCCCGGTTGCAAACGGTAAGTCGATCAGTGCTAACGGTGGAGTAGCGACAATTAATTTAGTTTTCTTCATTAGAATGTCACGGGCATCATGTACCAGATTCATGATTATCTCAGAACGCCATTCCAGCCAATCCGGCAACATCTCGACAATCTGACCGGCAAACGATATAACTTCCCCCATCATCGCAGAAAATTCCGTAATACAGAATGGACAATAACAAAAAGGCGGCAGGTGATGTTGAATATCCAGGTCCTCTTCCTGCCAGAAAAATGGAAATCTTAAATTTTCCAGGATACAGTAATCGACCGATCCCAGTCGGTATACCTTGGATAAGAGTTTGTGATAAAAATCAAGTCCCGTGGGATTATTGGGACAGACTGGATAGTATTGTTTCTTCGGACTGTAAGTAGCCCCGGTCGAATTAACCGGAGCCGAAAATGTATCTTTTTGCCATAACCAAGGATTTTGAAAGCAATCGATAATTACTCCGGTCTTTAAGCCCGCTTGTCTGGTCAACTCAATCATGCGGGCAACCGGAAAGTATTTCATCGTCAAATTATCCGGCTCGAAAGGTTTGTCCATCTGATAAAAAACGCCCTGAAAACCCCGGTCGCGAATAATCTTTAAATCTTCAATCAGGTTTTGGCGTTCGTATTTTAGCGGATAATATTTGATGAAAATTGTCATTACAATAGAAATTTCGTAATAAATCTAAATATATCAAGAGGAAATTTGTGGGGACTTTAAATTCAATAACCTGGTTTTTTTGTCGGAGCGAGAGGATTCGAACCTCCGACCCCCTGAACCCCATTCAGGTGCGCTAATCCGGACTGCGCTACGCTCCGATTGTCAAAAACTTGTGTAATTTAATTATTGGGGTAAAATTAATCTACGAAAAACTGACTCACCAGTTATTCAGAATATCCAGTAATTCAGTTAATCTTTTTTTTACTTCAGTCAAAACTGCACTTACTTCAGAGGTTTCTGCGGCTGGACCATCCAATTCATTCCAATTTTCAGTTTCAACAGCTTTTTGCCAATCTTCAGGTTTTATTTCTTTCAGTTTCTGTTTCGCTCCTTCGATTGTAAAACGCTTTTCGTAAAGTAAATGCTTAATGTAACGGATAAGTTGAATATCTTTCTCACGATAGGTACGATTACCCGCCCTGTTTTTAGAAGGTGCCAATGATGGAAATTCCGTTTCCCAGTAGCGCAGAACGTACTGTTTCAAATCGGTGATTTCACTGACTTCTCCAATTGAGTAGTACAGTTTTTTTATTGGTTTTTCCATATCACCTCTTTACTTGTAATCATTTAAACCATTACTTTAATAGTATACTGAGATTAAAGACTTATGTCAAGTAATTTTTTATTTATTTCAAATTCTTGACGATAACAGTGCCGTTTGCACAGAAATTTACGACGTTTTGTTTGGTGATTTCGAGACGTAAACGCCAATTAGTAGAGAGTTTCCTTGCCAACGCTCTTAAAGTATCAAATGAATAAACTGCTAGTCTCAAAATAATAAAATCGGGTGGTTCTAGCTTTATATATTTAAATGGAAAGAATCCACAAATGCCTTGATAACCAGCGGATTGGACTTCATAAATAATCTTGCGATTTAATTTCCCAAAAGGCGAACAAAAATACTTGACATCAATTTTAAACTGTTGCTCTAAGAGCTGTTTTGAAATTCTTAATTCGTCCCTTAGTTCGAGGGCGGACATTCCGGTCAATATCCGATGGGAGACACTATGCGAACCGACTTCCCAGCCATTTTGAAGCAGTTCTTTAACATTATCAGGCGTCAAATGTGGAAATTTTATTCCACCGAGATTGACGTCCCAGGTATTTTGTTTACCAACATAATTTGTAATTAAAAAGATAGTTGCCCGAATTCCGAGTTCCTTCAGTACAGGAAAAGCATTTAGAAAAACATCCTGGTAGCCATCATCGAAAGTTAAAGCGATCAAATTTCGTCTAATTTTATTGGATTTAACTTCATGGAGAGTACCGAACTCAAAACCTCGATTTAATAAAAATTCAATATGACGGCGAAATCTATCCGGTCTAATACAACCGGCTCCAAACTCCGGTCGTCGATCAATTTTATGATAGACCAGAACTTGGTTTTTCAGAATTGGAATTTCGTTTATGTCGTGACCTTTAATTATTCTGGCTTGAAATTATGTTTCCGATAAAATCGCGCGGTAAATTCACTGATTAAAGCATAGGATTGATGCAGAATATCCTCGTCAGGCAGGAAAACGATCCGGAAATGATGAGTTCCGGGTTTTTGGCCGAAGCCACTACCATACACAACCAGTACTCCCGTTTCTTCGAGTAGTTCAAGAACATATTGCTCGTCAGAAATATTCGCCGGGAGTTGAACTTTCGGAAATGCGTAGAAGGCTCCCTCCGGTTTGACACAGGATATACCCGGAATTTTATTCAGCATATCATAGGTGACATCACGACGAGTGGTCATTTTCTTGATAACTTGCGGCAGATGTTTATCTTCACCGTTCAGGGCTGGTGCGATCATATATTGTTGAGGATGGACGGCACAGAGTCTGGCACGCAGGAGTTTATTAACCGCTTCGTGATAATCAGTCATGACCCCGGACGGATCAGAAAATATTGCCCAACCAACCCGCCAACCCGGCATAATATAATTCTTACTGAGTCCACCGAACGTAACCACTGGAACATCTTCCGACAGGGCCGCAATTGACAAATGAGTACGACCATCGAACAGCAATTTATCATAAATTTCATCCGCGAAAATAACCAGATTATGACGGCGGGCAAATTTGATTATATTCAGAAGACTCTCACGATTATAAATCGCTCCGGTCGGATTATTAGGATTGATCACGACGATTGCCCGGGTACGCCGGTCGACGCGCCTTTCAAGTTCTTCGAAATCAATCTGCCAACCAGTTGATTCGTTTAACAAATATGGATTCAGATTACCATGATAGACCGGAATTTGACCGCTGTACAATGGATAACCTGGCGAAGGTGTCATGATATTATCACCGGGATCGATTAAGGCCGCGATCGCCAACGTAATGGCTTCCGAGGCACCATTGGCAATAAAAACACTGTCAGCCGTGATCCCCTTAATCCCTTTCCTCTCATCCGCATAATGGGCTACCGCCGTCCGGGCTTCGACAATTCCAAGTGAATCCGCGTAGGTCGATACATTCGGTTTGATATTGGCATTCGAGTTTAAAATTTGTTGAATTACAATCTGTCGTAATTCAAGCGGAGTTTCAAAGTCATATACAGGCGGATCACCGATATTCAGATAAATTATTTTCTTACCGCGGGCTTCAAGCTGTTTGGCCTTGATAACGATATCGCGAATGGCGTAAGTCACTCTTTCAGTGCGTTGGGCAGGAACGATTTTTTTGAACATTGCTACACTCCCACAAGATTATTATTCACATCGACCGGCGCTTTCATTTTATTTTCAGAGGGCAGAATTATCGTTTCAATGAAAGCATCCGGATCGAATAGATAGCGTGCCAATTCTCGCAACTCATCCAGTGTAATTTTATCAATGATTTCCAGTAACTCGGCAATTGTCAAAATCCGTTTCTCGTAAATCTCCATTTTGGCTAAGTTACTCATCCTGGCATTCATATTTTCAATTGCTAAAACCAGCCCACCTTTGGATTGCTGTTTAGCTTTCTTCAATTCACGGACCGGAATTGGTTTAAGGTAAAGTGCCGCCATTTCTGCATAAATTTTATCGACGATCATTCTTAGTCGATCTTTTTCGATACCGGCATAAATGCCAAACAGACCATTCTTCAGGAAAAGGTCCGTAAATGAGTAGACTTCATAAACAAAGCCGTATTTTTCGCGAATGTTATGAAATAAACGCGAAGTCATCCCGCCACTCAGAATCATGTTGAGTAATCCTAATTGAAAACGCCGCGTATCGCTTTGTCCGAAAATCCGGCGACCCAGGATGATATGGGTTTGCTGGATGTCTTTTTTATAAATTTTCAGCGATTCAGGGACTATTTCACTTGGTGTTTCAGCGCGGTCGGCGGTGCCTTTCGCCATTTCATGACAATATTTAGTAACCAGTTGAACTAATTGCGTATGATCGACCCGCCCGGCGGCGGCAATGACCAGGCGGTCGGCAGTATAATGTAGTTTCAGAAAGCGTTTTAAATCACATATCTGAACTTTAGAAACGCTTTCGACGGTACCCTGAATTGGACGACCGATAGCCTGCTCCGGAAAAATTTGCTGAGTGAACAAATCGTGAATCAGATCATGAGGCGTGTCTTCAATCTCGCGGATTTCCTCGATAATTACGCCCTTCTCCTTCTCCAATTCATTATGATCGAACCGACCATTCAAAATAAGGTCAGATAGGACATCAACGCCTTTGGCAAGATTTTCATAAAGCAATTGCACATGATAGCAAGTCACATTCCGGCTGGTGAAGGCATTGAGAATTCCGCCCAACGACTCAATTTCATGAGCAATCGCGAAAGCCGAGCGCTTTTTGGTTCCTTTAAAAACCATATGCTCAAGCAGATGGGCGATTCCATTTTCATTGACCTCTTCATCCTGGGAACCGGCTAAAATCCAGAATCCGAGTGAAACCGAATAAATCGAATCGACATATTCCGACAAAATCCGAATCCCATTCGGTAATATTGTACGTTGGATATTTTCAGCAACCATCGATCAATAGCGGTTGCGCGGTCGATGTGAGGAGTGATTATTACCCCGTTGGCGATCATTATGATCTGACCTAGGCGGACGGGAATGACGAGGTGCCTCCTCATAACCTTCCGGTTTCTCGACCAATTCTCGCATGGACAGTTCAAACCGTCCCGGGGCACTGATTTTCTTTAAAAGCACATCGACTTTATCGCCCAGTTTCAAGACATTGTTAATATCTTCCGTTCTTTGCCAAGCTACTTCAGATACGTGCAGAAGGCCCTCTTTTCCGGGTAAAAATTCCACAAAAGCACCATAACTTTCCAATCTTTTTACCGGACAATTATGATAGATTTTACCTTCTTCCGGTTTAGCTGTCATACCCAGAACTAATTCCCGGCCTTTTTCGGCGCTTTCAAAATCCATAGCCGAGATAAAAACCATACCATTATCGTCAATTTCGATTTTGGTATTGCTCTCCGTCTGCATCGCCCGAATATTCTTACCACCGGGACCAATAATTTCACCAATCAGATCGATATCGACTTTCACGGTCAACATGCGCGGTGCAAAATCCGATATTTTCTCACGCGGTTTAGCGATAGTCTGCTCCATTATATCAATAATATGCAGACGACCGAGGCGGGCTTGTTCCAATGCCGAACGCATCGTTGAAGCCGCAATACCTTGAATTTTCAAATCCATTTGGATCGCTGTGACACCATTGCGCGTACCAGTGACTTTAAAGTCCATATCCCCATAATGATCTTCAGCTCCGATAATATCCGAAAGCACAATAATTTTATCATCTTCCTTTATCAATCCCATCGCGATACCGGCCACTGTTTCTTTAACCGGTATACCGGCATCCATCATAGCCAACGAACCGGCACAGACAGTTGCCATTGATGATGAACCGTTTGATTCCAGGATATCCGAGACTATTCGAATCGTATAAGGGAAATCCTCTTCGTTTGGGATTTGTAACTTTAAGGCTCTTTCGGCCAAATTGCCATGGCCGATTTCCCGTCGACCGGTGCCGCGAATTGGTTTAACTTCGCCGACGCTAAATGGCGGGAAATTATAATGTAGCATGAATCTTTTCGTGAATTCTTCGCGGTCAATATCATCAATGATCTGTTCATCAAGCTTGGTCCCGAGGGTTACTGAACCCAGGCTTTGGGTTTCACCGCGTGTAAAAAGGGCTGATCCATGTGCCCGTGGTAAAATACCTATTTCACAGGTGATGGATCGGATTTGGTCGAAACCGCGTCCGTCCAGGCGTTTACCCGACTCGAGAATATGACGACGCATATCATTCTTGACAATCTCATCGACTATTTGAGCTACATAGCTTTCTTTTTCCGGATATTCTTCAATATTTTCTTCAACTATCTTATTAATGAAAACTCTAATACTGTCATTCCAGGCTTTTTTCGAGATCAATGCCTGACGGTGCCATTCCACCACCAAGGTCTCGGCTTGCGTCTTCACTTTGTCTTTAAGTGCCAGGGATTCTTCGACCGGATTAACCGGACGTTTCAGCGGCTTAAGATCGGCTACTATCTCCTTCTGAAACCGGACAATTTCACAAATCGCCGCGTGACCGAATTCAATGCCGTCCACCAAAAGATCTTCAGAAACATTTTTACATTCGCCTTCTACCATGACAACCGAATCTTCCGTGCCGGCTACGACAATATCAAGTGTGCTATTTTCCAGCTGTTTAATTGTAGGATTGAGAATGAATTCATTGTCTATTCGACCAACCCGCACCCCGGCAAGCGGACCGGCAAATGGGATCTCGGAAATCATTAAAGCCGCTGAGGCTCCAATAATTCCGAGTACATCAGCCGGATTTTCCTGATCGCTTGAAATAACGTTTGCAATTATTTGAGTATCACAGCGAAAACCCTCTGGAAATAAAGGCCGAATCGGGCGATCTATGAGGCGCGATCCGAGAATTTCCTTTTCAGAAGGACGACCTTCACGCTTGAAAAAACCACCCGGAATTTTTCCGGCGGCATAAGCCCGTTCACGATACTCCACCTGCAATGGAAAAAAATCCTGTTCAACAGTGGCGTCGAAATTCGCGACAGCCGTCACAAGGATCATCGTATCGGCATAGCGCACCAGCACAGCTCCAGAAGCCTGCTTGGCCATCCGACCAGTTTCAATACATAATTCGCGACCACTCAGGGTCATCTTTTTTTGGTACAATTATTTACTCCTAACAGTTTACTTTCTTAATTCTAATTTTTCGATTAATTCTTTATACGCCACAGCGTTTTTCTTTTGCAGATATTCCAAAAGGTGTTTTCGACGGCTGACCATCTTCATTAAACCACGTCTTGAACTATGATCTTTCGGATTATCTGAAAAATGCTGGCCCAAATCTTTGATTCTCTCAGTCAGCAAAGCTATTTGAGCCGTTATCGCTCCTGTATCCTGACCGCTTTTTCCATATTTTTCGACCAGTTCACTCTTAGCTTCTTTCGATATTGTCATTTAATACAAACCTCCGTTTCATTTTCTATCTTATTTATTTTTTCTAAACATAATTTTAAATCTGATTGCATCTGTTTATTCAAAGCCCCGGCTGTTTCAAATTTCAGTTCATCTCTGAGTCTTTCCAACATGGCAACTTTAAGTACTCTACCATACAACTCCTGATCCGGGAAATCGATCAGATACAATTCGATTGTTCGTTCGGATTCATTAAATGTCTTGCGGACTCCGATATTTAAAATACCATAATATCCATTTTTTACCAGATTAGCTTTTACAAAATATACACCGTCAGCCGGTATTAACTTTTGCCTGACTTCAAGTCTCAGATTAGCCGTTGGGAAACCCAATTTGCGGCCCCGCCCGGCCCCCCTTACGACGTTTCCACTGAAACTATAAAGCCATCCTAACAATTCATTAGCCTGGATGATTTGCCCTTCTGTCAAAAGTTGTCTGATAAGCGATGAACGTACCAGAACATTATTAAAATAAAATGGCGGCATGACCACGACCTTAAAACCATATTTCTGACCGGCCGATTTCAGACTATTTGGATTACCTCGCCGCTCACGACCAAAATGATAATCATAACCGATAACCACTGCCCGAATTTTTAGCCGCCTCACCAGTAACTCGGAAATAAAATCTTTTTCATCGGTCTCTAAAAAGTTTTTATCAGTTTTTACAAATAATAAATCGTCTATTCCGGTTGTATCTAGCAATTCAATTTTTTCGGCGGTACTGGTCAAGATCGAAAGATGATTTTCAGGCGTTTGATTTAAGACCTGGCGGGGATGCGGTTCAAAAGTAATCAACATCGACCGACTATGATTTTCACGGGCAAAATGCACAACTTGACGGACAATCTGGCAATGAGCTAAATGCAGACCGTCGAAGACCCCGATCGTAACCCAGGCCCCTTCATAATCAGTCGGTAAATTTACGATGCCGTGATAGACCTTCATGCGATATCACCCGCCGTATCCAATAGGACTTTTTCCAGATCATTGAAAGGTATGGCTTCCCGCCAGTTATAATCCCCTATCCTGGTCCGTTTTAAGGCTGTTAAATGGCCTTCGGTATCCAGCGCCTTGGCCAGATCTTCACCCAATTTCCGAATATAAGTTCCACTCGAACAGCTAACCTTTATAAAAACTGTTCTCCAATCTTGTAATTCCAAATTCAGGGCATAGATATTGACTTTTTTCGGTTTCAATATTACCGCCAGTCCCTGGCGTGCATATTTATATGCCGGTCGACCGTTGATTTTCTTAGCTGAATAAGCCGGTGGGATTTGCTCGATTACTCCGATAAATCGCTTGCTGACCACCATCATTTTTTCAGTGGTAATCTTGGGTATTTCCACCGTTCGGGTAATTGGTACGGTATTATCTCCCGTGTTTGTGGTTTCGCCCAGTCGCAAAAGCGCTTCATAGGATTTTGGCAGATTGAGTAAGTGCGGCATCTGTTTAGTAGCCTGACCAATCAAAATCAACAACACTCCTTCGGCAAACGGATCCAAGGTACCGCCATGCCCGATTTTACCGATCTTGAGGATGTGTTTGACTCTTCGCACCACATCGTATGAAGAAATACCGGTCGGTTTGTAAACATTCAATATCCTGTTATTCCAATCCGTCTTGGTTATCCCCTTTAATCTGATGAATTTTCTGGAACAAGCGTTCAATATTCTCGGCATATTCCTGAGTATCATCGTAGTAGAAAGTTATACGCGGTACAAAGCGTAAGGCCAGCCGGTTGCCCAGTAATCCTCTAACAAAAGAGGTATGCCCCTTGATAATGTCCATAGCTTCCGCGACAGAACTTTTTTTATTATCATAAATACTAGTATAAATCCGAGCCTCTCTCAAATCAGCTGAACAGACCACCTTTATCACAGTGATCAAACCTAAGTAATCCAGTCGCAGTTCTTTGATAAAAATCTCAGCCACGATGCGTTTAATTTCATCCTCGACTCTTCTAATCCGATAGCTGGTCATCAGAGCATCTCCATTTGCCGTCCGACGATCTGTACTTCTATAATATTCTCAATTAGATGCTCGACACCTCTCAGGATTTGATGTACAATCTCGTGCTCGTTGCTGATTGTCGTGACTCCCAACAAACAGCGTCCATATTGATCATTGAGTCCTATTTCAGATACAGCCACATTGTATTTGGTCCGAACCTGATTTTTTATGCGACTGATTATCGAACGTTTATCCTTAAGAGAATGGGTATTGTGCATCCGTAAATCCAATTGTAAAAATCCAATCGTCATAAACAAGACATTACCAACTAAGCCAGCGTCCTTTTAACTGATTTAACTTCGAAAAATTCAATATGGTCACCGATATTATAATTCGGCGAACCTTGCAAGGCAATTCCACATTCATAGCCCTCGCTGACTTCTCTGACATCATCTTTAAAACGTTTTAATGATTCGATAGGTCCCTCGAAAATTATTTCATCATCCCGTTTTAAGCGCGCCATGGCATTCCGTAAGACTTTGCCTTCCACAATATAGGAACCGGCAATCATTCCAGCCCGAGGAATTTTAAATATCTCGCGGACTTCGGCTTCACCGAGGTGCTCTTCGATTTTTTCCGGAGTAAGAAGTCCTTCGAGAGCGGCTTGAATATCTTCAATCAATTCATAAATAACAGAATAATGGCGAATTTCAACTTCCTCTTTTTTGGCCAGATCATTTACTTTGGGATCGGCGCTGACATTGAATCCAATCACAACCGCCTGAGAGGTCTTTGCCAGCAGAATGTCCGATTCAGTGATATTGCCAGCGGCTTTATGTTTAATACCGACAGCCACTTCCTCATTACCGAGTTCAAGCACAGTTTGGGCAATTGCTTCCACGGAACCGTCGAAGTCGCCTTTTAGAATTACATTTAACTGTTTGATTTTACCTTCCGCAATCTGAGCTGAAATGGCATCCAACGACCATTCTTTTACCTGACGTTTCTGCTGTTCATGTTCAATCTTTTGTCGTTCACTGGCAATTTTTCGGGCTTCCCGTTCATCTTGCACAACGGCAAATATTTCGGCTGGTTTGGGCAGATAATCAAAACCGGAAATTACGACCGGGTCGGAAGGCTCGGCTTTATTTAGGCGCTGCCCGCGTTCATCTATAATAGTACGTACTTTCCCACATGCCGATCCACAAACGAAGGGATCACCGATTTTCAGAGTGCCTTTTTTAATAATGATGGTCGCAATCGGACCACGTCGCTTATCGATGCTAGATTCGATCACAGTACCCTTCGCCATAGTGTGGTAGTTGGCTTTGAGTTCTAACATTTCGGTTTCCAGTAAGATTAGATCGAGCAGATGATCGATTCCCTGACCGGTCTTGGCTGATATTTCAGCAGTCTGAATCTTACCGCCCCAACTCTCTACTAGTACACCTTTATTCGATAAATCACGTTTGACGCGTTCAACATCCGCTTCCGGTTTGTCGATTTTATTGATTGCGACGACAATCGGTACATTGGCGGCCTTGGCGTGATTAATGGCTTCGATGGTCTGAGGCATGACACTATCGTCAGCGGCGACTATCAATACAACTATATCCGTTACCTGGGCACCACGCGCTCGCATGGCAGTAAATGCCTCGTGCCCAGGAGTATCCAAAAAGGTAATAGCTTTTTTATCCGGCAATTCAACCCGGTAAGCCCCGATGTGCTGAGTTATTCCGCCCGATTCACCGGCAACGACATTCGACCGACGAATATAATCCAGCAAGGATGTTTTACCATGATCGACATGTCCCATGATCACAACCACCGGAGGCCGTTGAGTGGCATTCTCCAGGTCTTCTTCTGTGTCATCTATCTTTAGCTTTTCTTCCCCATAATGTTCCAGCTTTTCGACTTCAAATCCGAATTCATCACACAAAACCGAAATGGTGTCGAAGTCGAGACGCTGATTCACAGTAACAAATGATCCAAGTTCCATACATTTCTGAATAACGTCGGCGGCGTCGACCCCCAGCATGGAAGCGAGCGTATCAACAGTCGCAAAATCACTAATGCGAACTTTTTTACTAACTTCAATATCTTCGGTAATGGTTTCGGCTTTTTTGTATTTTTTGCGGGTCGCTTTCTCTTCCATTTTGGCCATGGTCTTACGAATTTGCGCATCTACAAGACGATCGCTGGTGACCCAATCGGTGCCCGAACGCTTCTGACGACGGCTCTTTTCATCCTCGATTTCAGAGGGTTTGCGTTTGCTAAATTTCTGCTCTAAACGCGGTTCGAGTTCATCGATTTTAATGCGGCGTAATTTTTTCTTTTCTTTTTTCTTGAGTGGTTCCGCAGTCGGCGAGACAGGTAATTTTTCACTCGTGACCTCGGTTTTCTTAGCCGGTTTTTTTATTCTTTCCGGTTCCGGCAGGACATCGGTAACTTTTTCAGTTTCCCAAACCGCTTCGATCAATTCTCGTAGAATGTTCATACTATGTTTGAAGACATCTTTAATCGCGGCATCATAAAGTATTGAAGCCGATTTAAAGATTTCCTCTTCGAGTTTACGACGTTCTGATTCAGCCGCACGTCGGGCTTCTTCTTCCGCTTTACGCTTATTCTCCGCTTCTCGGCGCGCCCGTTCTTTCCGGATTCTTTCGACAATATCCTTTTCCTTGGCAAATTCTTCCAGAATTTTCATATAACAGGCTTCATCAACCGGCGTCATGTGGCTTTTACATGGAATTCCTTCTTTCTCAAGATATTTCATAATATCATTATGAGAAATATTTAATTCCTTGGCAATCTCGAATATTCGTTTTTGTCTGCCTATTGGGTCAATACTCATTTAATTAATTCTCTTCCTGTCTAAAATCCTCGATAATATCCTCATCGGACAGTTCAATTTCTTCTTCGGTGATATTTTCGCCTTCCGGTTGTTTGGCGTTTTTCAGAGCCGCTTCACGCTGAGCCCGGGCACTTTCCCGGATCGCGGCAATTTCGGCTTTTCGCTTTTCCTGAGCCGCGACGATTATCGGTTCAAGTTTATCGAGAGTCTTATCGCCCAAGCCCTTGATACTTAATAACTCTTCCCGAGGGGTAGTCAAAAATTCTTCAGTGGTTTCGATACCGAAACTATATAGTAATTTCCAGTTATGTTCCGTAATCCCCTCAATATCTTCCAGATATAATGTTTCGGATTCGGTCAACTCGTAATCAGATTTCTTGATGGCATCGATCGAGTAGCCGGTTACTTCCGAAGCTAAGCGGATATTTTGTCCCATTTTACCGATAGCGACAGAAATTTCATCATCCGCAAAAATGGCCAAAGCAGTTTTCTTTTCTTCATCGATTTCCAATTCCAACGGTTTGGCGGGCGATAATGCTCGCGTAATTAAAATTTCGGATTCGCTACTATTATTAATAATATCGATTTTTTCATTATTCAATTCCCGGACAATCGCCTGAATCCGACTACCCTTGATACCGACGCAGGCTCCGACCGCATCGATGCGGCGATCATTGGATTCGACAATAACCTTACTGCGGTCACCGGCATGGCGAGCCACTTTCTTGATCTCAATGGTCTTGTCATAGATTTCCGGTACCTCGTTTTCGAATAATTTTACCAAAAACGATTTATCGGCTCGTGAAACAATAATTTCTGGCCCGCTTGGACCCATTATAGCTTCTTTTATGATGGCCTTGATATTTTCACCACGGCGGTAGCGCTCATTTGGAATCTGCTCTTCACGCGGCATTTTCAATTCGGCTTTTCCAATTAAAATAAAAATTGCGTCACGTCGAATCTGGTGCACATCACCGATGATGATTTGTCCGATTTTTTTGGCGTATTCTTCGTAAATCTGGTTTTTCTCAACCCGCACAATTTGCTGATTGAGTATTTGCTTGGCATGCGAAATGAGCCGGCGTCCGAAACTCAATGGATCGATAACCTCGATGAAGGGATCACCCACCTGTAAATCGGATTCGGTTTTGCGGGCATCTTCAAGACTTATCTCGTGCACTGACCCAGTCGGCGTAGCAACGATGGTCATCTGGTGATAGATTTCAATTTCACCCTTATCCATATTTACAATCACATCGAAATTTTCAGTCGAGCTATATTTTTTTTCGATTAAGGTCAAAAAGACTTTTTCGATAATGTCACCTAACTCACTTCGATCTACATTTTTTTCGCGGGCGATCTGGGAGAAGGCTTCAATAATTTCACGATTTATCAATTTGAGATCTCCTGTTAAATATTTACCATTTAAGAGTTACTTTGGCGAAATCAATTTCGTTCCAGGCAAGGATTTGGCTATCATTCCCGGATTTAATGATCAGACGCTCATCACTGACATCTTCCAATCTCCCTGTCAGAGGCGAGCGAAGGTCTTCGCGGTGGTGAAAGACATTCATTTCACGTCCTATATTACGACGAAAGTCACGAACATTTTTTAAAGGAAAATCAATTCCCGGCGAACTGACCTCCAATTGAAAATTTTCTGGAAAGATAGCATTAAAGGCTGTATCATCACGCACAGACCGACTGATTTCAGCGATCTGGTCTAACTTAATGCCTTGGTCGGTGGCAATTAAAACCTTCACGAAGGTGCGATTACCGTGCTGATTGACTTTAAAATCAACCACATAGGCGCCGAATTGTTCGACAATTTGATTAATTACCTCTCCTGCTGAGTGCTTTTTAGTTTCCAAATCCATACTATACTTCTTTCAAACTAAAAGTGGGCTTTTATACCCACTTTTTACGCGCCAAATTTATATATTTTATGATGATTAGTGCAACTTTATTTTATCATCTAATCCTTCCGGGTCACAATCTGAGCCGCTAATAGTTCGGCTGAATTCTTGTTTTTAGATTCTGGTTCGTCTCCGAGAATCATGTTTACGATTTCTTCCGCGTTCTCGATATTGTTCGATTTCAGATAATTACGGGCTGAATTTAGGAAAAATTCATGTTTCTGAAATTTGTAGGGTGAAATTTTTCCGCCTTTTTCGAAGTATTCGGCGGCTTCAGTAAAATTCGAATCGGCTTCGGCACAGATAGCTAAACCGGAATAAGCCGAAGCAGTCAATAACTCATCACCTTTATAATCATCGATGTACTTAACGAAGTTTTTGCGGGCATTTTCATAATCGTTTTTAGCTAAATAACTGCGCGCCAATAAGATGGTAGCTATACCGGCACTGTGGGTCCGCGGATATTTATTATTCAAATTTTCAAGACGCATAATCGCATCATCGTAATCATTACGAGCCAGCGACAGTTCAGCTAAACCGAGATCGCCCATAGCCTCGGTATTGGCTTTTTTCTTGGAGCTTATCAGGAGGATCGTCAGTAATATAGCCGCAATAATTCCGATCGATAAGTATGTAAATAATTTACGCTGATTGCGTACGAGGTTTTCAATCTGCGATATTTTCTCCAGAACCGGATCTTTCTTCAGTTCTTTGCGGGTTATTTTCTTTTTCGGTCTGAGCATCTATTTACTCCTTGTTTATTTTTTCCGTACCCTCGCCGGGAATTGAACCCAGATCAAAGGATTAGGAATCCTCTATTCTATCCATTTGAACTACGAGGGCTCAAAAAGCGGCTAAAGTTATATTTATCGACGATATTTTGCAAGCAGAATAACGTCAACCTACTGGATTCAGGAACTGATTAAAATATGGATAGATAAGTTGTTTTCAGCGACAGTGTCTGAAAATCATATCAAGCCATGGATGGCAGATGGTTTTATTCCCTACAGGAATATCTAAGGTTGGTATACCTGCCAGAAATTTTCGGGGGCGTCTAAAGTCTTGTCATCTTCAATATTCACATCGGTGGATGTAACATAATCACCGGCATCTGGCATGGCCGACGTCTCTCCACCAGCGTTACCGTTTACATCTATAAACGAAAAAAGTGTGTATTCCCCTTCTTCGATATCACTAACTGAATAAGTCGCCGCACCACCGCTGAAGGTCGCCTCGGTGAAATATAAAGCCGCCGCAGTCATGCCAGCGCCTGGGCTTACTAACTTCATATAGGCAATAATCCCGTCATTCACACCACTTTTCGTAATCGTACCACTCAGCGTATAAGTCTCAGTATTTTCATCTTCACAAGCCGCCAGGATGAGCAAGACCAGTACCATGAAAAGCATGATCATTCTAAGATAATGTTTCTCTCGCATTTTTTCTCCTTTTCGTTTATAACTTAATAATCAGTCATTATTATCTAACGATGACATTTTACATTATAGGAAAGAAAAACACAAACTTATTAAAATAGAACCTTACAGACATTGGTGTTGCTTATAATAATGAACTGACAAAGTGAATGGTCAATATCCTAATTGCTTATAACTGTTAGAATCAGAGATTTTTCAGGACTTGAATTAATGTCTCAGTCAATTCGATTGAGAAAGAGGTCTCTAAATAGAATTGGGAAATTACATGAAGATTTTCCTTTAAATATTTATAATCGCTTTCACGGGCGGTGATAAGATTCCCGAGCGCTTCCTTAATACCCAGCCCTACTAATACCTGCTTCTTACCTTTCTGGAAATAACATTTCGGACGATTGTATTTTTTCGGAAACAGCGCCAGAATGTAACCCTCATAATCCGGATAATATTTCAACATGATATTGAGGCGCGGTTCACTTTCCATTGTCCCGAATGCCGGAATCAGACTGCCATAATCAGGAACATTCGGAATTCCCCTGAGCGAATAGCTGGCCTCATTAAGAACTGCCAGGTATCGCTCGAAAAATTCCAATAGTAACTCTGCATTTTTGGTGACGACGATGTGTACGGCGCGTAAATAATTCTCGATGGTATAAACTTCCAGATCGGCGCATTTCAGGATTCTTTTCATTCGGGCTTGTCCGACGGCTTGTCCGGCTAACATTTTCTGAATCTGGATTTCACCAATAAGTTTATCTTTATAATCAGCTTGGAAATGGAGATGCGGACTGGAGGCGCCAGCCATAACACCATTAAAATAAATCGAAAAGTTGTATAATGATCGGGCAATTTCGATCATATCGCTAAACCGACCGGAAATCAACTGATTTTCGTGGTGAACGGCGGCAATCGTCAGATCGCCCGGTAAAGTAATAGCCGGATTGGTCAGGGCAATAAATTGTCGCGTATTCGGAAGTGTCATAATTACACCGCGCTGACCGCGATCGAGATTACAGAGAATACAGGTTTTCTCGTTAGCCTCTTTTCTCTTTTTTTCAAATATACTGGAAGTCAGACTTGACAGGCGGATTTTATTCAACATCAGGCGGATTGGAATCGTTTCGACCGGTAATTCTATGGATAATGCCTGACCGTAAATTTGCAAATTTTTCACCAATCGGGGATAACCCTTTTGCGGATCGGTTTGCTGGAGGATCAGAGCTTCTGCCCGCTGGTTGTCGTCAATTTTTTCCAGATTAAAATCCACCTGCTGGAAATATTCGACAAGTTCTGCATCCGATAAATGACGTTTGAGGATATTCATTTTTAGTAAAACGATCGTTTAAAATAAGCATGAATAAAATACACAAGCGCGATTTCAAAGACAATTTTAAAAATTGGATATTTGAACTTTTGTTACGTCCTATTACACATGTTATCGTAGAAATACATTACGAAGTATTTAAGGTAGTTATATTCTAAGTTATAAATTATCGTCTAAGAGGAAATTATAATATAAATCCTGTTAATCTTGTCTGAATTAATCCGCGGAGAGGGAGGGATTCCTTCTCAAATGCAAAATTCAAATTGCAGATTGCAAATTGAAGACTGATAATTGTGTTACGTCCTATCACACATGTTATCGTAGGAATACATTACTATGTATTTAAGGGAGTTATATTCTGAGTTATAATCGTCTAAGAGGAAATTAAAATATAAATCCTGTTAATCTTGTTAATCTTGTCTAAAAATATCCGCGGAGAGGGAGGGATTTGAACCCCCGTCCCGAATAATCGGGAAACGACTTTCGAGGCCGCCGCATTCGACCACTCTGCCACCTCTCCAAAAAGCGGCGTTAATTTAACCTATTTGGTCAAGTTTATTTAAGAAAAAATCGGTTGGTTTTGATTTACTGAATAATCCGAAAATAATTGAAAATATATTCCAGCTTGCGTTGACGGGCGGCTGTTACACTTTCCGGTTCATTTTTCTTATTCTTCCAGACCGCACTGGTTTTCTGCAAAGCATCCATAAGTTGCCAGCGATAATGAAAAGTTTGATCCTCCAGACTTTGTATCGATTTGATTTCCGTCTGAGTAAACCACGCGATTACTTCACGTTGGAAACGGGCGACATTGATCAAAGCAATCTTATCGACTTCGGCTGTTTCATAAATTTTCTCAATTGTAGTCTTATCGAAATTATACTCTTTTAATGCCTGGTGCATCCTATAAATGTTTTTATAACTGCCTGCCAGTCCAACAAGATCGATCGCTATCCCCTGTTCGGCCAGGCGGTTGGCGACCACTTCATTGATTTCATATCCGACTCTTCGATAGACCCGCTGATCGAAAACGTTTTGTAAAAAGAACAGACAGACATAGGTCACTATCGCGGCGATCACGGGTGTCATGATCCAACCGGAAACAATTCGCACCAATATTTTAAAATTTATATTCCGACGCCCGCGCCCGGTAAGTCCTATCCCAACAATGGCCCCGATTACCAACTGCGATATCGATACCGGGACCAGCGGCAGAGCCGGAAATCCGTGACTGATTAAAAAATCATGCAGGTTTTGCGAAGCAAACAGAAACTGTACAATAGCAGTCGCTAATATAACTACCAGCGCCGTTTGCGGAGTCAGTTTCGTCACCTTCTTGCCGACGGTCGACATAACGCTTTTAGAATATGTAAAAATTCCAATTGCAATCGCGATTCCACCCAGTAGAAATAACAACTTTGTGCTGGTCATTTCGAAGAATCCGAGATTAAGGGACTTAAACGGTGAAATTGGAACAAAAACCCCCATCACGTTAGCAATATTATTAGCCCCGAGAGCATAGGAAGCGAAAGCTCCCAGTACAATCAATCCGATCCGGGTAAATGCATCCATTTTAAAGATACCGACTTTTAACGTAGGAAGCCATTTTTTCATTAACAAAAACAAGAGCGCCGCAAATATGCCCGCCAGTAGTAGACTTATAACCCAGGAAGATACAATTTTACTCAGCACTGCGAAATTGGTCAGCATTCCCGCAAAAAAATTCCATCCAATAATCGAACCGACGATAGCCTGTGAAGTAGAAACCGGCAGATTTGCACGGTTCATCATAAAAACCGTAATGCCCGCCGAAAGTACAACCATAAATGCGCCGGCAATTTCATTGACCGAGCCAAGCTTACCGAGAGTTTCACTGGCACCGGCACCGGAGATTACCGCACCCAGAATCACACCTATCGAGCCGATTAAAGCCGCAGTCCGGAATCTAACCATGCGCGTTGAAACAGCCGTACCCCACATATTGCCGCCGTCATTAGCGCCCAGCGACCAACCAAAGAACAAACCACTCGATAAAAAAATTAACGTCAGCATACCGTCTTATTTCATTTTCCAGGATTGATAGGGCATTTTAATAAGGTTGGAATTGAAATAGCGTGGATCGCCGGTTACCTCCTGCCCTACCCAATCCGGTTTTATGATCACCTGATTTTCCTCTGCCAGTTCGATTTCCGCTGTTATCAATCCGGCATTATCGCCCAGGAATTCATCCACTTCCCAAATAAATCCATGATGCCTTACCTGATAGCGAATTTTATCCAGAATTGGTTTTTCACAAATATTTTCGAGTAATTGCTCGGCGTCCAGCAGAGGGATTTCGTATTCGAATTCCGGCCGGGTCGCGCCCACGTTGATTCCCTTGATGGTTAAAAAACCGTGTTCACCGACCGTTCGTATTCGTACGACCCGTTCCTTTATTGTGCTTAAATAACCCTGACGGTAACGTACCCCTCGTCCTGAAAGCCGATATTCATCACTAATAACCAGGAATTTTCTTTCGATCTCGAGACCCATTTTAATCGCCGTTCAACTTTTTGAGAGCTTTGATATAATTGATATTAGGCAGATTTTCCAACTGCAATAGTTTTAAAGTTTTCATCACATTTGACGGATTTTCACTCTCGGCCGCAATGGTCTTAATCCAGCGTTGGCCGATATGTAATTCGGCAATTTCGACTTCGACTCCGTCGATCAGATAACCACTTCGCTTCTTTTTAATATCCACGGCTTTCAGCTTCGGATGCATTCGGACAATATCGTTTAATAATTGATGATGAGTATACTGATTGCGCAGAATGAGAGGTTTCCGGACGTGCAAGGTGCGCAAAACCAATCGCACGATTTCAAAACTGATTGGAAAAGACGCCTTTAAGCGCGGCTTCCATTGTTCCAGACCGCTTTCGTTTATCTGCTCGATAACCTTGATATCCATCAACGAATTACGAATTTTACAGTTATCTTGGGAGTTTGTCGATAGAATATAAATCTCGTCACTGTGCTTGACACGCGTACATGGCATTGACTGCAGGAATTCTTCGGCTTCCGGAAAAGCTGCGCCAAAAGTGCGCCATTCCCAGCGCGGAATGACTTGTCCTATTAGTTGGTCAGCAATACTTTTACGAATCGAATCAGTCATAAGCGGTACCGGATCAGGCCTTACTGGTTTGTTTAATAGCCGCGATTGCCAAACGATCGGCTAAGTCTTCTGCACGATCGGCAATCCGGTCGATATGGAGTGCAAAATAACGCAGGTGCATCTTCTGACAAAGCGGCAGGTTTTTATTTAAAAAGGCCAGGCTTTTAATCTTGGCGGCTTGCTTGTCAGCCAACTTCTCACCGGTGTACACCGATTCCAGAACATTCTTAATATTTTCCGGACTCTTGAAAAAAACTCGAAAAGCACCTAAAACATCGTTCACCGTGTCGGCGCTAATTTTCACCAAGAAAAGATAATTCTTTTTTAATTCGACTGGAATATCCGGAATTTCTACGGAAAAAAGTAAAGCGGTGTTCTTAATTTCATCGATAATGTCATCGGTGGCTTCAATCAATCCCAGGACATCACCCCGCGACTCCGGTATTAATTTTTCGGAATATAAGTGATCTTCGGTTTCGCGCCGGATGACATCTCCCATTCTTTCCAATTGGCGGATTTGTTCAAGGTATGAATCATATTCATTCATCTGACAACACATGTACAGTTTGACAGCCTCAGAAAACATTAAATTAACATTGTCGGTCAAATCGATGAATTCACCGCACTTCTTAGTCAGGGTAATGTCTTTCTCAGAGATGGATGGCATTGTGTACTATTTCTATTAAAGTGAACGTTTTATGGAATAAATAGCCAGGCGATCGGCAACATCTTCCGCCTTATCAGCCAACGTTTCGATATGCAGTGCAAAATAGCGCAGATGGAACTTACGACTTAACTCCAAACCGGCCGTGCGAAATACTTTTCGCTTCAGAGTTTCAGACTGACGATCAGCTTCTGACTCCCAGAAATGGACTTTATTCAAACTGTGTTCAACCATCAAAGGATAATTCAGGAATTTGCGGGTTGAACTTATAACTTCTTCGACGGCTTTAACACTTTTTTCAGCCAGATGTAAATAATCGTCGTGAAATTCAGTCGGGATCTCGGGAATTTCAACTGACAATTCCATCAATATTTGCTTGCTCTGATTGGTGATATTATCAATATTTTCAAGAAGAGCCAGAACGTCACCGCGCGATTCCGGAATTAAAGTTTCAGTATAAAGTTGATTCTCTATTTCACGCCGCAAATTATCACCCCGGTTCTCAAGAATCGTGATCTGTTTCAGGTCGGCTTCGAACTGCTTGGTTGCGCCATTCAGATAATGACCAATGCCGGTTAGCAGAACCTGACCCGCTTCGGTCGTCACGTCCAGAAAATCGGCACTCTTCTGTTCTAAAATTTTAGTTTGTCCAAAAAGCGGCTTCATCGCTAACTCACTTTGATTTATTTTAATCCCAAATTCATTTTCAGCCAAATTTAGACATTGCCGGTTTTACCTGCCAAACAATAGTTTATGGAGCAATTTTATTATTGCCTGAGTTTGAACAGATTAATTAATTAAAATCCGGTTCTATTTGGATTTTAGAGGACTTTTCTGATCTCGACAGCCATTTTTAACGAATTCATCGAAAGTGGTCTGGGTTTTATAGCATTCCTGATCGATGAATTTCAACAAATTGAGAAAACGATCCTTTTCAATATAACCGGGGATGATTCCCAAAACTTCCATTTCCGGTGAAATAAAAGCAATTGAAGGTAAACCCGTTATCTGGAAGGCACCGGTCAATTCGCGCGGTGTATAGGTTTTACCCTGAAAGGTCAATTTCTCCAAGTTATCTTCGGTATTGATACGGATTGGAATAAAATTTTCAAACAGATATTGATTAACAACCGGTACCGAAAAGGTCTTCTGATCCATGACCTTACACCAGCCGCACCAATCGGCATAAAAATCAATTACGACGTGTTTTTTCTCTTTTTGGGCAAGCGCAATACCCTCGTTAAAACTGTACCAGGCCCGGTCGGCCGCCAACAGATTGCCTACCAATATCAGACTCAGGATTATCAACATCAATTTAACTTTCATTCGATCTCCATTTTTTTCTTTTTGATAATCAATCTCGCAATCGGTTGCAAATCGTGACCAAAATTTAAGATTCTTGATAAAAATGAAATATTAAAATATTCATCATCCAATTGTCGTTTTAAAAGGAGCGGTAGCGCGTTCGAAAATGCCGAGCGACCAGGCGATCGCCAGTCCGTAGTTCGTAACCGGAACACTGGCCTGTTTGCATAACCAGATACGCGACAGGACTTCCCTCCTGTTCAGCATGCAACTGCCACATTGAATCACCAGTTTATAATGACTTAAATCTTCCGGAAAATCATGCCCCTGGTAATGCGTAAAAAACAATTCACCACCGACGTATTCCGAGAGCCAATGCGGAATTTTTACCCGCCCAATATCATCGGCAATCGGATGATGAGTACAGGCTTCAGCGATCAGAACTTTATCGCCGGGTTTAAGTTGATCGATGGTCCGCGTTCCGGCAATATATTCGGTGAGGTTGCCCTTATAGCGCGCGAAAAGGATTGAAAAAGATGTCATTGGTACGTTATCGGGAGTATCAGTTGCAACTTTCTGAAAGGCTTGCGAATCGGTAACGACCAGCGCCGGAGGTAGTTTAAGGTTATTTAAAGCTGAAGATAATTCGTTCTCCTTAACAACGATACAATAAGCATGATGGTCCAGCAGATCGCGGATGGTCTGCACCTGCGGCAGGATCAACCGTCCCTTAGGGGCTTCTTTGTCAATTGGTACTACCAGTACCGCCATTTCACCGGGTTTCACGAGATCGCCGATAATTCCCATTGCATTAAAATAATCGATAGGAGCCAATTCGATCAGGGCTTTACGTAAATCCAGAATACCGACATCCTTAGTCGCGACGGTAGCTATATGCGGAATCTTCCGTTCATCCAAATAGAGCAGTAGTTTTTCAGCAGGCTTTGATAAATCTGACTTATTGAACGTAACGATAACCGGGATATGCCGTTTCTGTAATTCAGCCAGCAGTTCATCTTCGTATTTATCCCAATTTTTACCCTCGGCAACGAGGATTCCAAGATCGACTCGCTCAAATATTTTACGGGTACGGGCAATGCGTTGTCCTCCAAGAAAGCCTTCATCGTCAAAACCGGCGGTATCAATGAAAAGCACGGGCCCAAGCGGCAATAGTTCCATCGGTTTTTCGACCGGATCGGTAGTCGTACCGGCGACATCCGATACAATCGAGACATACTGGCTGGTCAGGGCATTTATGAGAGCAGATTTGCCGACATTCCGACGGCCAAAAATCCCAATCTGAAGACGATTACTCTTGGGCGTGCTTTGCATATTTAGATTCCATTCTGCAATTCATTAATAACTTTCAGTTATCGATTTTAGTCAATATCCGGGTGAGAGCCAGCAATATTTTTTCGAAGGTTTGATCATCAAGATTATCATTCTGCTCGTAAAATAAACCGTATTTCGGACATAACTGTCGACGCAGAGGGGCAAATTTGAGGTTGCGATCACCAGATATAAAAGACCAACGTTTCCCGAAAATCCGGCAAAAGTTCACTTGCAATTCGTATTCCTTTATCAGCCATGCGGCGATTGCATTCAGCTTGTCTGACATTGCGATTTGACTATCGGCTACCTGTGAAATTTTATCAAATATAGACATCGCGTTCGCCACCGGCTACTTGTTTATACAATTTCTCGAAGGTCTCCAGCATGCGTCCTTTCTGGAAGAACGGCATATCACGGATTTCGGCGATTTCTTTATTGATCAATTCTTCACCGACAGCTTTAGTTTGCGGTGAAGCATAATCATCAAGGTATTCACGGAATGTCAGGACTGCGTTAGCCTTACAGAATTTACCTTCGATACATCCTTTAAGCAGTCCCATGATTTTATCTCCGGTACGGCCACAGCGATAGCCGGCGGTACAAAATGAAGTGATCATACCCTGCTCAGCTAACTCGCGCACAACCTCATCGAGACTGCGCGTATCGCCCAGTGTGAACTGCTGTTTGTCTATCTCCTGCTCTGCCGATTTTGAATCGGCCAAGGCCTGCAGTGCCGCAGTATATCCACCAACGCCAATGCGCGTCGAGGCATCGGTCTGGGTACAGCCAACCCCAATGACTTCGCGTCGTATTGCGGGTGTTTCACGGGCAGTGACGATCAAACCGGTGTATGGCACCGATAAACGTAAAACTGTCACCAGTTTCTTGAAATCGTCATCATTGACTTGCCACTGGGAATTACGACTAAGAAAAGAACCGCTGGCAGGCGTCAGGCGTGGAAATGAGATCGTATGCGGACCGATACCAAATTGTCGTTCGAGATCGATGGCATGATACAGCAAACCCATAACATCGAAACGCCAATCATAAAGTCCGAACAGAGCGCCGATCGCTACATCGTCGATTCCGGCATCCATCGCACGGTGCAAGGCATATAACCGCCAGCGATAATTGCCTTTAATAGTATTTAAGGGATGCAGAGCGGCGTAAGTTGGTTTATGGTAAGTTTCCTGGAAAACCTGATAGGTACCGATACCGACTTCCCAGAGTTTTTTCAGATCGGCGATGCTCATAGGAGCGGCGTTGATATTGACGCGTCGGATCGAACTGGAGCCGGTCTTCACCGGCACTTTGACATCGTAGATTGTGCGAATCGTTTCGGCGATATAACCGGCCGCCGACTTAGGATGTTCGCCAAAAACGACGATCATGCGCTTATGGCCTTCATTAATAACGACTTCGGTTTCCCGGCGGACTTCATTCATGGTTAAAATGCGGCGTCTCTCTTCTTTATTTTCGTAACGAAAACCACAGTAGGTACAATTATTGACACACAGATTACTGCAATATAGCGGCGCAAAAAAGACGATGCGGTTATCATAAACCTTTCGCTTGACGGCCATTCCGGTTGCATACATTTCATTCCATAGCTCGTCATCAGTGACGTTTAATAAAGTTGCCGTTTCTTGCGGATCGAGACGCGTGATATCCAAAGACTTATCCAGGATTTCACGTACCCGCGCTTTGTCCGGATTAGTAGTCGCCTTGAGATGCGACACGATAATATCTTCATCAATAAAATCGCGACTGTCTACAAGATATTTGTCGATTTCATCAGGTTTGATTACTCTCCTTCTCCATTCAGCTACTTTGACATTCGGCATTTGTACTCCATTTATATATTCATTTGTTTTGATAAAATTGATACAGATTTATCGCGCCGGGTAAAATTCGGTGATATTCCTTTGCTGAAATTTGGTCGAAAGCCAGCTTCATGGATTATTGCTAATACAGCCGGTATGGAATGTTCTGAATCGTCGCCATCATTGTTTTTACCGGGATAAATATTATACAATTGCTTGACACGTTCCGGAGTTATGGACGGCATAATGACGTTCATTCCGGCTCTCAGGGCGGCGATCCGCGCTCCTCTGGCCGCACACTCCATCGCGCTGGTCGTTGGCATGTTGGCATACGGATTCAGGATTCGTACCAACGCCAGCGTGCGCAGGGTCAGTCGAATCGCACCGTTCGGTTCATCTTTCAGGGGAGTTTGCGGATGGGCGATAAAAGGACCTATCCCGATCATATCCAGATCCAAATTCGTCAGCCCCAGGATTGCGTCCGCTAATGTTTCGACAGTTTCGCCCGGCAGTCCGACCATTATGCCGGATCCGACTTCGTAGCCCAATTCGCGCAGGACTTTCAGACAGTTCAGCCGGTTTTCCCAGCGCCGACCCGGCCGCAATTTGTGATAATTATCCTTATTCCAGGTTTCGATCCGCAGAAGATAACGGTCAGCGCCGGCTTCCCGCCACATTCGCAAGACAGCCGGACTGCGTTCACCCAGCGAAAGCGTGATCGCCAGGTCATATTTACTGACAATTTCGCGAATGAGATCCGCAATCCATTCTGCCGAATAATATGAGTCTTCCCCGCCCTGCAACACAATCGTCCGAATTTTCTGCTTAGCCGCAGTATTAACGGACTGCAAAATCTCATCGCGTGTTAGTCGATAACGGATCGCGACATGGTTGCCAGCCCGCAGACCACAGTAGAAACAGTTTTGCCGGCAATGATTGGTATATTCGATGATTCCGCGCAGGTACACTTTTTCAGCGAAAACCGCACGTCTGACGCGATCGGCTTCGGTAAACAAACCGGCATTGTCCCTGCCGTTAAGATATGCGATTATTTCGGATTTAGGCATTGTCATTCGATTGTCACTCGATAGTCATTCAATTGTCATTCAATTGTCATTCGGTGGTCATTGTCCGGCTAGCGCCGGAGTCATTGATAGTCATTGAGGCTTTTAATTTGAATTTTGAAATCTCCATCCTTCACACCTTCAGCGTATTCGCTTTGACACTCACCGACGGAATCTGGCCGAGTTTACCAGTCATGGCGCCGAGATCATCGGTCGTCATTTTCAGGATCAAAAAGATTATGGCAATATTACGATCAGGCATCGGATAACCGACACGGAGCAGAATTTCCGAACCAAATTGGTGTAATAATTCACCGACAGGTCGAAAAGCCGCGTCGCGGTCATAGATGCTGATCGTTAAGGTGTGGACTCTTATATTCATAAAAACTCCTTTCGCAGTTGGCGTAAGGGCAGGAAAAATGTTATAATTGGGGTTCAGTTTTCCTTCCCTTGACGTTAGAAATATTCCTTCATCGCAGGTCGCGGCATCGAGTTATGCTATCGAGCCTAAAAGACGATTAAAAAAGCGACCCTAATTTACACACAAGAGAAGGTGATTTCAAACTAAGATCATTCCTTTACTATCCATGCTGAAATATTCAGTTGATGGACAATCCATTTTCAGATAAACAGAAAAATGAACCTTAGCGATTATTTATAAATCCGCAGACTTACCGAACTGATTAGTTTTCCATTTCCATCATACTGTCTGACAATCTGAATGGAATCCGGAAGTATAAAAGAAAATTCTGTGTATTCCAGTAATTGAGCGGAATCACCGGCGTAGATCGATTCTCGTACAAGATTGCCGGCTTGATTATAATCCAGTGTAATTATCCCGATTAAATAACCATTATAGGCATAGACCCGTTGTTCCACCGGATTTTTAAGGGAGTCGAAGTATGTCTCGGTATAGCAGGCTTCGTTATTGGCTATCCAGTTAATCCCCTGAAGTTTGGTGATCATTCGGGACTGAACCGAATCCGGTTGATAATTAATCGAGGATTTCAGCCGGTTTTGACCATCATATATCATAACTTCCGCCAAATTTCCGGCTTCATCATAAGAAAATTGTCTTTTTTCAGTCACTCTCCCGCTGGAATCGATCATTGCGAGTTCTCGGACTCGGCTTCCGTCCCGTGCAACACGTACAAAAGGTGGTTGATGCAGTTCTGTTAAAGGCGTACTAAGTTTTTTCAGAAAATCATCATAAGTCCGGTAATACTCGGTTATCGTTTGAGCCGCGACAGACATTGTGACACAAACGGACACACACAAAAAGCGGAGAAAGTTGGAATTAATTGTCATTGATTGTCACTTGTTGTCATTTATGATCATTGATGGTCATTCAATAGTCATTCAATAGTCATTCAATGGTCATTCAATGGTCATTAGTTGTCAGAATATCCTGTTTATTGTAGAGAAATTCAATCCGGGAAATTGGATATTTGATATTTGCGATTTGAATTTTGAACATTTCAGTCTCAAATCCACAATCGACAATTTACTCGATCACTTTCCAGCGTCCGTCGGTTTTCGGAATAACAGGCGAATTCTTTTTAATATAATCAATCAAGGCCTGCCGAATCAGAATACCGGAATAATTTATCCGGTCCGGTGAAACAGAAGTCAATCGGTCATAGCCGGAATTACCTTCGGCAAGGTAATCGGAAACCACCAACGTATATTCGCGATTTTCTTCAATCGGTTTACCTCCGATCTCAAATTTCAAGACGCGCGAACCGTCTGGTTTACGGCGATCAATCACGATCCGAGCCCCTCCTACCAGCATGCCCCGACTGGTACCGGAAACGCGATCCTCGACCAGTTCTTTCAGAAACCCGCCAGTTACCTTCATCACGACGATGCGATTCCCAAACGGCATCACCTTGAAAACCTGACGCGGCGTGATTGGTCCGGCTGACAGATCAGCCCTGACACCGCCGTGATTGGAAAAGGCGATATCGGCCTGAGTATTGGCCAGCATGGCATCTACCATCAAATTGCCCATTGGTGATTCGCCGCTACTCGCGCGTGAGATTTGTCCGGTGGCCTGACCAATCACCTCATCGAATCCGGCTTCGGCTTTTTGCACCCAATAATCGATCATTCGCATGAGGCTGGTATCTGGCAAAAAATCGTCCTCAAATAAGGTAAATATTGTACCATCATCAGATTCATAATCATAACCGGCCAGGGTGCCGGTCTGGCGATGAATATAAAAATTGACATGTCCGAGATTACTGCCATTAGCATAATTCTGAAAGATCAGAGTATGATTCAGGGGATCTTCCCACGGCTCGTAAAAGCCGCGGTGCAGATGACCGGAAAACATGATATCAATACCGGGAACGATATGAGCAATTGCCTGGGCACTGGAATTGTAACTCTCCCCTAATTCACCCTCTTTGAGGGCCGCAATCATCTGTTTATAACCTTCCTCCGGATCGTAAGCTAACCAGGCATGAGTCTGAAAAATGATTGTATTTGCACCTTGCGCCTTGACTTCCGGTAAATATCGGCGCAGTCCATCTATCTCGGAACGGAAATCCAGGTCTTCTATATGTTCGGGATAACTCATACTGGGGGTCGAAGAAAGCGTTGCCCCGATGATGCCGATTTTAATTCCCTGCAATTCTTTGATTATATAGGGTTTGACGAATTCGGCCAGATTTCCGGTAGATTTGCGATAGAGATTGGAAGCCAGAAACGGAAAATTGGCCATTTCCGCCAGCTTTTTAAGATTCTTCCAGCCGTTGTCAAAATCGTGATTGCCAACGGTCAGGACATCATAACCGATGGTATTCATATACTCAATAACGGCTTCGCCTTCCGAGAGCGTTCCCAGCGGCGTGCCCTGATAAAAATCACCGGCGTCGATCAATAAAAAGCCCCAGCCGTTTTGTTCGGCTTCCCGGCGTTTCTCATAAATATATCGTCCGGCGACGGCTCCCCCTCCCAGTGCCGGCGGAAAATCAGGATTAATGAAACTGGCTTCACTGCGGTCGATTCCGCCATGAATATCATTGGTAAAAATAGTTACGACTTTTAAGAAATCCCGGGTGGGATATTTTCCAGCAAACGCCAGTGTCGCCAATGCCAGAATTATCGAAAAAACCCGATTGAATTTTATAGGCTTCATAGTCTAAAAATCGTACCTGAGAGTTAACATTCCGACCAGATAGCTTTCGTGCACCTTATCGAACTCTACCCGTTCTTCAATCGCAACCGGAAAAAGATCATGATATTCATATTCAGTGGTACAGAAAGCCCCGGATACCTCCAGGTTGAAATTGCCGATTTTATAACCGGTTCCGGCGGTGAACCAGTTGCGATCCAGGCCGGCATCTATCGGATTGGGATCGTGATAAAATCCCAACCGGAAAGGTACTCCCGAGATAAATACATACTCGATACCTAAATGAACTTTAGTGACATTACGATAAGGAATCTGCAAATCGGAAAAATTGGCCGGAATTTTATTCGGATCGGCGTCGCTTTTTAACAGATACTTGACCGAAGCGTTTTCCCAATTCTGATAGACAATTTCGAAAAATAATTGAGTCGGAATAATATTGACCGGTTTTAAACACAACCCAAACCGCAGTTCGCCCGGCTGACGGCGGGTAACTTTTTTTATTGTATAAACCGAGTCGATCGCCAGGACTGGCAAAGTCTGAGTGGTATCATTCACTAAATAAAGTAGTCCGCCTTTCTGGACGGTTTCGTACGGAAAACTAAAGGAGGATGCGACGCTGATGTGTTTGGTCACGTCATAAGTCATCCCGATATTGCCGGTCATTGCCGGTTTAAATTTCGGTTCGACAGTGTAGGATATAGTTTTATCGGAAGATTGATAATCGCTGGCTTCGATGACCTGAATCTCGTATTTTTGCTCGGAAAAATCGGAAGTAATTAGATTGAGAGCCGCACCTAACCAGAGCGATTTAATAGGATTTATCGCCAATCCCGCCGAAGTACTAAAGGTTGTAGATTGCATGGATAGCCGATTATTCCCAACCAGCGGATCGCGATTGTATTCGCCATACAGTGAACCCCTGACCTCCTCATTATATTGAAAGTCATGGACATTGGCATGATTTACTAACATTGCCAATCTGACGCGAGACAAAGGTTTGACATTGATTCCAATCTGAAAGCCCGGAAACCAGTTCTGATTCAATACGTAGGTATTGTCTGCCAGAAAATCGCCATAACTATCCTGCACCGGAAAAGAGCGTTTTTCTTTTATTGAAAAAGCGTTTATTCCGGCAATCAGGGATAATTTCCGATCACTGAGTCCCAGTAAGGCGGTATTGCGGTACAGAGCCGAAGCACTGCCGGCGTCGCCCCAACCCGAGAGACCCAGCGCCATAGAACGGGCATTGGCCACTCCCGGCAAGTCACCGGTCGAGGGACTGAAGTAACTTTGTCCCCACGTCATCGCGGTCATTAATATTAAAATCGTCAAAGTGAAAATTTGTCGTTTCATTTAGAACCTATAATCAAGTTGGATTCTGAAATCCGAGTAAAATTTATCAAAGTACACTTCGCTGACAACCGGATTTGTGGTACCGGCTCCAATATCGATCATCCCGCCCACTACATTGCTGAGCTGGTTATGCAGATCGAAACTATATTTCAAACGAATGGAAAGATCACGCGATAATCGCGAAAAGACCGATATCCAGCCGTGCAAAGCCCGTGTGTCGGTATTGAAAACCCGAAAATCGGTATCCTCAAAATTCCAGAAAAATCCGCTGTAAGTCATCAGCGAACCCATCAGTTTGAGGCGTTCGTTGACGTTGTGCGTGAGAGTCATGCCGAGGGCGTCGCCGGGTGCACCGGCACTGCCGATATAGGAAGTCGAACCGGTTTCGGCATTGATAACCAGGCGTGAACGCGGCGTAAACTCGGTAAACGAGACCGAATAGAACAGCTTGACCTGATTAAATTTCGACATGCGCATAGTGGCTTCGAGACGGGATTCGTTAGCCTGGTAAAAGACCGGCGTCAGGGTGTTGGTCTTGTCACGATACTGCCATTTTTGACGAATCTTGAAACGGTACTTGAATACCGGGCGATATTCCAGATTGACAACCGTACGATAGTACTGGGCATTATCGGCGACGCGCGTCCAGATGTCCTGCTCGGCCGTCGCGATCAGACTGCGATGCAATTGATAACGGGTTGATAGATAGAGACCGCGTTCGGCCTGCGGTTGAGCCGTCGCCGAATAAAGATAGGCCAGGCTGGGATCCTTGAGATAATACACATCTTCATAGATCGTGCCTTTGAAACGTTGATAATTGCTGTAGGAGCGCTGATAGGGATTGTCGAAATACAGATCGTAATCGCGGTATAATATCAGGAGATTGAAATTGTCAAATTGCAGGTAACCCGACAGCACCAGCGCGCTCGGATCGTTAGTGCGGTTGCCCAGTTTCAGATTTTTATCCAGTTCGGCGTATTCACCCTGCAAGGTCAGGTTGCGGATCACGGTCGCGAATTCGAGCCCGTAGACCCGTCGTAAGGCTTTGGCGGCCGACCATAATGAAGAGCTGGCGGAAGACTCATAAGACGCCGCAATTTCATCGTCGGCGGAATTGCCGATTTGGGTTAAATATTTGCTATAACCGGTCGGATCTAACAAAGATTCGGTGACCTGAAGATCCAGTTCCCGGTCGTACATACTCTGATAAATCGTAAATCCTAAATACGTTCCCGGAACAAACGAATATTTAACGTTGCCACCCACGACCATTTCTCTGACGGCGTTAACCATATTATTCGGAATATTTTTATATAAACCATGCGTCATCCGGGGATACATCGTAATCAGGGTCGAGAAGGATTGATCGTCGTTGATAACGGCGTCGCGGCGATTGAGCGAGAAAAAACCGTTACCGATCAGGTTGCCGAGCTGGGTTTCTGTGCCGATACCGCGCAGACCGTACTGGGTAATGCGTGAGGTGTTGCCGCTAATGCCATTTAGGCGGTTCCGGAAACCATAACCGGTTTTACGCGGCATGAAAAAGTCAGTCGCTTCGAAAGTCACGCCCTGCCCGAAACCGGCGACATAATCACCCACGACGATCTTGTTCAATTTCAACGGCCCCAGTTTCAGATCATTCACCTCAAAAAAGGCTTTGAACTGGGGAATTTCCGAATTATGGAAGTAAACCGTTTTTTCACCCATATTGCGCAGATATGAACCTTCCAGGCGATACTTCGTGCCCCAATGCAGGCGCAATTTATAATATGTATCGAGTGGATGATCCAGTCGGATGAAAGCGGCGTACGAATCGGCGTCGTCGCTGGGCGTCTGGCTGAGAGTAATGTTCTTGACCACCGTTGAAAAACTGCCTCCAAAGGAGTGAGTGCCGTCATCACTGGTATAGCGGATAAAATCCTCCAGATTGGAAAATCCATAATAGGTCAATCCCTCGGTACTGCGTAAATCTGTACGATTTTTTATCTCACCCTGTTTCTGACGTTTGACAATTGCGACGGCGTCGCCCGGCGCCAGCCCCGCCAGATTGCATAGCTCGAAATAACCCAGCATGTTAACATTGACCGGATTGGAAAGCATATCGATCCAGGTGTTGACCGTATTTTCACTGGCGCCGTCATCGGAAATCCATTGCTCGACCTTGTAATAATTATCCTCAACACGCTGTTGCGATTCTTCCAGAAAAACCGGCGAGAGTTGGGTCAGTTCCTTTAATTTTAAAAAGGTATCATAGTCAATGCTCTTGATATTTTTTAAATCGTAAATACTTTCAAACGGCCCGGTGTATTCCCGCCAGTATAAAATATCTTCCAGTTGCTGTCCGGTCAAAGGTAATTGCGCTAGCTCGGCCTCCTTGGCAGTGTTAAGGTCTATTTTCGAATCGGGCTCGACCGCGCCGGCAATACCGGTCAACGTCATTATTAACAGAATAGAAAAACAGAAATGATTATATTGCTTCACAGGTTTACTTTTCATTTTTCCTGAAGGTGTAGCCCAGACTGAATTGATGCGTTTCGGGTAAGAGTGGATGACTGATAAAGGCATAATCCGCCAGAACGCCCCATTTCTCGATCCCGAAGCCAAATCCGATCCGATTTGGTTCGGTGTTGACGCCGGTCCGCAGGACTAACCACGGCATAATGCGATATTCCAGTCCGATCCGGTATTGAGTCTTTTCGGTCCCAATTTTCTGAAAAATCATAAAGGTAGTCGTCAAACCATAATAAGGTTCATAGCCAAGACCGAGCGCCAAACTGCGTGGCAGACGTTGCCCAGTCAAGGAACTGCCCATCTCCGGCGAATTGATATTCTTGACATATAAGCCCACCCAGGTTCTTTCATGCAAACTGCCCTGAATTCCCAGATCGAGTCCGAATCCGAGTCCACTACCCAGATCGATCCCGTCACTTCCATCACCACTAATTCCCGCCGATTGACCGTAATCCAGCTGATAAAGGTTAAGCGTGTATCCAAACGAAAGGGTCGAGATGATATCTTTCTGGAGATAAAATCCGTGCGACAGGCTGAAAGCCGTTTCATTCGCTAAAGTTTTGCCGGAATAAGACGTGGAACTGCCCTGATAACCGAATGCCACCGTACCAAGTTTACCGAGTGGAACGGCGGTAACAGCCAATTGACTGGAAAAATACGAAAGCCCATAAGGCTTATAGGAACCACCGCCCAACTCAACGGCCGTCAGACGGCTCAGACCGGCCGGATTACTGAACAAAGCCCAGGCTGAGCCGATACTGGCAATATTGGATGACCCGGTGGCACTGATGGGCGCCGCGACCTCATTTACCTGCGTGAAGACCTGCGCGCTGAGTGTCAGCGGAATTATAACGAGTAAGACACCTAATAAAATATGTTTATACGTCTTCATCAGAATTTCACTCCTATCACCACCGGCGCGATCGATATTTTGGATTTGCCCGTCGAACGGTTGGTCGTCTGCAGGTGCAGGATGTAATTGCCGGGCGGCACCAACTGGTTGAGTTCGTTGCGTCCGTTCCAGGTATCGTCTCTCTTCCAGGAAACCGCAAAATAACTATCCACCAGGGTAGTGATAAACCGACCGGACAGATCGTAAACCCGCACGATCGCACGGCAGTTGGCCGGGTATTCATAAGTATATTTAATCACTTCTCCCAATTTAGGGACAAACGGATACGGCGCGGTGCTGATCTTGGTGCGTCCCTCGCCGGCTTCACCGACAACGTAAGGTTCGACGTCCGAAGCGTAACCCAATAGAATTTGAGGGGCATTGCTATATACTCCCACCACTCCCCGTAAAGTTACCTGATTACCAAGTGTTAAAAGTGAATCGGTACGTTGATTGACAATTACACCCAGCGAATTGTACAGCACGCCGGTCGTATTCCAGATCCGCACCGTCGTGCGATCGGTCTCATCCTCGATAACAACATTACATCCAAGATTGGTGGCAGTTGGATCACTGCGTTCCGCAACCGTACCGTGAATCTCGACATAGGCACCTTCCCAATCATTCAAATTATTGATCAGATCGGAAATATAGACTTTTTCGGTACTCTGGATGGGAACGTTAGATGCCAGAACCGTGATATTGCTGGTCCAGTTCGTCAATTCTTTGACTCCGCTGTATTCGGTCAAATCACCGGTGACCTCAATTGAATCACCCTGGAGATAGTTTGTAACTGAGGGATCGTATAGATTCAGACCTCGGCCGCTGTTATCCTGAAAATAGGCGGAAGTACGACCGGTAATGATGATATTTGATCCAATTGTCACTACACCTCGTAGGGTCACAGTCTCGCCGTTATAATCATCCCAGTTTTCACGGATGGTAGCAATGGTCAATACTTCGGGTGGTTCCTGAATCAGAATCGTAGCCAGATTGGAAGTGGCGGTCAAACCGCTGGTATCCTGAGCTTCAACTTTATAGTACAAGGTATCGGCCGCATCAAACGGTCCGACGGTCGCTGTATAAGTACTGCCAACCGTTAATGTCATCTCGGCCGTATCCCGGACTGACTGGAAGGAATAGATCAGTTCGACTGCGGTAAGCGGCCCGTCGTCGGTAACATTGACCGAGAAAGCGATCGATTGACCGACCAGCGGACTGGCGGGTGTAAAAATCAAATTCGACAATTTCGGTTTGGTATTACCAACTGAAACCACATCCCAGGTAGCGTTCAGGTCTTCACCGGTTTCGTCATGGCCGGTAAGACCGTTGCCGCCGGATAACGGCTCGGCGCCTTCGTCATTGATGCGCTGAAGCTTGTAGCCGTCGGTATGTGTCGGCGCGAAGAACTGCTGACTAACCGGCGTATCGTTCTGATAACCGGAAACACCGCTTTTATCAACGGCGCAAATTAGACTGCCCCACAGAATATAGTCGACATCCTTGATTGTCGCCGAACTGCCGTCCCAGTAAAATAAAACCAGCGTCTCGGCGTTGTTATCTAAATAGGCCGGAGCGCCGCCCATTGTAGTTTGACCATCAGTTGCCTGGCGGAGGCTGTCCTTGATCGCCAAATCCGGTAAATTACCGTAATAGGTTTGATAGGCGGATGCCGTGGTCGCCGCAATGATAATCTCGCCTTTGGCTGGCAAACTGTAGCCATCCGGAAAACGGGCAATGAAATCCGAGCCGCTTCCGCTCCAGTAATTACTGACAGATGGCAGGTTATAGTAGAATTTTTGATTAACCGTGTCGGTTGCATCGGTAAGATAATAATCACTCAGGTCGATTGCATTGTCCGTCGGATTGTAAAGTTTAATATACTCGGCATTGCTGGGCTGGAGTACAATCTCGGAAATGACGACATGATCCTGAGCCGTCAAAAATAACACCGGCCACAGAACCAGCCAAGTTAGGAAAATTCTTCTTTTCATAAGGTTACTTCAAGTACAACATTTTTTGCGTTTTTACTCTGTTTCCGGCCTGCAGTTGGACAAAATACACTCCGGACGTGAATCTACTGGCGTCCCAGACTTTCGAATAACTGCCGGCATGGGCATAGCCGCTGGCGATTACGTCGATTTTCTGACCAAGGATGTTGAATACCGCAATTTCGAAAGCGCTGTTCTTATCCAATTCCCAACTGATTGTGGTCGCCGGATTGAAGGGATTCGGATATGCCTGATTCAGATTGAATACCAAAGCCTTCGGCGCAGGCTCTTCTTTAATTCCCACCAGATCGGTAATATCCTCAGCGTAGCCGATCAAAGTCTGAAAGGTGGTCGAATATTGACTGCCGACTCCCTTGAATTTATAGGAATTGCCAACCGTGATAGCCGCAACATTGATACCGGTAGCGTTCGGGATCCGGGCAATGGTCGTATCTGTTCCACTCCTAACGCTGATATTGGTGGCCGCCGTTCCGGAAGCCTCGTTCTTGGCTACCACGCCGGAAAATTCGATCAGGGTGCCTTCCCAGTTACTGCTGTTGGCGCCGGCGACTGTCACGCTTTGGGCGGCCGGTAATTCATTCCCGTTGGATATTTGTTTATAGATGAAATCGGTCAGTTCAATCGTCGTATAATATTTATCGACATAACCGACCATCATCAGTTCATCGCCACGAACGATATTAGTGTCCATTTTAGTCGGGTCGTACAGATTCAGGCCGCGTCCGGACTCGTCCTGAATGTAAGCTGAGGTGTAATCGTCGCGCAGCACGTTGGCGCCGATGGTGACAATTCCCTGGATCGTGACCATCTGACCTTCGAGAGTGCCAATATTGGCGTGAATATTGGCGATCGTCTCGGGCGTGCTGTTAGCAATGACTACCGATTGGATGGCCGATTGCCCGGTATTGACGGTATTATCCGCGGCGTAAATGTAAAACTCGAGGACGCTGTTGCCAGTCTGCCCCGGAGGAATCAAGCCCATCCAGGTGTCGCCGCTTTCCTGCCACATCTCAGCTTCATTTATCAGACTACTCGATGAGCCATAAAAAATCGTCGCTGAGGCGATATTACCCACTACCGGCGTGATCGTCGCAGAGACTGTGATTTCATCGGCTGAAGTAATAAACTCCGGAGTAATGGTAATATCAGTGACTACCGGGGCGTTGGGATTGGTGCTGTGCGAACCGAGATTGTCGACGTTGTCCTTTGCGTATTCATCCCATTCACCAATATCAAAGGTAGGGTTACCAAAAACAACGGTACTCTTTCTACGAAGTGTCTTATCAATAATAATATTTTCAGCACTATATGGATCACCAACCACATCTACTAGTAAACCATTGCGGAAAAGTCCCACCGCATCGTTTCCGTTAAAATTAATCACTGTATTATCGGTAATATCAACGTTTGAATAAAGTGTAGCCTGACTATTTCCAAGTACAATGGTTCCTCCGCTGGGTAATTGATTAAAAGATCCCCATTCATTGAAAATAGTACTAAAAATACCATTGCCGTCTAGATTTTTCCGTAAATCATATCCACTTGAGATTAAATCAATTGTAGCACTGGATGCATTATAGATTTCAATGTATTTATTATATGATGATCCTTCTACGTATTCACTAATAATAATGGGTGATGGCGAATCATCAACTACATTTACTATAACTGTATCTGTTGCTGTTGCGCTACTGTCATCTGTCACTGTGAGTCCAAAAGTAAGAATCGCTTCGTTGGCGGGGGCAGTGAATTGAGTAGCATCCTGTGTTGGAGTTGTTAAGGTTACACTTTCTCCTGAAATCTGGAACCATAAATAGTTTACGATATTGCCGTCTGGATCTATACTTCCAGATCCATCCAAAGTCACAAGACTTGAGACAGCGACATATTGATCGGCACCGGCATAAACTAAAGGCTTTACATTTTCTCCGGAACTCATGGTATGTTCTCCGAGATTATTAAATGTATCTTTTATGTAGACAATCCATTCTGAATCAGATGAATTTGTCCCTGCTGAGCTTGCCCAATTTGTACTCCCTTGATTTACCAATGGCTTACGCACCAGAGTATGATCTATGGTACCATTAGTAACCCCTGCAACTGACCATCCTGTGGTTGAGGTTAGTACGTCTGTTGGAACGCCAATCACATCAATAAGGACGTCATTCTTAAATAAACCTAATGCATCATTACCAGTAAAAAAAATCACTTTTTGGCCTTCTTCAGTCCCGTACGTAATCTTTAAGTCAGCAACACTAGTAATATCTGACGAAGCATCACTTGCACATACAATATAAACATCACCACTTGCTAATGTCCCGGACAAAGGAAGACGATAGGCTGAACCAGATGTTCCCCATCCTGCTCCATTATATGATTGATTAAAAGAATATGAACTTAGGTCGACCTCGCTGCCGGTTCCATTATATATTTCGACAGCACGATTATTTGATGATCCTTCAATATACTCACTGAAAAACAAGTCGCCGGCCAGCATTAGCGTCGGTAGTAGTAAGGCGATTAGGAGAATTTTGAATGTTTTCGATGTTTGACACATAATAACCTCTCTTAACTTTTTAAATAGCGGGTGAATATAGAATATCGGGTTTAAAATTGCAATATTTTCCGGGATTCTGATATTTTAGTACCTTGATTTGAATGAAAATCACCGGAAAAGTTACAATCCGTATTTGCATCCTCAAAATTATTTTTAAATTAGGCCGGTTGGAATCATACGGTATGGAGATCGGGCAAGAGAATTTGATCAGACCGGTATTATTTAGTATAAGAGTTGTCAGAGGTCGGGTATGGCATCGGGTTTGGCTAAGCTCTTTGACAGGAATTTTGGGCTTGAGTAAACCAGTCTTCGGCATTGAAACAGTTCCGTCTTTCCGGCAAGGTCTTTGGTTTAGAGGCTTATTGATCGTACTCGCTTTTATCCTGATCATTCTGATTAATTTTATACGGATGACGATTATTCGCAGGCAGAAAGTGGAATTGGAGAAGCGGGTCGCCGAACGCACCCAGGCACTCGAGACCGCCCAAACACTGTTGGAGGAAAAAGTCCAAGCGCGCACCCGCCAGTTGGCGGCAACCAACGAAGCCCTGATGCGCGAGATCAGAATTCGCCAGAAAGCGGAAGAATCGCTTCGACACAGTGAGGAAACGGCGCGTGTTCTCATCAATGCCCCGGTCGATCTGGCTATGTTAATCGATCCTCAGGGTAAAATCCTGGCCGCCAACGATTCTTTAATAAAACATTTTGAAGCCTCAACCCAGGATGTCATTAATCATAATGTAAGAGAGTTTTTAGCTCCGGAAATTCTTGAATATCGGCGACAGTTTTTTGAAAAATGTATCGATAGCAGAACTCCTCAGGAGTTTGAAGATGAAAATCAAGGCCGGATTTACCAAAATCATCTGTATCCCATAATCGGAATGGACGGATGGGTCACCAATATAGCAGTCTTTATTCGCGATATTACAGATCAGAAAAAGGTGGAATATTTTTTGCGTAATGCGCGCTTCGAGCTCGAAAAGCAGGTTGTTCAACGTACCATAGAATTAAGAACGATTAATCGCAAACTCCTAAAAGAAGTCTCTACCCGACGGGGTATCGAAACCAAACTGCGGACAAGCGAGAAAAAATATCGCGATCTGTTTCAGAATGCCAATGATTTAATCTGGACAATGAATAAAACCGGAAGATTTCTCTCAGTTAATAATCACTTTAAGACTTTATCTGGCTACTCGAAGAGCGAATTGGCCCATATTAATCCCATAACTTTAATTAGTCCCGAACAACAATTTCGGATTATCCGCCGCTATCTGGAAGCTCTCAAGAAAGGTCCGGTTGACACCGAAACAAATGTCATAACCAAATCCGGAGAAATCCATCCGGTCTGGTTAAAAATGCGCCCAATCATAAAAAATAACTGCATTATCGGGGTCCATGGTATTGGTCGCGACATTACCGAAATCCGACGCGCTCAGCAGGAACTCCGCGATTCCGAAGAACAAAAACGGGAGAGCTTGCGCCAATTCACACTCAAGCTGGCCCATGAAGTTAAAAATCCGTTAGCCAGTATAAAAAGCTCAGCCCAATTGGTAGCAAGTATGAATAATGGCAATAACCCACAAGTCGAAAAGCACATGGACATTATCGACCGTAATGTCGATACCTGTAATAAAGTCATTCGGGATTTGTTTTCGTATACCCATACTGAAAACTATCAGTTTGCGGAAGTCGATTCCGTTAAGTTTATTGAGTCGCTTAAAGATTTTATTGAAGTAAAATTAAACGAATATCCTAATATAAAATCGTCGCTAAAATATGATCCGGAACTACCCGCAATTTATATTGACGAATTCCATTTGTCGCAGGCTTTTCGCAACATTATTAATAACGCCCTCGAATCCATGAATAAGAAAGGACGATTGACGGTCAGCGTCAAAGAATTGAAAACCGAAAAGCAGATTCAATTTCTATTTACCGATACTGGTTCAGGAATACCCGAAGAAGATTTAGCGTTGATTTTTAAGTCATTTTACAGTTCCAAATCCAAGGGTTTTGGACTCGGCCTGGCACTCGCCAAAGAAATCATCGAATTTCATCACGGTAAAATTTCAGTCACCAGTACTATCCGGCACGGTACAACTTTCAAGGTAATTATACCAACCGTATCATAAATTGAAAAGAAATTTATAAATTAGGCTAATTTAATATGGACTCAATCTTAATCGTTGAAGATAAGCGGGACACTCGGGAAAATATCGCCGAACTGTTTTCTTTAAACGGTTACAAGGTCTTGACCGCCGCTGATGGTAAAACCGCTCTGCACTATATTAAAACTCAGCCTCCGGATTGTATCATTCTAGATGTTCGCCTACCGGATATGACCGGTCATGATATCCTCAATCAACTCGAGGAAAAAATTGAAACTGGAATGATTATAATTATCATTACGGCTTATGGTGAAATTTCGATGGCGGTTAGTGCCATGAAGATGGGCGCTTATGATTATCTCGAAAAACCGTTCGATAACGAAGTACTGTTAATGACCGTCAAACGCGGATTGGAATGCTTACGTTTAAAAAGGGAGCTCATTCATTTACGTCGAATCGTGGGGAGCGATCCGGAAAGCGAACAAATCTTCGGTCACAGCACAGCGATTAAGAAGGTCATTAAGCAAATCATTTCGGTAGCCGATACCGATATGACGATTCTGATCCAGGGTGAAACGGGAACCGGAAAAGAAGTTGCCGCCCGTCTCCTGCACAATAAGAGTAAGCGCTCCGCCCAACCTTTCATTGCGATTGATTGCGGAGCTATTCCCGAAAATCTGGTCGAGAGCGAATTTTTCGGGTATGAAAAAGGTGCTTTTACGGGTGCCTCGCAAAGTCGCTCCGGCAAATTCCAGTTAGCCAATGGCGGTACTCTTTATATGGATGAGATTGGTAATCTGCCACTCACACAACAGCGTCATTTCCTGCGGGCTATTGAAAATAAAGCCTTCCACCCTCTTGGTTCGACCAAAGAGTTTAAAGTCGATATTCGCCTCATCATAGCTAGTAATTCCAACCTCGCCCACTTGGTTTTCGAAAATAAATTCCGCAAAGATTTATTTTACCGGATTTCGGAATATATAATTACGATGCCTTCTCTTCGTGAACGAATCGAAGATATTCCGCACTTAGCCGCCTTATTTTTAGCAGAAGCCAATTTCGAGTTCGATCGCGATATTACCAGTATTTCCGAAGAGGCTTTGGCTAAACTATTTTCCTACGACTGGCCGGGAAACGTTCGCCAGTTGCGGAATGTCATTCGAAAGGCGGCCCTTTTAGCGACCGATACTATCCGATTGTCACACCTGACATTCCCGACTGAAATTGATCCCGAAATTCCCGGACAGCACTTTTTTTCCATTAAAAAAAAGGATCTTGAGCGCTATCCGAATTACCGGATGGCCTATGGCGATCTCATTCGGGAATTTGAGAAAGAGCTGCTCAAAGAGGCTTATCAAAGGGCCCATGGCAATATTGCGAAAGCCGCCCGATTTTATGGCATCGATCGTCGCAATTTCTATCATAAACTCGATAAATATGGTAATGATATTACGGAAAAATGAATACTGTTATTCGCGAACAATAATCCCTTAACCAACCGGAAGTTATATGAGCCAATATTTTAGATTCGACTACACCGCCGGGGACTTTGTGCCCTTTTCGTTGTCCCATTTCGTAGCTTTGGGAATTATCGTCCTCCTCAATGTTGTGATGGTGATCAGTTTAAAGAAAATCCACAGTAAATCACTCGACAAATGGTTCGCAAATAGTCTGGCATTATTGCTGATACTGCAGGAAATTTCGCTAAGTGTCTGGCGCATCACCACCGATCAATGGCGAGCCGGCACTTCTCTGCCCCTGCATCTGTGCGGCGCGGCAGTTGTTCTATCGGCAGTGCTGTTAGTAACGAAAAAGGAACAGATTTACGAAATAGTTTATTTTTGGGGATTTGGAGGTGCCCTACAGGCTCTCATGACACCCGATATTGGACCTTTCTCCTATCCGCATTACCGCTTCTTTCAGTTTTTCGTATCCCATGGCGCGATCGTTACCGCTACCGTATATGCGACTTTTATTCTGGGTTATCGTCCTTTTTTTCGCTCGATCGTGAAAGTATTCGTAATTACCAATATTTATATGATTTTTATTGCCGTCTTTAACTATTTATTTGACGGTAATTATCTTTTTATCTGTCACAAACCGGAGACGGCTTCCCTGATCGATTATCTCGGACCCTGGCCTTATTATATTTTATCGTTAGAAGTTGTAGGACTAATATCCTTCCTGATATATTATTCACCTTTTGCGATCAGAGATTACGTTGTAAAAATCCGGCAAACCAAAGAGTGATATATAATACAATCTCTTATTATCAAAATATGCAGACAATATTTTTTCATGGAAATAGAAATAAAAACGAGATTGCCATTACTTTTGATGATGGTCCCTGCAAAAAGAGTTCAGAAATTCTAAAGGTATTAAAAAAAGAAAAAGTGCCTGCGACATTCTTTGTTTTGGGAAAGAAGATTGAAGGAAATGAAAACCTAATAAAGCAAATGATAAGACAGGGATGCGAACTGGGGAATCACACTTATAATCATGCTATTTTGATCTTCAGAACACTGCAAAAAATAACAAATGAATTGCTTAGGACTGATAGAGAATTAGATCGATTACTTATCAAAACTAATTTGCTAAGATGTCCTCATTTTTTGTGTGGTTTAACTGCTTTTTTTCTTGCCAAAAAACTCCATAAAAAAATTATCTTTGTAGATTTAGATAGCAGAGATTGGACAAGACCTGGAAAAAAAGTGATCGTTAACAGGGTTTTAAAAAAAGTAAAAAATGGTTCGATAATAGGTTTTCACGACTATTTGGAGGAAATTGGAGAAAACAAAGAAATAGTAACTGTAATTAAAGAGATCATTCCAAAATTAAAGGAGCAGGGGTACCAACTAGTTACTATCTCTAAACTTCTCGCTTAGAGGGAACTCTTTGGATTCACTTAATATTAGCATCTAAAGTCTTTGACGCGGGAAGCCGGTATTCAGTTCTCATAAATACTTGTTATGATGCGCTGTGTTGATACCCGTGCAGGTTACAGTGCAGGCAATTTGCGATCTGGATTGATTCACGACATATTCAATAAATGAAATATCTTTTGCGCGCCCGCTAGTTCTCATTTAACTTAATATTGGATTTTGATCGTATGAAAGGCTTATTGTATGTTGGCATCACGTAAATTTGGCACAGCTCCGGTCTTCTTTACCGCCATATCGACAATTCTGGGCGCCGTCCTCTTTCTGCGTTTTGGCTACGGCGTTGGTACGCTCGGATTTTGGGGAATGGTATTTATAATTTTATTAGGCCATGCCGTGACTATTCCGACGGCTCTGGCGATATCCGAGATCGCCACTAATAAACGGGTTGAAGGTGGTGGCGAATATTTCATCATCAGCCGTTCTTTCGGGCTTAATATCGGGGCAACGATTGGCATTGCTCTGTTTCTGTCGCAGGCCATCAGTGTAGCTTTTTATGTGATTGCATTTACGGAGGCTTTCGAATTTTTCTTTGAATGGATCAGCCGGCGCTATGATATTCTTTTACCGCGTCAGGTTATCAGCATACCAGTGATGTTGGCGCTCTCCTTTCTGGTCATTAAAAAAGGTGCCAATTTGGGAGTGAAGATACTCTATGGTATTGTGGCGATGCTTGGTATCTCGTTACTCTTGTTTTTCATTGGTAAAACTCCCGAAGCGGCGGCGTCGGGATTCAACCTGGCCAATGCGGAGATGCGAAATACATTCCAATTTTTTACGGTCTTTGCAATCATATTCCCGGCTTTCACCGGAATGACGGCCGGCGTCGGCTTATCCGGAGACCTGAAAAATCCCGGTAAAAGCATTCCGCGCGGAACCACTACTGCCACCTTGATTGGAGCGGTAATTTATTTTTTCGTTTGCTATAAGCTGGCACTCTCGGCTTCGCCCGAAGACCTGATTGGCAATCAATTAATTATGAGTAAGATCGCTTTCGGCGGTAAAATCATTATTCCGTTGGGCTTGGCGGCTTCCACAATTTCATCGGCGATCGGCTCGGTGATGGTCGCGCCCCGCACTCTTCAGGCGCTGGCTTCCGACGATTCATTCCCGCTGGCAAAGACCAACAAGTGGCTATCGGCGGGACGGGCTAATGATAACGAACCCATCAACGCTTCCGCATTAACCTGCATAATTGCATTTATTTTTGTCGCCGTTGGTAATGTCAACTCCGTGGCGAGTATTATTACGATGTTTTTCCTGGTGGTCTATGGCTCACTGTGCCTGATTTCTTTTTTGAATCACTTTGGAACCTCGCCTTCTTACCGGCCTTCATTTCGATCGAGGTGGTACTTCTCACTCATCGGTTTCCTCTTTTCGATTTGGATTATGTTTAAGATCAGCATGCCGTATGCCACCATCGCGATCCTATTGATGATCGCCGTCCATATTTATCTTAATTATCATCATAAAGAACGAAAAGGGCTGGAAGCAATTTTTGCCAATGCTATTTTTCAGATTAATCGCGGTCTTCAGATTTTTCTACAAAAAGAAAGCAGTAAGAAGGAATTTGTGGAATGGCGCCCAAGTGCAATCTGTATATCGAAAGACACCTTCGAACGCGATACCGCACTGCGGTTTTTGAACTGGATATCCTATAAATACGGCTTCGGCACTTATTTACACCGGATTGATGGATACTATTCCAAGAAAACCTATCATGAATCCAAGGTTATGCTTCAAAAATTAATCAAGATTAGCGATCAGATCGGGAATTATGTCTATATCGATACTTTTATAACACCCAGTTACACCACCGCCATCGCGCAAGCCATCCAGATTCATGGTATTTCCGGAATGGAAAACAATATGGTTATTTTTGAATTCGATAAAGAAAATCCCGAAGAATTGCCCCAAATTATTGATAATTATAATTTAGTAAATGCGGGCAATTTTGACGTTTTAGTGTTAGCCGCCAGTCGGAAACCAATCTATTACCACAATGGTATTCACGTCTGGATTAAAGCCAGTGATTCGGACAATGCCAACCTAATGATACTCCTGAGTTTTATTATTCTGGGTAATCCCGAATGGAAAAACGGCACCATTAAAATATTCAGTCTCTGTAAAGAGGAAGAATATCAGGAAACGCGACAAAGTCTGCAGGAATTAATCGCCACGGGACGTCTACCAATCACCACCCAAAACATCCAAATCATTATTCAGAAAGAAGATATATCCGTGAAATCTCTGATCAACAGCACTTCGACCGATGCCGGACTCACTATTTTAGGTTTTAAAGACGAAAGTCTGAAGCATCACAAAGAAGAGTTGTTTAGCGGATATGATGATCTTGGGACGGTTGTATTTGTTAATTCCAATACTAAAAAAGTGATTGTATAACTACCCGCCCCGGTCTTTTATTTAAAATAATACCGGTTAAAAAAAGCTGTTTCTCCGTTGTAGAATTTAGCCTTTCTGGATTTCCCAGAGTTGGGCTCCGAAATGGTCCCAGGGCAAACGCCATTCGTCACACTGTTTAGATTCGGTCGAAAACTGCTTGTCCATGCAATAAATCAGATGGGCCTTATTTTGGCTTAGGTTTTTACAACCGTGAGATACACCCGGCGGAATGACAATTAATTGCGAATTGCCGTCACCGATTACAAAGCGCATCAGATTGGCGCTGGTCGGCGAATCCTCGCGCAGGTCGGCCAATATCAGCAGAATTTTACTGTCCGGTGGAACAAACCAGATGTCGGTTTGCTGGCGATGAATATGGAAAGCCTTGATGCTTTGCGGCTCCATATCACTAAAATTTATCTGCGCGATCTTAAATCCTGGCACCTCGGCAAAGACGCCATTCTCGATGCGAGCCAATTCGGTAAAGGAACCACCCTCGTCATTAAAACGGCGTAAATTAATGATACGAACGCCTTCAATAGATGGTTTTTTACCGTAGTCCTGTAAATGCACAATCTGTTCGATTTCTTTTTTAAACTGAATTCTCAATGTATTTCACCTCTCCGATTTATCATACAATAACGGACTGAAATTATAACAGAGTTTACAAAAAGACAAATAGTCCGGCCTTGAATTGATATGATTGCTTGACATTCCTCGAATCCGCTGGTAAATTTCTGGCGGTTTTATTTAACATGACAATCACTGTTTTTATACTAATCCTATTTATCGGCTTACTTTTAGTCAAGTTCCTGCTATTTCCCAAATTTCGGATTAAATCCGAGCCCAGGCTTCGGCCGAGTGAACGTTCGCAAAAAGCCATTCTTGCCTTCGATCGTTATTCCGTTAAATTCCTTGCCATGCTCGCTCTGGCAGTCACGGCGTTTTTTATACTGGCCACTTCTTTACAGTTTAACTTCAGCGAACCGATCATTCATCCGGTAGCGATTATTTTATTTATTTTATTATTGTTCAACGGTTTAGCTTATTTTCTTCGAAAAGAAACGACTTTATCCGACCAGTCTAAGAAATTACCTCAAGATGATTACAATTCCGGAAAGAAAGCATGAATCCTAAAGAGTTCAGCGACTGGATACCGTTACACTTTCGTTTCGCCGATAATTCTGAATTAACCTGCAATGTTCAATTGCTTGACTCCGTAATCAAGGACCTTGATATTGAATCGGATCGGCCGGATTTCCGAGTAAAATGCCCGATGGAAGAACTCTATAAACCCAGCGCTTTAAGATTTACCAATAATACCTTTCCATACCTCTCATCCTGGTTCAGATATGCCCAAATTTTGACCATTGAAAAACATACTAAATATCCTACTGCGCCGCATACCGAATTATTAAGAACTGTTATTTTCGAATTATTGCGGATTGCGGAATACCTTTTCTGTATGGCAACCTTCAGCCTCAATATTGGCTTTAATAAAGTCCTTACCGAACTGCTGTTGCACTACGAATCGATCCAAAAGTTTTTCGGCTTGACTTTTAAAAATATTGCTCCGGATGAATTTATTAGTGGGACAAGAGGACTAAGCGAACTGCCGAACGGATTCGTCGAGCAGGTCATGATGATTAGCAAACGGATGGATTTAAGTTTTCAGAAATTGTTTCCCACGCTCTTAAATAACCGCATAGTCCGATCACGTTGTCATAGGATCGATCGCCGACTTATAAATCAATCCGAGCACCTGAGCTCCGGCCCAAACAGACGAGCTAGCGGATCGGATTACGACTGTCGCTACGATTTTCCATATTCATCCTATGAGTGGTTATTTTTCGACCGCGTTCGAGTTCCAAATCTGGAAAAACGAACCGGATCAGGCTGGCAACGTCTAAAAGTGCGTTGTAATGAAATCTTCCTTTCGATTAATTTGATAAGACAGGCCGTCGATCGTTTAGTATATCAAACCGATTCGCCTGCGGTCCGGATCGTTTCGTCGGTCTTAGCAAAAGGTCATAGCCGCATAATCATCGAAACTCCCTGGTCGGCCTTGACCTGTCAGATGAACTGTCCCGGCGGCCGCGAGCCCTGCGAATTCACATTAACGAATCCTCTGCATGAAATCCGGCTTTTTCTGCGCCGGACATCCATCGGACTGGATCTAAACGACTTACCGGTTTTAATCGCCACTCTCGGTTTACGTTCGAACATGGAGCCACTATGAATCGAATCAATCGGATTTTGAAAGATCCTACCTTATGACATCCCTGATATCAAATATTCTTTACGGATTAATATGGATAGCAATGCTGATCATTATCATCCCGTTGCTGATAGTGATTGAACAACGTTATTTCAGTCGCGCGACTCGAGAATTGGCGTCGAAGCCCAACCTAATTCAGTCGTACCGGCAATATATTGTGATCAGCTGGTCGACTCTCTGGGATGACGGATTGATTTTACCAGCTTCCGTACAGATTTTAAACTTATTTGAGACCGCCTATCTGACCGGGCTCTGGCTGATTCTACCCTATCAAATGCAAATTCAGGAAAACAATCTCATAGTCTGGTTATGGTTGTCGGCCGCGGCGCTACTGATAAATGTTATCGGCGCGATCATTAATACTGAATATCTGAATTCCGAAATCGCCCTGGCTGGTTTTTTTAAAAACGGCCTCAGTCAAGTAAGTTGTTTCCTGCCGATTATTTTATCGGTTATGATTGTCGTTTCCTTCAACCACTATGAAAATTTTACAGAATTGTCATTGCAACAGAGTGGTTTATGGTTAGGCTTTATTCCGCGCTGGAATATTTTCCGATCGCCGTTTCTTTTCTTAACTGCGACCGGCTATCTGGCAAATTTGATTATTCTGATGCGGATAAACACCGGCGATTTTCAGCCATTTGAATTTCAAGAATTATCTGAAATTTACAGCAGTCAGCATAAGACATTCGGTAATTTCATGCAATTCAATCGGGTCTGGATATTATTCACCCTTTCAGCTTTGATGGTTTTTCTATTTTTAGGAGGCTGGCAATCGCCTTCTGGTTCGGAAGTTCATCGTCTGGCTTCATTCCCCGATGGTATCCGGTTTTTGGGTAAATCGATCATAGTTTTCAGCATTGCCATGAAAATCAAACATCATTTACCACTTCCGAGTGTCAGGCAAATCTTCAATTTCAATTTAAAAATCCAGGTTCCGGCCCTGCTTCTAATCTGGCTGAGTTCCCTGATCGGGAGATGGGTATGATGAATCAGCTACCCTGGACACCGGTTTTATTCTGGTTTGGGGCGGGTTTGACATTAATACCGGCTGGAATTGCAATAGCACTAACGGATGTAAAGAAAAGCATTGTAACAGGGCTGATTTCTCAGGCTGGGATTTTTCTGCTAATGTTATCGCTCGGATTCACATGGCCGGCTTTTATCTACCTGATTCCGATGCTCTTTCTTACTTTACTTACGCTTTATGGTAACCAAATATTTCCGTCGCGCGAGAGCCAGGAAATTCCACCATCTCATCTGACAACAATCGCGAAAGCCGGATTGAGTGCGGTGTTATTTATTTTCATGATCGTTGCTTTTTATCGTAGCATTCCGGACGAACTTACCGAAATGGGTAATTCGGTAATTCTTAGACCGGTCATTCCCGATATTTCCTTGCTATTAATATTGTTCGGGCTAATTCTTATATTAATTTTCATGGCAGTCTCACATTTATTTAAAAGAAAATGAAAAATTTAATTCTATACCAAATAATCGGTGCCGGTCTTTTTACCCTTGGTTTTTACGGATTGCTAAGTCATCGAAACCGCTGGGCGGTCATAATCGCACTGCAACTAATGGCGAGTAGTATAATCCTCAGTTTATTAACGATTTTTAGAACCTGGCATAATCAGCAGTCCGCCGATGAACTGATCATAATATTCATCCTTGGAATTCTGGCGATCGAAATTCTGCTGGCGATAATTCTAACGTTTAAGGTTTTTCTATCCGCAACCGTCTCATCTCCAAATGAGGATATATCCTGAGGTTATAATGAATACTCTGATGATATTACTGCTAATCTTACCGGTTTTATCCTATCTGACATTACACTGGCTGACAGATAAATATCTATTAAATCATCGCTGGTTATCTGGTAGTGCATTGATTATTTCAAACTTATGTGGAATTGGTTTATTTATTATTTTCTGTTTAATTAACGAGGTCGGATACGTTCGGACAATTTCCAGTACCTGGTTGACAATTGCCAACCATTCATTTTTGATTTCACTGACCTTTAATAATTTTTCAGCCTGGATACTGGCACTCTGGGCGACCGGCAGTCTGATTCTGATCACCATCATTTCCACGAGCGACTTCGATCCCCGAACCTATCGCGAGAATATGTTTAACCTCTCTATAAGTGTTTTCGCCGTCAATGGATTGCTTTTGGCCAATGACTTTTTACTAATACTATGGTTTTGGGCAACACTGAGTTTGAGTGTTTACCGTATACTTTTCCGGATCGCTTATAATTCGTCAAACCATCACTTATCGAATGGTTTGATATTTACCAGCTTCCTGATACTGGTATTAGCCGTGGTTCTTCTGTTTTCGATCACTGGCTCCTTTCAAATTGATACGATTGTCGCGCAACTTGCATCCGGAGCGATCGTTTCCCGGCAGATGATATGGCCTGCGATAATGATAATTCTAGCGGTGGTTCTCATGATATCACAACTCGTCTTACATCAAAAACCAGACAACCGGGTGATTATACAACCAAGTGACGAATTTATAATGTTCTGTGGCCTGATGCCATCCGGTCTGTTCCTGCTAATAAAACTACTACCGATTCTGCCGGTAATTTGTACGCACGCGCTGACTATCATGGGCGGTCTGAGCGCCCTTATAGCTTTAATAATCCATCTTACAAAATCGGACTTCAGTCAATTTATTCGTCTGAACACGGTTGTTCAGATTAGCCTGATTCTTATCGCGATTGGCGTTGGTTATGTATCGGTAAGTATATTTTTATTAATATCTCTTTTTATAATTAATATCCTGTCAATTATCCTGATTCGTGATTTCAAGTCAGTCGTCGAGCCAGACGGATTTTCGATTACCCTGCCGATTCGGGTTATCGTCTGGTTTAATTTAATCGGCCTGCCTCTTACCCTGGTATTTAATGCCAGACTTCAGATTCTTCAGGCAATTTTTAGCAATCCAGGCTTAAACCCGATTATGACGATGATTGCGATCGGACTCCTGGGAGCAATATTTTTTCTTAACAGTGCCGTAATGTTCCGGATATTTTTCATGACGAACGCCTACAAACCAGTCCGACGTAAAAATTCCCCAGTTGTCCCACTTATGCACTGGATTGCGGCTGGCGTGGCCATCGCAAGCCTCTATATATTTTATACTTTCCCAATTCTTAATCCACTTATTACTAAATTCAATGACCTGTTGTTATACAGAATCTACCCTGTGGATAATTCTTTACAGGATTATAGTCTGATTCGACTCAAGTCGTTGATTATTTACACCAGTACGATAGGAATAGGTTTGGTATTTGGTTTTATTCTGACTAAATATATAAAAGTAGACAAACTGGCATTACGCCTAAATAACTGGAATAAATCACTACAAAATCACCTCCTTCAACCTATAGCAAACTTGACACATAATACTGCCCGAAAGGCGGTACGATTCGATACCGTTTTAATGCCGACCGGCGAGGCGCGTACCTGGAAATTTTTACAACGCATTGTGGCCTACTTCAGTTGCCTCAATGACCACTGTTCCCGCCAGTTAGCCGGTCTGGAAGGCATCTCCATCAAACTAACCAATAAATTATTAGAAAAATCTCAGCAAATTAAATTCGTCAACATCATCGGAATCGTTCTGCTGATATTGTTAATTATAATTTTAATCTGTATCCTGTGAGGATTAATCCTGGGGGCTAATTTTATGACCGAACATCTCCTTTCAACCAATTTACTGATCGCACTGGCCGGTTTAATTTTCATTGCCTTGACAGACCGCGAAAAAACCAGAATAATAAAGACCGCCGCGGCTATTATCAGCGGATTGCAATGCTGGATTGCATTCGAAATCCTGTTTAATTTTAATCCACTCGAGACCGCCTTGCAATTTTCCGAACGTATTAGGTGGATATCAGCCCTTCGGATCGACTACTATTTAGGTATTGACGGCATCAATTTAATTTTTCTCTTGATCACTGCCCTTCTGGTTTTCCTAAGTGTCCTGATTTCTTGGCAAACCAATAAACGAGTTAAAGAATATTTTATACTTCTTTTGACACTTGACATCGGTATGGTAGGAATATTTTCAGCGATAAATTTGTTTTTATTTTTAATCTTTCTGGGGATTACATTCTTCACGACCTACCTGATGATAGGTATCTGGACCGAATATGAGAATACCTTCAATGCTAATCGAGTCGGCTTTTTTTTCATGCTGTCTTATATCTTAATATTACTGGGTTTAATCCTGCTTTATTATGAAAATCGCCTGCATACATTTAATTTGAATGAATTGATCTCCGGTAATGTTCTGTCGTCTCCCGCTCAAAATATTCTTTTTACGATTTTATTGATCGGTTTTGCGTTTCTGATTCCATTGTTTCCGTTTCATTCCTGGTTGATTCCGGTTATTAAGAGAACACCGATCGGGATCAGCATGCTAATTGTCGGAGTAATAACCAAGATTGGTGCTTATGGATTAATCCGGATTATTGCACCGCTATTCCCGGTTACGATGAAAATCCTGGCACCGGGAATCGCAATTTGGGGATTAATCAACATTATTTACGGTGCAGTTTGTGCTTTGGGAAGTGAAGACAGCGATCACATACTGGGCTATTTTACGCTTCAGCAATTAGGCCTGCTCTTAATCGGTCTGGCTACGATAATCGCCATGGCTAAATCTAATATGTCAGCCGCTCTGACGGGTATCAGTGGTACGTTGCTGATCGCGGTGAGTCATGCCAGTCTGATCGTCTTGCTGTTGATTGTTTTTAAAAAAGTCACGCCGGATGGAATCAAGGTTATTAATACCTCACCCGGAACACGCGCAATTATCATTTTAACTCTACTAGGCGGTCTTGGAATGCCAGGCTTCTCAGATTTTTTCGCTCGATTTTTGGTAATGCTGGGTGCATTTCAAACCCACGGAATGATTCCAATTATTATTATCGGTCTAATTGGTATGCTCTTGAACTTTATCGTTTTTCTGCGGTTATTCCGGCGCATGGTTTTTAACCAGCCTTCGGTCTCTGATGGAGTTAATTTTGACACTCCTGAGATTTTTGTGACTATAATTCTACTAATCGTAATTCTAATACTCGGATTTTTCCCCGGATTCATTTTGAACATCCTGAAGACCGGTATAGTTCGGATGATTGAAATGTTCGGCACGGCGATCAATCTATAAATTGCACTTATGTCAGGCTACTTCTCACACGCTTACTTCATTCCGGAAATTATTCTGATCGTTACGGCTATTGGGATATTAGCATTTATATCTATCAATAAGTTGTCGGCCGGTAGAGAACATACAATAGCTATCAGTGGTTTAATAACCGCGCTGATAGTTCATTTCATTTTCCGCCCATTCGGATTGCATGGAATTTTCAGCAATCTGTTGATCCGGGATGCTTATGGACAATTTATCAAGGTTAGCATATTACTAATGTCAGGTATTATTCTGATATTCTTTCGGCAAAATCCTGAATCATCATCAAAGCAAGCTAGCGGCAGATTCGTACCGATCCTGATCTTAATCATTGCAGGATGCATTATGGGTACGGCTAATCATCTCGTAGAGCTATTCATGGCTCTGCAACTAATTGACATCACCGGTTTCCTGATTGCGAAAATTGAAAACGACAATCAAAATGCTATTTTAACCGCTTGGAAGGATATGATTTTTAATCTCATCACCAGTATGTTAATGTTGATGGGCATAGGTTTGATGTATCGCATTACCGGTTCTTTTTTTATTTCAGAAATCAGCAAAAACCTTACCACTTTGGTGCAGCTTAATTTCCCTATTATTTTTAGTGTTGTTCTGATCTTGTTCGGATTTACGCATTCGATCAGCGGCATTTTTCGCTTACATTGGAGATTAAAAATTTACCAAGCGATTCCCGTACCGAATCGGCTGTTATTATTGACCATCCCGCAATTCGTTGAAATTGCCGCCCTGATTCGGTTTCTTAGCGTTGGTTTGGCTCAAATATCCGATGTGCGAGTCATTTCGCTCGCTTTGGGATTATTTGCGATCATAACTCTAATATATCCAACGTTCTTGCTCATCAAGACCCATGATTCCATCAATATTATAGGTTTAACTTCGATGACTCAGGTCGGCTTCGGCCTGTTGGCAATGAGCACCCTAAGTCCGGCCGGAAATGTAGCCGTTCTGTTTCACCAGCTAGTATTTATTATAAACCTAATCGCCATCTCAACCATAGAACTGACTTCCGCATCCGACCAGGGACATGTTCGACCTGTACAGATTATTTTCTTAGCCAGTCTGATCGGAATTCCCTTAACGATCGGATTCCCGGCTAAATACCGGGTTCTTTCCAACCTGGTACGACCGGAGGCCTGGTATTATTTCCTTCTTGTAATCGGGATTGGTGCCGCGGCTGGGCTGTTCATCGGTTTTACGCGCCTGTTGCGTCAAGATTCTATTTACCCATCCCACGCTTTTCGACTCCCTGAACCCGCTCCAAAAACAATGAACGTTTTACGGATAACGCTTCTCTTGATAATAATCGGCGGTGGAATATTCTGGACACCACTGACAAATTACATCCAATCTGTAGTAACCTTCCACATCCCATGATGTAAAAGCAATTACAGAAATATAAAGGTAATTTCTATCGGTAATATTATATTTACATAAATGATTTTGATATTAATTCAAACTTATTCAGTCGCATCAACATACAATCACTTATTTCATTGCAGACAGGAAAACAAGGAATAATTATGTCCCCTCAAACCAAGCGGTTATTTTTCTGGTTCGTCGTTTCTTTTCTAATTGTATCCATAATTTTATTATCAATTTCCCTGGTACGTAATTTCAGCAAACCCCGTCTGGTCAGTTTACCAGCGCGCGAATTGCGGGGGGTCTGGATGAGTCGATTTGACTATACTCAGCTTTTTACGACCCACGATCAGGATTCGATCAAAAATTATATCCACGATTCATTTTTAAAGTTTAAAAAGGCCAATTTCAATACGATTTTCTTTCAGGTACGCGGCAACGGAGATACATTTTATGCTTCCCGGCATGAACCCTGGTCGGATTTTCTGACCGGTAAATTAGGGCAGGATCCGGGCTGGGATCCGCTCGCCTTTGCGCTTGAAACGGCGCATGAACTCGGCCTGGAATTGCACGCCTGGATTAATATTTTCCCGGTCTGGCGCGGAACAATCCCGCCACCCGTCACAAAACCCTTGCATCCTTATCTGGCTCATCCGGATTGGCTGATCTGCGATCGGGAAGGTAAACCAATGCCGCTTTCAAGTAGTTATGTCAATTTTTCGCCAGGTATTCCAGCGGTACAAGATTATCTGCTAAAAATCATTTCCGATATTGTCAAGCGCTACGACATTGATGGAATCCATTTCGACTATCTGCGCTATCCTGACAAGGCGCAATTAAATGGATATTCCCATGATCCGATCAGCATCACTCGTTTCAATTCACAGACAGGCAATCCTCTTCGTCTGGACTGGAGCGATTGGCAAAGAGAACAACTAAACGTGTTCGTAGCTAAAGCATACAATTGCGTCACCACTCTTAAACCGGAAATAACAGTTTCGGCGGCCGTGGTCGGTAGTTATCAGATGGCGCAATGGAATGGTTACTCGGAAGTCTTTCAGGATGCCCGACGCTGGGTAGAAATCGATAAAATCGATCTATTAATTCCCATGACTTATTATAGCCGACATCAACGTAACTTTTCCTTTACAAATGCTCTGAGAGAATGGAAAACTTTCCTCGGCTATCAACGACATATTTACCCGGGATTAGGCGCTTATGCTCTCGATTGGAAAGAGGTCATCGAAGAAATTCACGAAATCAGGAATAATCAATTGAGCGGCATGGTATTATTCGCCGCCAGCTCGCTCGATGAACAGAAGCTTTTATCTCTACAAAGTACCGAATTCAAATTCCCGGCTATAATACCGGCTCTGGTCTGGAAAGATTCCATTAAACCGGCAACGCCTGTCAATTTTAATATAAAAAAAGTAGACTCTAAATCAGTCGAATTTTCCTGGCAGTTGGCGGATATTTCATCCAATCACGACCGCATTAAACAGTTTGTAATTTATCGCTCACTTAAACAACCCATCGATTTGACCAAAGGTGAAAATATTCTGGCAATTATTCCCGGCTCACAGACATTTTATCGCACTGAATTTAAAATTCTCGACCGTCGTTATCACTATACGATCACGAGTCTCGATGATGCCTATAACGAGAGTCTGCCTTATCCATCTGTAAAAATTGATTAACTAAAATTAACTGGTTATGAATCCAATCAAGTCATAGATCGGACCTGAGTAGCGGGTAATAAGTACCTTTGCATGTGATATAGAACATAAAAAATTGAGAGGATTGACGGAATACCTTTGGAAATTTCTATTGCATCTGTGATATTCGTTCTAATAAATTCCCTAAAAAGAAAGTGCAATTTGATTAGCGATTATTATAATACCTTAAAAAGACAGGTTATTCCTATCGCTGAAAGGTTGATCGATGAAAGTTAAATTCTGGGGTGTACGTGGTTCCCTGCCCACTCCACCAACGTCTGAGCATATACGCGAAAAATTCATCAAAATAATCGACAGTCTGAATCCGGAAATTCTGGGCAAACCAGATCAGATTAAGAAATATATACTGGGATTAAATAATCTTGAAGCCGGTATCATTGGCGGTAACACACCCTGTATCGAGATAAGAGTCGACAATAAGATCTTAATATTCGATATGGGAAGCGGTATGAAAGCCCTTGGCAATCATTTAATCAAAACCAAGCAGAATAAAAATGGCCTGGATTTACACATCTTCATCTCCCATACCCATTGGGATCACATCCATGGCTTTCCATTTTTCACTCCGGCTTTTTCCCCCAATAATAAACTGACCTTTTATTCGCCACATCCTAATCTAAAAGAACGGCTTGAGGTTCAACAGGATTTTCGATTCTTCCCGGTGGCGCTGGAACATATGTCGGCCCAAAAAAAATTTGTACTTCTTCAGCATAATAGTTCGATCGAATTGGGAAAGATTAAAATCTTTAACTCCCCGCTTTACCATCCCGGCGGTTCTTTTGGTTACAGAATCGAATGTGAGGGAAAAAGTGTCGTTTACGCTACCGATTCCGAATATAAAAATCTCGATCGTGAATCCACTAAACAATATATCGATTTTTTCTGCAACGCTGATCTGTTGATTTTCGATGCTCAATATACTTTCGAGGAAGCCATTCATAAAGAGGACTGGGGACATAGTTCGGCTTTAGTGGGGATCGAGTTTGCCGTTGAAGCCGGAGTAAAGCAGTTAGCTCTTTTTCATCACGAACCCGACCGAAACGATTTTGAAATCGCCGATATTCTCAAAAAATCACTCGATTATAAGAAGATCAACTTTCCCCGACAACAACTGAACATTTTCCTAGCGATGGAAGGGTTGGAAATTTCTATTTGACTTAAAGGCTCTCCATGGAAATTAAACAGACTAAAGTGCGGGATAAGGTAATTTTTAAAGTCTGTGGACGAATCGATTCGTCGACAGCGAATATTTTCGAGCAAACCGTTGAACAGGCATTGAGGAACGGCATTGTCAATTTTATTATCGATTGCACAGACCTTGAATTTATTAGCAGTGCCGGTTTGCGGGCTTTGCTTAACCTGACTAAAAATATTAAACCCAAAAACGGTGCCGTATCCCTTTGTAATCTGAGTCAGCAAACCAAGGCTGTATTAGATATCGCCGGCATTCTGGCTTTTCTCAAAACCTACGATACTCTCGAAGAAGCCCTCGCTTCCGATTGAGGATTATAGAGTAGGATTAATCCTATAATTCTTTAACGATATCGAGGCCCTGCGGCTGGGGCATTACCCAACGGACCGATTGTATTGTTCCATCTTTACGCACTGTCCGTTCGACATGTTTACACTTCAAAACCGAGTGTTCGATAAAAAGATCGTTTTCGACTATCGAGCCGAAAATGTAGGTAGTACCTTTGATAACGACATTTTTCCCGATAACGGTCGGAAATTCGCTACTGCCGGTGATAATGACGCTGGATTCGATACTGGTATTATTACCGACCGTGATGTTGCCTTTAATTAAATCACCCCGCATAATGACGCAGTTTTTACCGATCGTCATTTTCTGATCGGAATAAGTGCTGAGGGAAACATTTTCCTGGATAAGGGTACCTTCTCCCAGATGGATATTGCCCTTAAGAATCGATCCGGCTCGAATCTTAATACCGCGCTCAAGCTGAACTCCACTCGAGATATACACTCCTTTACCAATCTCGATATCGAGAGGCGGATTGACTTTATCCATTTCTAGTATTTCACTAATGACTTCATCAGCTATGAAGAAATCATCTTCATCTTCGATGAATATTATATCCCGCAGTAACATCCATATTTTATGCCGGGCGATATTTTCCATCTCCTGCAGAACACTCTTGACATTAAAACCAATGACGGCATCTTCATCTTCTACCGGATAGGCCGCTACCTCGATCTTATTGGAATTGAACAGTCCAATTATATCGGTCAGATACAACTCACCTTGCACATTGTCAGGTGTGAGTTGATTGATGAATCCTCCGGCCAGATCATATTTCATGGCATAGATGCCGGTATTATATTCAGCAATATTAAGCAGTCGTTCTCGTGTAAAACGATACCTTTTACCGTTATAAGTCGTGACATAATCGTCATTTCTTGGAATTGCCAAAATATCTTTATGCTCTTTAATCTCAATCACCCGCCCCTCATCAGATCCGGCTGGTTCATTATCTTCATTCTTTGCCGGAACGCGGACAATCCGACCGTAGGTGTTCGATTCCGGGGTACCCTTATAATTCCCGGTTACTAAAGCTAAACCACAACCGGATTGCTCAAAACGTTGTTTTAGGTCTTTAACGACCGCCGGTGTTATTAACCCCATATCACCCGGGAAGATATAAATATCTTTTACCTTACCGTTTCGATTGAGGGATGATAAAGCCTCCTTGACGGCATGGCCGGTACCTTTTTGTTCGGATTGATATACGAAGACCCGATTGGTTTTTTGCCCGGCGGATTCAACCACTTCACGGGCTTTAATCCCGACAACGATGATCTGGTTATCGGAAGCCAAACCTTTACTGGCGGCATTGGCAACCCGCAATACCGTTGGAACGCCCCAGATTTCATGCAACATTTTGGAACGTTCCGATTTGATTCTTTTACCGTGGCCGGCCGCCAGTATAATCGCTACGGGACCTTTTTGAGGCTCGATTCTACCGCTGAGGCTTTTCAGATATTTAACCAGTTCATTATTGTCATTTTTTAATTCCATCATTACCTCCGTATGCATCGTCCTCGGATAATTATCTTACCGCCGGTTTCAAAATATTATTTTTATAAAAAGATAAATGACGGGTGCTCCGATAAAAAATGAATCGAAACGATCCAGCATGCCACCATGTCCGAGGAGAAGATTGGACGAATCCTTCACTTCGGCATCTCGCTTGAATACCGATTCAACGAAGTCACCAGCCTGACCGAACACCCCGGCCAATAATGCAAAAATCAGCAACTGAACCAGGTTCATGAAATCCGGAGTCCAATTCAGGTAGTAAAAAATCAGCACGGTAGCTACGGCTCCGAATACTCCTCCAATGCATCCGGCATAGGTCTTATGCGGACTGATTAACGGAGCAATCTTGCGACGACCCATCCATTTTCCGAACACGAAAGCCAGCGAATCGCAAATCCAGATCGTGACGAATAGAAGCATTACCAGAGGCCGTCCATCTCCTTCGATACTTCGCATTAATATTACTGTCGATACCAATACTGGCAAATAGATGAAACCCAAAAGTGTTCCGGCCAGATCGATCGTAGCGCCCTGAATTTTACGAAACAAACCCGCTAAAAATAGCAGAGTTACCAGACCGATTAATAAGAAGAATAGTAAATCCGGCCGATAATGACTCGCAAACATCCATAAAATACCCGCTAACACCGCCGGGAGAATCAGAGGATCAACCCCCTTTTTTCGCATTAAAAGATACAGTTCTACCTGTGCAATGAAAGTCATCACCGTCAAAAATATGAGAAACGGTATTCCGCCAAGCCGGATCAGAAGTAACAGCGCTGGAATTCCAATTACATTAATCAGCATGCGAGTTGCAAAATTATTCATCTGTAATCCTGGTTTTAATTTTTTCCGTTATTGTCGCCCCATTTTATGACTCTGACCTTTACCTTCCCGACTCCCTCGCTTACCAGTCCGATTCTACGGGCCGCGCCGTATGATAAGTCGAGATCCCGACCCGGAATGAATGGTCCGCGATCATTAACAATGACATCAACTGATTTACCGGTCGCCAGATAAGTCACATGTAATACCGTTCCAAATGGCAGAGTCTTATGAGCGGCGGTCAGACCGTTCATGTCAAAGATTTCGCCGTTGGAGGTCTTTCTGCCGTGAAAATCTTCTCCATAAAATGAGGCGGTCAGAATCGTCGATCGGTTATAATTTTTTAACAATAGAGTAGTGTCTTTATCCTTTCTGGTCGCACCTGTTCGGGGTTCCGTATAGGTATAGCGCGGTGCCGATGTACAACTCCAAAACCCAAACAGTAAAAGTACTATTCCAATTGTTATAAGGCTTAGATTTCGACTCGGCCAATTAGATCTTGCAAACAATCTATTTCCTTCTCCGAACAATAATTTTCAATATAATCGAGAATCTCACCAACTACGCCGGGATTGTAAAAATTGGCTGTCCCAATTTGTACCGCACTCGCTCCGGCCAGTAAAAATTCAATTACATCCGACCCGTCACTGATTCCACCAACTCCGATTATCGGAATATCAACCTCTTTATAAGTTTTAATGATATGAGCAATAGCGATCGGCTTGATAGCCGGTCCCGAAAGTCCTCCGATTACAGTACTGATTTTCGGACGACGGGTCTGAATGTTGATCGCCGCTCCATAAACGGTATTAATCAGCGCGAGAGCGTCGGCGCCGCTTTTTTGGGCGGCTAATGCTAATATGCGGATGTCGGTAACATTTGGCGTCAATTTTACTATCATAAATTTACTGGTTTCATGGCGCAGTTTGCGGACCAATTTCCCCAGAATACCCGGTTCCTGACCGAATAAGATTCCACCCTCGCGGACATTTGGACAAGAGACATTAATTTCATAAGCCGCAATCCATTGTTGAGTGTTCAGTTTCCGCACAACTTGAACATATTCTTCCTCGTTACGGCCGACAATACTGACGATCACCTTCCCACTATATGTTGATAAAAATTCTGCTTTTTCAGCCAAAAACCGATCGAGGCCGATATTCGCCAGACCGATTGAATTTAGCATTCCGCAAGCGACTTCGGCAATCCGCGGAGGTGGATTACCTATCCGGGGTTGCAAAGAAATTGATTTGGTAACGATTCCGCTATAAAGTTCCAGATCAACCAGATCGGTAATTTCGTTGCCATAGCCGTAGGTCCCGGAAGCCGTCAATAACGGATTTCTGAGGATAAAATCTTCTCTTAACCGAGTACTTATATCAGTCATTTTAGATCCAATTCATCGGCGTTGAAAACCGGCCCGTCCTGACACACCAGTTGCAACGGAAGTTCCGACTGATGAGCGTGTTTGATGGCACAGCCCTGGCAAATCCCGAGTCCGCAGGCCATTACCCTTTCAAGAGACAATTGTAAATCGAACTTGTATTCGAACGACATTTGCCAGAGAGCTCTTAGCATGGCATCCGGCCCACAGGCATATACACTGAAGGGACGTGGAATCGACTTCAGATTGCTTCTAAAACAATCAATCACAGTTCCGCAATATCCTTCTGAACCATCATCGGTAGCAGTGAATGTTTTACCAGCCATCGAATTTACCAAAGATAGCTGGTTTTTAGATAGTGCTCCGATGAAATTAATTATTGGAAAGTTTAGGCTATGTAAACGCGAATTAAGAAATAGTAACGGAGCCAATCCTACACCACCGGCTATCAATACGGACTGTTCATTGCGGATTTTAAACTGATTCCCCAGAGCTCCCAAAAGGCGAATGCTCTGACCAGATCGCCAATGGCTCATAATCGCAGTCAAACAACCGACCCTTTTATAGAGAATTTTCAAGTTTTCACCAGAAACCCCGGCAATACTGAAAGGACGCGGAAATAGTTGCGGTCTTCCCGGAAAATAGATATTGACGAACTGTCCGGGCGCCACCGATCCGCTTATTTCCGGAAATGCGAACTCGAGCAGATATATATCTGCGCCAATCATCTGGTTGGTCAAAACCGTGGCGTTTTTAAATAACCTCATTCCCCTGCTTCCGATTCGAATGATTCTGTTTGTACATGCGGTTTTTCTGTCTCTATTTTTTCTTCTCCTGAAGGCTGATCACCTTGAGCCAGGGCATCTTCCAGACTCTTTAACTGATCATAATTCGTTTTCATTATGGTATAGAATTCACCTTTGGGATAGGTATCCATATAATATTTATACCACTTTAAAGAATTTTCTAAATCATAAAGTTTATGGTGATAAATATAGGCCAGATTTAGAACTCCTTTCTCGGCCGCTATATATTCAGGATATTGCTGACAAAGTTTTGTAAATAAGTTCAGAGCCGAATACTGATCAACCGCAATCATATTTTCGGCTTCTCTCAGCAGGCGTTTGGCTTCCTCTTCCCGTGAATTAGTAGCCACCGTTCTTTTTTCGATTTCGGCTAAATATACCGACTCGGGAAACAATTGTTGGAGATGAACCGTGTACTCATGAACCTTCTCGGGATTATTCAGATCCGTAAATATTTCAATAAGGCTATATAAAGCCTTATCGCGCATTTTATTGAACGGAATCTCATGGGTTATTCTTTCGAAATAATAAACCGCACTATCCGGCTGATTGAAATTAAAATAATATATTTCCGCTATCTCATATAACGATGAATAATAATCATTGAATACCGTTAAAGTATCGATCAACTTCTGAGGAGTGGATTCCTTCTTCTCAAGCTCTTTTTTTAATTCTTCTGGTTCCTGAGTTATATCGGTCAGCGTTAGTAATGAATCCGTAGAATCGGGCGGATTCAAATCGATTTCGTTAATAGTCTTAACCAGATTATCCAACCGGTTGCGGATTGTATTAAAGCGCTTTATTTCTGATGATTTGGTACGCGATTCAAAAGCCCGCAGAGTAGTAGCTTCGATTCGGGTAACATTATCATATTCAGTGGCGGCCAGCATATAATCATGAGTTTTATTCATATATATTTCAGCCAGTTCATAACTGGCATCGGCCGCAACCGGTTTCCCTTTATATTTTTCCGTAACCTGTTTTAGACGTGAAATTGCGGATTCAATATCGTTTTGCGCCAGATAAATCAGACCTAATTGCAATTCCAGGTCACCCCAGATTTTTTCATTGGCCTGATCGTTTAGTTTCTCATTAATCAGATTGATGGCTTCTTCATACTGTCCGGATTCACGGTATATTCTGGTTAAGAGAATCTGCATTTTATCACGCAAAACTAAAGAAGGTGAAAATTGATCGATTCTTTTGAGGTTTTTAATAGCGTCCTTAGGTTTACCTAATGCCAGGTCTATTTCGGCAATACGATATTGAGCTTCGGCGGCCACATTGAAACTTTTACCGACATCAGTTGCTTTTTTATAATAAAAAAGGGCCGAATCATAGGCTTGATCATTGAAATACAAGCCACCAATTGATGAATATAGTTCAGCCAGCAGATACATATCATCGGTGCGGTTCATGATTTTTTTCCACTGGAAAAAAGCCAGTTCGCGTTCGCCCAATTTCCATAAATCACGACCGTACCAGACCATCGCCTCCGAATACAACTCGCTGGCAGGAAATTTATGGGCGAACTCTTCGAATATTTGACGAGCCATCCTATAGTCGCCTTTATAATAATACGACATTGCAATTATAAAATAGGCATTATCGATCCATTTACTAGTCGGATACTGAGTGATTACCTTGTTGGCTTTTTCAATCGCCGTATCGAATTTCTTTTTTAAGGCCACGCTTATATTTTCGCCAGATTGAGCTTGAAATTCTTTTTCACCTTCAAGAAAATACTGTTGAGCATTATAAAAAGTATTGTAATAAGCGCAACTTCCGGAGATTAAAACCAGCCCGCTTATCAATAGGGTATTGACAGACATGACTTTAAAAAATTTACGCATTTTAATTCTCTGTCAAATTATGATTAATATCAATCGTCGGCTAATAGTGACCGGTACTCCTGGTTAAATTGAGGCAGGATTTTATCAGCCGCACCTTCCAGAAATAGGTCAGTATGCGGGGTTAAAACGGTTTTAACGATGTTGATTTCAATCAAATAGGCACCCTGATCCTTGGCGATCACCGGTAAATCCGAAGCGGGTCGCACCTGAGCGGAAGTTCCTATCGATAAAAACAGATCAGCTTGGATGGAAGCTTTATAAGCTTGCTCCATGGCTTTCACCGGTAGTGATTCTCCAAACCAGACAACATCCGGTCGCACCAAACCACCACAAAAACAACGCGGAATATGATTCGCTGAGCGGTGGTAAATTTCATCAAATTCTACCACGTTATACTTCCGACCACAACGAATACAATAATTCCGGGTAATCGCACCATGTAATTCAATTACATCCTGACTACCGGCTCTCTGATGCAAGCCGTCAATATTCTGGGTAATTAAGGTAAATTCCGGAACTAATTCTCTTAGTTCAACTAAAGCCGTATGAGCGGCATTGGGTTGGCAGACCTCGATTATTTCCCGTCGATGTTTATACCACTCGCTGACAATGGCAGTATTTTTGTAAAATCCTTCAAAACTGGCCAATTCCTGTGGTTCTAACTTAGTCCAGAGTCCGTTTTCACCCCGGAATGTCGGAATACCGCTGGCCGCCGAAATCCCAGCTCCAGTTAAGACAACCACCCGCTCGGTGTGCTTTAAGCGCTTTTTGGTATCCTCACTGGCGAGTAATTTCATTAACGATCGTCTGATGTTCTATAGCAGTTACGGCCCATTTGCCTGAAATTTATATCCAATTATTCATCAAACCAATGAATTAATCCATCCTCAAAAGGGTGCGCCAAGGCTGAGTGTTTGGGGATAATTCGGATTGTATATCCGTTTAATCCACTTTCCCAATGGTTGATCTCGCCGATATAAATATATTTTTTGGAATCGGGACTTTTTTCAAACTTCATAGAAGAAAAGCGGCCATCCACAATCGAACCATCGGCATCAACTCGACCGTAATAAATCTGGACATCGACGTCATCGACCTGCAAACCGTCCAAAAAAACCTCAGCTTGCACTTTAAGTTGGCTATTTACCGATAGATCCTCGACTGATCCGGCCGAGACCTTAAGAAAACGAACCGAATCCCAGTTGTCACGCATTTTTTCTTTCCAGTGCGCCAATTCCTTAGCTATGGTATAATTGTCTTTCAAGAGCTTATTAGCGCGGAGTGCGGCGGGAAAGTAAATCCGGTTTGTGTATTCGCTTAACATGCGGTTAGAATTATATTGCGGACAAATAGTTTTCATTGACGCCTTTACCATCGCAATCCAATTACGCGGCAGATCATCATTATCACGCTCGAAAAAAGTTGGAATGATTTCATTTTCAAGGACATTATAGACTATGTTGGTCTCCTGATGATCCCAGTAATCGTTATCTTCGTAAATATCGCGAGTTCCAATCGCCCAACCGATTCCCGGACGATAGATTTCATCCCACCAACCATCGATTGTACTAAAATGTAATCCGCCATTGACCGCGGCCTTCATTCCGCTGGTCCCACAGGCCTCCAGTCCGCGCCGGGGATTATTCAGCCATAAATCACAACCCTGAATCATATAACGAGCCATATTCATATCGTAATTTTCCAGAAAGGCGATGCGTTGGTAGAAAGGTTCTTCGTGCGAAAGCTTCAGTATACGGCGAATGACCTGCTTACCTTCTTCATCATGCGGATGGGCTTTACCGGCGATAATGATTTGAACCGGATACCTTTTATCTGTCAGTATTTTAGCTAATCTTTCAGGATCGCTGAATATCAGATAGGCCCGTTTGTAGGCGGCAAAACGTCTGGCGAAACCGATCGTCAGAGCGTCGGTACTGAGGATACTTTTTACTCGTGAAATCATATGTTGGGGTTTGCCAAGGGCGATATATTGACGGCTTAACTCCCGACGGGCATAAGCGACCAAACGCTCGCGACGGCGTTCATGGGTGCGCCAAAGTTCACCATCCGGTATTTTATCAACTTTTTTCCAGATCGCACTATTGTCCGGTTCGCGATGCCAATCAGGACCGAGATAGCGATCAAATAATTCTGATAACTCGTACGAAACCCAGGAAGAATGATGCGTACCATTAGTAACATAATCGATTGGAATTTCCTGAGTAAGAATATCCGGCCAGAGTGATTTCCACATCTCCTGGGCCACCTGATCATGCAGTTTACTAACGGCGTTGATTTTACTGGTCAGATTAATGGCCAGAATCGCCATTGAGAAATGCTCGGAATTGTCATCGGGATTACTACGTCCGAGAGCCAGCAAATCATCCATATCGATACCGACATCCTGGCAATATTCACTAAAATAGCGTCGAACCAAATCCGGATGAAAAATGTCAATTCCGGCCTGGACCGGAGTATGAGTTGTGAAAACCGAAGCCGATTTGATAATTTCAAGGGCTTCGTAAAATGTCAGGCCGCTATTCTTTACCACACTCCGGATTCGTTCCAATCCCGAGAAGGCCGAGTGACCTTCATTCATATGACAGACAAAGGGCGGTGTGTTTAACATTTTCAAGGCCTGGAAGCCGCCCATCCCCAGAATGATCTCCTGTTGAATTCGGGTTTCGACGTCACCGCCATATAATTCGGCAGTTATATCCTTATCGGCATCGGAATTTTCGGCTATATTAGTATCAAGCAGATACAGCGGCACTCGGCCGACCTGAGCTTTCCAGATGCGAGCGCTAACCATCCGTCCGGGAAAAGGGACCTTGATCAATAATTGTTTACCATTATCATCCTTGACGAGTGTCAGCGGCGAATTGTAAAAATCATTGATCGGGTACTCTTCTTCCTGATAGTCATCGATATTTAATACCTGTTGAAAATATCCGTATTGATAGGACAATCCCACGGCATAGAGAGGAATGCCAAGTTCCGAGGCCGACTTCAGGTGATCTCCGGCTAAAATTCCCAATCCGCCCGAATATACAGCTAGACATTCGGTGATGCCATATTCCATTGAAAAATATGCAATATTGAGGTTTGAATCGGTTTTACCAGTTTTCTCGAACCAGGTCTGGGATTTCATCGACTGGGTAAATTTATCGTAAACCCGGTGCAGTTGATAAATATAACTGTCATCCTGAGCGCGAGATTCGAGAACATCCTGTTCGACGCGATTTAATAATGCGACCGGATTATGACGGGTTTCTTCCCATAAATCCATATCGATTCGACTGAAAAGATCGCGGGCTTCAGCATTCCATGTCCACCATAAATTATATGCCAATTCACGCAGTGCTCCTAACTTCTTCGGAAGATTGGGTGAGACGGTAAAAGATTGAATGGGTTTCATTTAACTCCTTGATGTTAAAAACCGGTACTAAACTTAATCAATAGCTGTTTCACCTACAAGTAAATGCCCGAGGTAATTAACGGTAAAATATTTACGCTTGAGATGATTTAATTTATACTCGGTTTGTTGAAATGCTGACGCATTTCTGATATTTGCCACAATGTAAAAATTGCCCGTCAAATCTCCAATCGAAATAGACGATACGCCAACATTAAAATACGGTTAGTGGAATCCACAAAATTTGAACTGGTATCAATCCGAATTTATTAGTGATGATTTTCTGAAATTAATCAAGAACCTCTTTTATAACGGATTCTATTTATCAATATAAATACGGGGAATGCGGGGTGCTACGGCGCAACATAATTCATAGATAAGTACGCCCGCCTTTGCGGCAATCTGAGTAGCTTGCAAAACACCACTCTGCGAATTGCCCCAGATCAATACATCATCACCCGATTTAACGTTGGCATCACCGATTTCAACCATTAGTTGGTCCATCGTGACCGCTCCAACTATCGGATACAGGTGACCATTGATCATGACCTGACCTTTATTGGTAAATGCCCGCGGCATACCGTCGGCATAACCAATATTCAGCACGGCGATCCGGGTAGACTTCTTGGTAAAATAATATCTCCCATAACTGATGCTGGTTCCGGCCGGCACTTCCCGAATCTGAGCTACTCTGGTTTTTAAACTCATCACCTGCCGGAGTTGGATAGATTCAGTGGTTTCGATCGAAGGATAATGACCATAAAGAGTTATTCCGGGCCTCACCAGATCAAAATAGGTCTCGGGCATATCCAGAACAGCTCCGCTATTAGCGGCATGAATCAAGGGCATGGTAATCCCGGTTTGACGTAACTTGTCAATGATTTCATTGAAGTGGATTAACTGTTCCCTGGCAAAGCTCTTATCGCGACGGTCGGCAGTTGCAAAATGAGTACAGATTCCCTCGATGTGAATATTATTCAATCTTGATGCGGAATTGATAAACTCTAAAGCCCGATTACATGGCAATCCAACGCGTCCCATTCCAGTATCGATTTTAACATGCACCTTAGCGACTTTCTGGAGGTAGAGTGCCAGGCGATCGATGGTTTCAAAATCCTCTTCACGGGTTACCGTAACCCGCACATTTTGGGCGATTGCGCAGGAGATTTCTTCGTTATAAAGCGTTCCGAAGATCAGGATTTTTCCGGTGATTCCGGCCTGGACCAGTTCCATGGCTTCACTGAGACGGGCAACGGCAAAATATTGGACTCCTTCCTGCTGAAGGCAATGCGCGATCGGTACCGCACCATGTCCATACGCATTGGCTTTCACAACTGCTATAATCTCAGCCGGTGCGACCTTTCGCTTGATATTGTGATAATTATTTCTAAGATTTACCAAGTCTATTTCAGCTACAGTGATGTTTTGAGGATAATGCATTTTATTTTTCCATTTACTATCTTTTAGGATTGAATTTCAGTCGTTTATTGATTTGCCATATTTTTTTTGTAAAAAATCTCGCAGGTCTGCGAAGGAATGAAATATTTTGGTCGTACAGCCTAGAATCCAGCCGCTTATTTCGGATTCGTCCGACTCAGTCACCATATAGACCGGGATATGGCGGGAATAGGCGTACGTGACCTCGCCGTAGGTGCCACCTCCCCGGACCGCATATTTATCCCAATTACAAATAACATAATCAATCTCAGTCTTGAGTGCGGCTAAATCACCCCGGATCAATTTGCGCACAATTTGCCGAAAACGTTCCGGATTGGTGGATTTATATCCCCGAAAATCACGTGATTCTTCAGGAGTCAGATATTTATGTTCTTCAACCAGAGGATTATAACAGGTGTGACCGAATTCCTGTCTGATGAAATCTGCCATTTCATCTCGCCAGGCTTTCCCATGATCCGGAGCATGTTCGATAGCTCCTGCGAGATAGGCCTTCATTTTTGTAATTTCCTTTTGAAAAAGTAAAGACCGCCAATAAACATAAATATATTCAGTCCCAGCAGATATAAAGGATTCAAAATATTAAATAATTGATTCAACAATATACGGCGTCCTCCTTCAATTAGTACCGTCGAAGGTAAAATAATCAGGAAATAACGCAGGTATCCATCGTGGAAATGAGTTGGAATTATCATTCCGGATAATAAAAACAGTGGTAAAATTACCAGAAATATCCAATAAAACTGAGTCCGCTGATCTTTACCCATTCCAATCATTATACCGAGCTGAATAAAAAATATAAGCGCCAATAAAGCGTAAATCCAAAATATCAGCAATCGCTCAAATTCGGGTAAATATCCTGAAAATACCGCTAAAATTAAAGATGATACAATCAGGTGAAAGATTAGTATAACGGCCGATCGAATCAAAAAGGCGCTGTAGATTTGCACAACCGGGGTTCCAGCTAAACGCTGAAAATCTCCGCGACTTTCTTTAAAATAACGGAACACATAATTAGCGGTCAGTCCCAATGCTAGCATGGTATTCAACCAACTAATAATTGACGTAAACATGAATTTGTCCAGATCGATATAATCTATCCGCGGCAGGATTTTGCCCAGATTGAAGCTCAGGGCTAAATATGCCAGACCGGTCCCCATTACATTAAAAATCAATCCCAGGACAATTTTTCCGGGATTAAACCTGAATTCATTCTTTATCATTAATTTTATCAGGGACATAAATTGTCACTCCTCATCGGATAGCAGACGGATCAGAAATTCTTCGACACTAAGGGAATGAATGTGTAGACCGGCTAACGAGTCCTCGGGTATTTTAGCCAAAACAGTATAAAAATCCTTGAGTCTGTCAAAAGTCACCTGAATCGTCAAATCCAGATGACGAACATTACTAAAAAGTCCCGCGTCCAGCATACTTTTAACTAACGCCACATTTTTCTTGCGCAAAATAATTTCACCGGTAAAAGGCATATCGACCTTAGTCAGCATTTTTTCGAGTGTACCGTCGAACCGGATTTTACCATAATCAAGAACGATCCAGCGATCGGCCAGTGTTTGGATTTCGGTGAATTCGTTGGAAGCTACAATAATCGTTTTCTGCTCTTTGACTGATTTCAAATAATTAAAAAGCATCAAACGACTGTGATAATCCAGACCGAGAGTCGGTTCGTCCAGTACCAATATCTCCGGTTCTCCCATTAGTACCTGAACGAGATCGAGACAGCGCTTCGCCCCGCGCGAATAAGTCAATGGATAATCATCCAGAATTTCCTGCAAACCGAAACTTTTAATCAGCGGCTCGGCAACTTCCCGGAAGCGTTCTGCAGAAATTCCTAATAAATCAGCCCGGGCTTTGAGATTTTCCCGTCCGCTAAGCCAGTCGTCATGAATATCATGATCGGGTAAAAAACCGATACAATTCCCGGCAAGTTTGGGAGCTTTGGTTATATCTGCGCCATTAATAAAAACTTCTCCGGTATCCGGGATCATAGCCGTCGCTATAGTCCGCAGCAGAATCGACTTGCCGGCACCGTTGCGCCCGATTACGGCGAAATAGGTATTTTTTTCAATACCGAGTGTCAGATTTGTCAGAACATATTTTTTCTGATAGGATTTACTGACATTGCGAAGAGTTATTGATGCTTCCACTAATGTGCCTCATACCATGAGTTTCCAATACTAATATCGACTTTTACCGGAACATCCAGGGGCAGGGCGTTTTCCATTTCGCTGATGATCATACTCTTCAGACGTTCTATCTCGCCGGGATGAACTTCGAACAGCAGTTCATCATGTATCTGTAAAATCATCAAAGACTTGAATTTTTCTTCGGCCAGACGCCGTTGAATTCGAATCATGGCAATTTTAATCATATCGGCGGCTGTGCCCTGGATCGGCATATTGATCGCCACCCGTTCGGCGGCTTCCCGGATATTCTTATTCTCGCTGTTAATATCGGGTACATAGCGGCGGCGTCCGGCTAAAGTCTTGACATAAGTATTGCTTCTGGCATCGGTAATGGTACTAATGATGTAATCATTGATGCCCGGGTAAGTCCGGAAATATTGTTCAATCAGTCGACCGGCTTCGCCACGTGGTATGCTGAGTTCTTCTGACATACGGAAAGGACCGGCGCCGTACATAATTCCGAAATTGACGACTTTCGCGACGCGCCGCATCTCCGGTAAAACATCCTTTTCGGGAACACCGTAAACCAAAGCGGCGGTGCGGGCATGCACATCCACACCTTCACTGAAAGCTCGCTTTAGTTCGGCATCGCCCGACAGATGGGCCATAATCCGTAATTCGATCTGGGAATAATCGGCCGACATGATTTTCCAATCGGTATGCTGAGGAATAAACGCCCGACGGATTTCACGACCACTGTCGGTTCGAATGGGAATATTCTGAAAATTCGGATCGCTACTGCTTAATCGCCCGGTAGCCGCCACGGTTTGGTTAAACGAGCTGTGTACTCGACCGGTTTTCTTATTGACGAGCAATGGTAAGGCATCCAGATAGGTATTCTTAAGTTTCACCAGACCGCGATATTCGAGGATCGCTTCCGGAAGCAGATGCTTACGCTTCAGTTTTTCCAGGACATTGACATCGGTTGAGCGACTACGGATTTTGGGCAGGTCCAATTTATCGAACAGAATTTCGCCCAGTTGTTTGGGTGAATTGATATTGAACTCTGTGCCTGCGAGATCAAAGATTTTCCGTATACTGGCATCAATCTGTACCTCCATAGCCCGCGACATGTCCTGTAAATTCGATACGTCTATAAAAACACCATTTAATTCCATCTGCATCAGAACCGGCACCAGCGGCATTTCGATTTCCTCAAATACCTGCCAGGTCTGATCGGCCTTCAATTTTTCTTCAAACAGCGGGGTCAACTGCAAGGCAATATCGGCGTCTTCCGCCGCGTAAAATGTCACCTTCTCGATTTCAACCTGATCCATCGTCAATTGATTTTTTCCGGTACCAATTAATTCCTCGATCGGTTGCATCGTATATTTCAGATAATACTGACTCAACTTATCGAGTTTATAACTGCGGGCATCCGGCTGGATCAGAAAAGCGGCTACCATAGTATCAAATATTCGGCCGCGCAGTTCGATCCCGTAACGTCGTAAAATCAACATATCATACTTCAGATTCTGACCGCATTTGCTAATCTTTTCATCTTCAAGAATCGGTTTCAGGATACCGAGAAATTCAGAATATCCAGGCTGACCGAACAACTGATTTGACATCGTGGGAAACCTAACCGGCAGATAAACGCCTGAATCGGCTTTCCAGCTGAGAGATACTCCGACAATTTCAGCTTTCATCGAATCCATCGAAGTCGTTTCAAGATCAACCGACAACCTGGAAACATTAGCCAATTTTTTTACCAGTTCACGGACTTCAGCGACGGTCCGGATAGTTGCATAATCTTTTTCAGGTTGGACCCGCTCTTCCTTTTCCGGTGCGATCAGTGAATAAAATTCAAGTTCCCGGAAAATACGTTCCAGTTCCTGATTATTGACCGATTTAGTTTTCAATTTATCGATACTGATTTCAACCGGTACATCGGTCTTGATAGTCGCCAGCATTTTTGAAAGCCGGGCGCTCTCCGCTCCGTTCTTGAGCATTTCCATTAGACGTTGATTACCGGTAGATTCAGCATTCTCAATCACTTTTTCAATAGTTTCCCATTGGTCAAGCAAAGGCTGAGCTTTTGCCGGTCCGATGCCTTTAATACCGGGAATGTTATCGGAAGAATCACCGACCAGACCGAGATAATCGGGAATCTGTTCGGGTCTGACACCCCACCTGGCAATTACTGCATTTGTATCGATAATTTCAACTTCTTTTTGCCCCGAGGCAGGTTTATAAACGTAAATATCGTCCTCAAGCAACTGCATAAAATCTTTATCACCGGTCACCATATATACGACCAATCCCTGCGCCTTGGCCGATTTGGCCAGAGTACCGATAACATCGTCGGCCTCGTAACCCGGGCGAATAATCACGGGAATATTCATGGCTTTGACGATTTCGGTCATAATTGGCCACTGTTCGACCAGGTCTTCCGGCATGGCCTCACGGGTGGCTTTGTAATTGGCGTATACTTCATGCCGAAAAGTCTTCTCCGGCGCATCGAAAACCATACCAATATAATCAGGTCTGACATCCTTGATAATGTTTATTAGAGAATTAACAAAAGCAAATATCGCCCCGGTTGGCTGACCTTTGGAGGTTGCCAAGCGATTTCGGATGGTTCCGAAATAAGAACGGTACGCCAGCGCCGAGCCGTCTATCAAATATATCGTTTCTTTCTTTTTCATAAACCCGAGGAAAATTTTAATAATTAACCGGCAATTTGCCAAGCGATTTAAGAAAAATTATTACTATATTTTTGGAATCAGCCGATAATTTTATATTAGTCGGACAATCGTTGCTGATCTTCTTGACTTGTCAATCTATATCAGGACGAGACACTCTGGTAGGACAAGTTTAAAGTTTACAGTTGCCTGTCATCCGTTACTAATCTTTACTTAGACTTAGGTTTGGATAAGAAGAAATAAACTATTAATCCGGCACAGAATACTCCGATAGAAGTAAACTGAGCACTGCTAAGATTCAGCCAGATCCGGGGATTGACGCGGATAAATTCGATCAGGAAACGCTCTAATCCGGCAAACATCAGGTAAATAGCCATAGTATGTCCGACTTTGGTACTTTTAGGACGAATTATCTTAACTAAAATAAAATAGAATCCAAAATTCAGGAAGGCTTCATATAACTGCGTCGGGTGTACCGGAAAAGAAGCTGGTGGTGAGGCGTACGGGAAAGTGATTGCCCACGGCAGGTCGCAGGCTTTACCGTGACAGCATCCGGCAAAGAAACAGCCAATCCGTCCGAAACCCTGCCCAACTACTAATAAAGGACCAATTATATCGGCATATACTCCGATCCGCTTACGATATTTCTTGAGCACCAGAATGACCGCTATCGTACCGCCGATCAAGCCACCATGAAAAACAAGTCCCGAGCCAGAAAATATTATCCCTTTGGGATCCGCCAGAAAATCAGGGAGATTCTCGAGCAAGTATAACAATTTGGAGCCGGCTATACCACCTATCGCCGCCCAGAATACAATATCACTGGCCAAATTGGGATGATCACCGAGTTTTTTCAATTCAACCTGTAAAAGCAGATAAGAAACAATAAAACCGATCGCCATCATCAAACCATAGGTGTAGATCGTTATCGGACCGATATGCAGCAGTTCGGGATACAATTTCAATTCCCTTTCATTATATTCCAGCGATTGAAATGCAAAATGGAGCTCAGCGGTTTTTTGGGAACGTGCAAAACATTTTCAGTATCTTTCCAATAGCGGATTTCGCTGGAAGTTTCCAATATTGGCGTCTCGGCAGGATAGCCAAACGCGATTACCGAATCGATCTCAAACTTTTCAGGAATTTCCAGTAAGGAGCGCAATTTCACGCGTTCGACCGAAGCGATCCAGCAAGTCGCGATGCCATTAGCCCAGGCCGCCAGGATGAAATTTTCAACGGCCGCACCGGTGTCGTTGGCATGGCGCGACTGCATTAATTCTTTATTTATCGATACGATTAAATAACCGGTCGGATGGTGTTCTTCCTGCGGATTACCATGCGGGGCGATATATCCAGCCCATTTAAGTAACGGGAATATTTCTGCAACTAACTCAGGCTCGGTTACCAGACAATATTCGAGCGGTTGCAGATTACGGGCTGACGGCGCTAATCGGGCGCAGTCAAGGCATTCGATTAGGACCGATTCTGCAACCGGTTTCGGTTGGAATTGACGGATCGAGCGCCGCGTCATTATAATTTTTATAAAATTTTCAGGTAAAGACATGCTCGCTAACCTATTTTATAAAATAGCATTCCGTATTTCAAAATTAGTCTTACGCAGTTTACCGGTCAGTATTTTGGCAATATTGCGCATAATCAGATAACCCACGTGTTCATTAGCGTCTAGATGGCGGTGAAAAGCAATATGATCAATAAAAATCAGGTTGGTATCTTCCTCCGCGATGACCGTAGCCGAGCGCGGCGAACCATCAATCAGTGCAAATTCACCGAACAATTCATTCTCCCGCAGTGAGGTAATTTTTTCAAATTCACCTGGTTGAGAAACCGAATAGATCAGGATACTCACCCGCCCTTTAGCGACAATATATAGTTCTTCGCTGGGTTCACCTTCCTTGACAATTATTTCGTCCCGGACAACATGCCGGTGGCGAAAAAGATGCGCAATCGATCCGATTTCCGCATCCGATAAGCCGTGCATCAATTCAGAACTTCTTAGTATCGCAATCGTATCCATATACCCTCCAATTCTATTTTTTATTGAGTGCTTGTTCTGCCAGAAAAACGGTGTTGCTAACCAGCATCGCAATTGTCATCGGCCCGACTCCACCCGGTACCGGAGTAATCGCCGCGGCCACTTCGAAAACTTCGCCAAATTTAACATCACCAACCCAACGATAACCTTTTGGTGCGGCCGGATCGTCGATCCGATTCGATCCAACATCGATCACCACCACTCCGGGCTTGACATAGGAACGATCGATGAATTCCGGCTGACCGAGCGCCGTTATTAAAATATCCGCCTGACGGGTAATTTCCCGCAAGTTTTTCGTACGAGTATGACAAACCGTCACAGTGGCATTACCCAGCGGCCGTTTTTGCATTAGTAAGTTCGCAACCGGTTTACCAACGATGTTACTGCGACCGGCGACCACGACATGTTTACCGGCCGGATCGATACCAGAATATTTCAAGAGCATTAAAATACCATTGGGTGTACAGGGCAAAGGACATTCGACTCCCAACACCATTTTTCCAAGATTAGTGGGATGAATACCGTCCGCATCCTTATGATCTGCGATCGCCTGAATGATTGCATTGCTATCCAGATGAGCAGGTACCGGTAACTGTACCAGAATTCCGTGAAATCGCGCATCCTGATTCAGTTTATCAATCAGTTCCAAAACGGTCGCCTGGGTAGTATCTGCCGGTAGATGCAAAGTCTCGGAAAAAAGTTGCATGTTCTCGAAAGTTCTGGTCTTCATTCCAACGTAGGATTGGGATGCTGGATTATCCCCGATCAGTACGACGGCCAGGCCCGGTATGAGACCATTCCGTTTAAGTCGCTCGATTCTTGGAATTAGGTCGTTTTTGACCTTTTTGGCAATTTCAATCCCGTTAATTAATTGGGCTGTCATTTAGCAAAACTCACGCTACGATGTTCTCGGACTACAACCACTTTGACCTGACCAGGGTAGTTGAGCTCGCCCTGTATTTTAGCCGCGATTTCATCGGCGAGGTTATCGGCTTCGGAATCGCTGACGACACCATTTTCGACGATTACCCGGACTTCACGGCCGGCTTGAATAGCATAAGTCTTGGTTACTCCGGCGAAGGAAGTGGCGATGGCTTCAAGTTTTTCCAGACGCTGTATGTAACTTTCCAGGGTGTCACCACGCGCGCCCCGTCGGGAACCGCTGATCTGATCGGCGGCCTGTACGATGGCTGAAATCGGATGGGTTGCTTCGATTTCTTCATGATGCGAAGCAATTGCATTGACTACAATTGGATGCTCACGAAACTTTTTTGCAAAATCGGCACCGATCAGGGCATGCGTTCCGGTGACGTTTCGATCGACGGCTTTACCCAAATCATGTAATAGTCCGGCACGTTTAGCTAATTCGCCGTTCAAACCGAGTTCAGCCGCCATTAAGCCGGACAGCCAGGCGACTTCAATCGAATGTTTCAGAATATTCTGACCGTAAGAGGTGCGGTATTTCAGTTTACCGATCATTTTCAGAAGTTCTGGTTGTAATTGGGAAATACCGACTTCGTCAATGGCTTCTTCCGCCGCCCGCAGAATTTCTTCATCGACTTCTTTCTCGGCTTTGACAATCATTTCTTCGATGCGAGCCGGATGAATACGTCCATCGACGACTAATTTTTCAAGAGCCAAGCGGGCCACTTCCCGTCGGATCGGATCAAACCCTGAAAGCACTACGGCTTCAGGAGTATCATCGATGATTATTTCGACACCGGTCAGGGATTCGAAGTGACGGATATTGCGCCCTTCTCTTCCGATTATTCGGCCCTTCATATTATCATTGGGCAAATTGACCAGCGACACGGTGGTTTCGGCGGTGTGATCAGCCGCCGAGCGCTGAATTGCGGAGACGATGATTTTCTTAGCCTCGCGGTTAGCTTCTGAAAGCGCATTTTCACGAATTTCCTTAGCCTTTTTGTTGATATTCTCTTTGGCTTTTTCGAGTAAATTACTCATTAATATCTCTTCGGCTTCCTGACGTGACATACCAGCAATACGTTCCAGGCGTTCATTCTGGGCATCGATGATCGTCTGGAGTGCGGTTTCCTTATGCACCAGGTTATCGCGGTGTTTTTTTAATTCTTCTTCGCGTTTATCGAGTTCTTCGGCCTTTTTATCCGCTATCTCGGTTTTGCGGTCGAGATAGAATTCGCGTTTGGCGAGCTTCTTCTCGGCTTCGCGCACATCCTTCATTTTATTGCGGGATTCATCTTCAGCCCGATGTCGGATTTGGATGGCTTCATCTTTAGCTTCGAGACGGGCTTCCCTTTTAATTTCCTCCGCCTCTTTTTGGGCATTGGTCAGTATGTCGGAATAAGTCGCCTGTGCCCTTTTCAATTTTTGGACGTAGAGATAAAGTGACAAAACAGCCCCTACGACTGCTCCGCCGATTGCGAAGATAATATTGATCCAATTCATTATACCACTCCTTAGAAGTTCGGTTAGAACTCTACCGTTACTGCATCGCACCAACCGTCTCAAATGGTGGTAGAGTTAATCGCTTTTATTTATAAGATGGATTAGATTTCTTGGTTTAATTTTTCGTCAATGATGTCGATCAGGAAGCCCGCCTTTTCTTCGACCGAGCTAACTATCTTGTCTTTTTCCTGATTGGCGGTAAATAATTCATCGGTGATATTCATCGCGGCTAAAATCGCCACGCGGATTGGGGTTTGAACAGTCTGGAGAGAAGTTTCGACTTCCTCCATTTTTTCATTGACGTAGTTGGCAACACTGATAATATAGGCGCGGTCGGCTTTGGATTTCACAGTATATTCCTGGCCATAGATATTAACGCGGACTAAGTTATCGTTTAATTCTTCCATCTTTTTTATCGATTATTGTTTCAAATAACATTCACGGTTGGATTTGGATTAATAATCCCTTAAAAGTTCGAGCATCCCTTCGATTTTAGTGCGGAGTTCTTGCCTCTTCTTTAAATCCAGCATAACTTCGAGAGAAGCTCCTTCTTTTAATTCCGTCTTCATCTTTTGATTTTCTTCCCTGAGCTGGGTTACAAGCGTTAGTAAACTTTTTATTTTTTCTTCCAACAAATTCAAATTTACGATATTCATAATCTCTTCTTAGCGTAAACGCGCGTTTAGTTCCCGGGATAAATTTGAATGTATGGTTGCCATAATCTGATCAACTTCAGCATCCGTTAAGGTTCGATCGTCAGCCTGAAATAACAGGTTAAATGTAAGACTTTTTTCGTTTTTATCAACATTTTTTCCACGGTAAAGATCATAGAATTTAATTTCGCATAATAAACTGCTACCATTTTTACGAATCTTTTCTATAACCTCACCGACAGGAATTTCATGATCAACCACAATTGATATATCGCGTTCCATAGCAGGAAATACGGGCGGTTCACGATAGATTTTCATCAAATTGATGTGCTTCAGTAAGACTTCTGCATTCAACTCCATCCCGTAGACCGGTTCCGCGATGTCCCAGTCCTTTTGCAAATAATCCGGTGCTATTTCCCCCAAATATCCCAAAACTGTTTTGGCGATTGAAATCTGCGTAAGATGTTTAAAAAATCGATTTTCGGCATTCAAAAAATTCAAATTTCTGATTCCGAACTCACGGGCAATTATTTCCGTCAGACCTTTCAGAATAAAAGAATTACTCTTCCGGCGCGGATAAGCCCAGTTCGGTTCATCACAATAGCCGGTTAACATAACCCCGAGTCGCATGGATTCGCGTGCCAGAGTCTCTTCTTCGGGTGCGTAAGCCTGCACATAGCCCAGCTCGAAAAGCTGAAGGTCAAATCGGCGGTGATTGAAATTGTGCTTAACTGCCGCTATCATACCTGGTAGTAAAGAGGTTCGCAGGTAAGCCATATCCTGGCTGAGCGGATTGCGCAATTTAACTGGTTTTACCGGTTCAAATACAAATTCAGTCGCCCGGTCATTGACCAGTGAGTTACAATACAATTCAGAATAACCGCCGGCCGCCAGGATGGTTCGCAGGCGTTCAACGCGGTTATAATGATCATCAACGATCGTACTTGGAACAATCTGCAACGATTTAGCCGAAGGTACCCGACTCATACCGTAAATTCGCACCACTTCCTCGATCAGATCGACTTCGCGCTCCAGATCGGGTCGCCATGATGGTACCCGCACCCTGACAGTATGGGCATCGTCACGGAGAATCTTACAACCCAGTCCGATCATAACTTTTTTAACCCATTCCCTGTCAAAATTCATCCCGATTAAACGATTTGCCCGCTCGTACCGCAGACTAATCTCGGGTAGTTCAATCGGCGCCGGATAGTTATCGACGATACCGCAACAAATTTGTCCTCCGGCAACTTCCGCAATCAATTCCGCGACGCGATTTAGAGCGTAAATCACACCCTCATGATCAGCACCGCGCTCAAACCGATAGGAGGCGTCGGTCTGCATGCCTAGATAACGCGAGCCTTTACGGATAACCCGCGGATTGAAATAGGCGCTTTCCAATAAAACGTCACGGGTGTCATCTTTTATCTCGCTGTTGGCCAATCCCATGATTCCGGCGATTGCGACCGGTCGCTCACCGTCACAAATCAGCAGAATATCGTCGCATAATTCGCGATTAATTCCATCGAGAGTGATGACCTTCTCACCCTCTTTGGCCCGACGGACATTAATTTTTTGACTTTTCAGATTGGCATAATCGAAAGTGTGTAGCGGATGACCGGTTTCCATTAAAATAAAATTGGCCGCGTCAACGACATTGTTGATAGAGCGTTGGCCGATGCTTTCCAGACTTTTTACCAGCCAATGCGGTGAAGGACCAATTTTCACACCTTGGATCAGACGGGCCGCGTAACGCGGACAGCCAACCGGATCTTCAATTTCGATCTCAATATAATCGCGGGTGGCCGCGGAGCTTTCCTTAAGATTCACGACTGGTTTATGCCATTCATTACCGGTCATTAAGGCAATCTCACGCGCGACTCCGATATGCGAGGCGCAATCCGGTCGGTTGGGGGTCAAATCAATTTCGATACTGCGACTGTTGCCGGATAGATAATCCGACAGACGACTACCGATGACGGCTGTTTTATCCAGAATCATAACTCCGCTATGGTCGCTCGATAAACCCAGTTCGTCTTCGGCGCAAAGCATGCCTTCGGAGACCACTCCGCGGATTTTCACCGGCTTTAGAGTCATTCCGTTGGGCAAAGTCGTCCCGATCAAAGCTAACGGTACTTTTTGACCTTGCGCGACATTCGGCGCTCCACAAACAACATCAAGTTGACGCTCTCCGGTAGAAACCGTACAAATTGTCAATCGATTGGCGTTGGGATGCAGATTGACGGCCAGGATTTCGGCAATGACAATCTCTTCCAGCCCGGCATTTTTATCCTCAACCAGATTAGATTCGAGACCAACGGCAGTCAAACGCTGAGCTAATTCCTCAGCGCAGAACGGAAAGTCAGTGTATTTTTTTAGCCAGGCGGTATTGACAATCATAATTCCAATTGTGTTTAAAACTGTTCCAGAAAACGCATATCGCCTTCAAAATAGAGACGAATATCGCCGATGCCGTACTTCAGTAAAGCAGTGCGATCGATACCCATTCCAAAAGCATAGCCGGTATATTTTTCCGGATCAATGCCGACATTTTCAAATACATTCGGATCGACCATGCCACAACCGAGAATTTCCAGCCAGCCGGTATATTTGCAGAGCCGACAACCTTTACCGGCACAGATGAAACAGGAGATATCCATCTCGGCGCTTGGTTCGGTAAACGGAAAAAAGCCCGGCCGAAAGCGGATTTTGACGTCGTTACCAAAAAAGCGTTTGGCAAAGAGTTCCAGCGTTGTCTTTAATTCACTGAAGGTTACCTGCTCGTCGACATAAAGCCCTTCAACCTGATGAAAGACGCAATGACTGCGGGGATTGATGGCTTCATTGCGATAGACCCGCCCCGGCGCCAGAATCCGAATCGGAGGCTTTTGTTTTAACATCGTCCGAATCTGAATCGGCGAGGTGTGCGTTCTTAATAATCTCTTGTCATCAATGAAAAAAGTATCCTGCATATCGCGGGCTGGATGGTCATCAGCGAAGTTCAAAGCCTGGAAATTGTAATAATCAGTTTCGACTTCCGGACCGAATTCGACTCCGAAGCCAATTTCACGGAAAATTGTGATAACCCGGTTAAGGGTTTGCGTGATCGGGTGCAGGTGACCTATCGGAGGAGTCAACCCCGGCAGAGTAAAATCGAAAAATTCATCCTGCACACTGCTTTTTTTGAGTCGCTCACTCAACGCCTGAATTTGAGTTTCGGCCTCTTTTTTCAGAATATTTAAAATCCGGCCGGCCTGCGGTTTTTGTTCGGCAGGAATAGTGTTAAAATCGGCGAACAGCGCCGCTATCAGGCCTTTTTTAGCGAGATATTTAATTCTTAGTTTTTCGGCCGCCTGAGGATCGGTACCGACTTGCTGAAGATCATTGTGTAATTGTGCCCGAACCTCATCAGCCCGATTCAGGATGTCCATGCTTTCAGACCTTTACCAGTGCGATCAACTTGGCAAATCCGCCCGCATCATGCATGGCGATTTCAGCCAGTGCTTTGCGGTCGAGAATAATCCCGGCTTTCTTCAGACCGGAAATAAACTTGTTATAGGAAATGCCATTCTGATTCGCGGCGGCGTTGATCCGGGCAATCCAGAGTGAGCGAAAATCGCGCTTTTTATTGCGCCGATCACGATAGGCATATTGTAAGGCTTTTTCGACGGCATCTTTAGCATTGACGTAGAGTTTACTGCGTGAACCGCGGTAGCCTTTCGCCATTTTAACGATTCTACGATGTTTTCTATGATGTGGAACGGAACTATTGGCTCTTGGCATTATTGTACTCCTACGCTACAATCATCTTTTTAACACGCTTGACTTCTGAGGATTCTACAATTCCGGATTGCCTCAGATTACGTTTACGTTTACTGGATTTTTTAGTCAGAATATGGGAATGATAAGCCTTATTACGTTTTACTTTACCGGTTCCGGTTAGGGAAAAACGCTTGGCGGCTGATTTCCTGGTTTTCATTTTTGGCATATTGTATTATTCTCCTACTTTGCGATAAGGTAAGTTACGATAGTGCGCCCTTCCTGGAGTGGATTTTTTTCGGGCGTTCCGGCATCAGACAGTCGCTCAATAATTTTCTGGACCAGTTCGGTACCAGCTTCTTGGTGAGCCATTTCACGACCGCGGAACATCAACGTGATCTTGACTTTACAACCCTCGCCGAGGAATCGTCGGGCGGCGTTGATTTTCATTTCGAGATCATGTTCGCCGATATGAGGCCGGAAACGGACCTCCTTAATCTTGATGACATGCTGTTTCTTCTTACTCTCCCGCTCTTTCATTTGCTGTTGATAACGATATTTACCATAATCCATGATCTTGCAGACCGGTGGATTGGTATTTGGTGAGACTTCCACCAAATCGAGCCCGCGATCTTCGGAAATTCGCAGAGCTTCTTTATTACTGACAATGCCAACCTGTTTCCCGTCGGAATCAATCAGACGGACAGATTGGCTACGAATTTGTTCATTTACTCGTACTTCTTTTTCTATGACTTATTCTCCTTTTTTAATTGTACTTCATGGGCGATCATATCAATGGCTTTCTGCCAGTTCATTATACCGATGTCGCCGATCTTGCGGCGTCGTATAGAAACCTGTTTTGCGGTGGCTTCTCTCTCTCCTATAATCATCATTATTGGAATTTTCATTAATTCAGCTTGCCGGATTTTAGCTCCAATCGTATCATTATTCAGGTTTATTTCAGCCCGGATGCCATTTTCGATCAATAATTTATGAAATTCAGATGCAATTTGGTCCTGGTTATTCGTCACTGGAATAACTACCGCCTGAAGCGGTGCTATCCAGAGTGGGAAATCGCCGACGGTATGCTCGATCAGGACACCGACGAATCTTTCCAATGAACCCATAATGGCACGGTGAATCATATACGGCCGTTGTTTACTGCCGTCGCTGGCGATATACTCCATTTTAAAACGTTCCGATTCATTAAAATCGAACTGAATAGTGGTGCATTGCCAGGAACGATTCAGGGCGTCGCGGATCTTAATATCGATTTTCGGCCCGTAGAAGGCTCCGCCGCCTTCATCCATATGATACTCGACTTCGAGCTTATTCAAAGCCGCTTTGAGAGCTTCGGTCGCCTCCGCCCAGTTTTCGGGCGAACCGACATATTTCTCTTTCGGCCGGGTAGCGACGTAGACATCCATTTCCTCGAATCCGAATGAGCGAATGAACTCGAACGAGAAAAGGACTAATTTCTCGATTTCCTCGTTCAATTGTTCTGGTGAACAGATGATATGAGCATCATCTTGAGTAAAACCGCGAACTCGCATCAAGCCGTGTAAAACGCCCGATAATTCATAGCGATAAACCGTCCCGAGTTCGGCGTAGCGAATTGGTAGATCGCGGTAACTGCGGGTTTTCGATTTATAAATCTGAATATGGAACGGACAGTTCATCGGCTTGATATAATAAGTCTCGCCTTCGACCGTCATTCCATCGAACATCGATTCCCGATAAAAACCAAGATGTCCGCTGGTTTCCCAGAGTTGGGCTTTCCCAATATGCGGAGTTTCCACGAGTTCATAGCCGTGTCTTATATGTTCTTTTATCCAGTAGTCCTTGATATTATGCAATAGCAAGGCGCCGCGCGGGTACCAGAGCACCAACCCTGGGCCAACCTGGTCGTTGATCTCGAAAAGTTCGAGACTCTTGCCCAGTTTACGGTGATCACGTCGCTTGGCTTCCTCGATAAAATTCAAATATTTCTTGAGCTCTTTCTGAGATGCAAAGGAAGTCCCATAAATGCGGGTCAGCATTTTATTGCGCGAATCGCCCCGCCAGTAAGCTCCGGCAACATTCAGTAGTTTGAAAGCCTTAATCTTGCCGGTCGAAGGAATATGCGGACCACGACACAGGTCGGTGAAATCACCCTCGGAATAGATTGACAGTGGAATATCCGGTGCGATTTCGCGAATAATTTCGACTTTATAGGTCTCGCCCATTTTTGAAAATAGATCAATCGCTTCATCGCGTGAAATTTCGCGTCTGACGAGCGGCAAATCAGCCGCAATGATCTCATTCATACGTGCTTCGATCGCGGCCAAATCGTTGTCAGTCAGCGGCGGTTCAATATCAAAATCGTAATAGAAACGGTTTTCGATCGCCGGTCCGATGGTGACTTTGGCCTGCGGATAAAGTTGCTTAACCGCCTGTGCCATGACGTGCGAGGTGCTATGTAGTAAAATATCGTGCGACTCAGGCGAATTATAAGTCAGAATCTCAAGCCGAGCGTCTTCAGAAATGACAGTCGAAAGATCAATCAGATGGTCATTGACTTTAGCGACGAGAGCATTCTGAAAAAGACCCGGACTCAGCTCTTTAGCTATCAATCCGGCCGATAAATCCGCCGACACTTCTATGGTAGAATTGTCGGGTAATTGTATCGTAATCTTCCGCTTCGATTCCAAAATTTGTTTCCTTTTCGCGCTTGTCAGTCATAATGACCTTTTCCGGTCTATCGTTTCGTGGGCGATACTGGACTTGAACCAGTGACCCCCTGCATGTCAAGCAGGTACTCTAGCCACCTGAGCTAATCGCCCGGATATATCAACTTTAAACTGATTATCAGCGTTTGATAACAGTAATTCGTTCTTATCATCGTCAAAAAACAAGTGCAAATTTAACCAAAGGAGATTTATCACGCAAAGAGAAAAATTGACAATAAGTAATTAATAATAGCGGAAATTAATTAATTGCAAATTTTCGGTCTGCTTTTGAATTATAGAATAGTAAATTCGTATCAAATTGGAGGTACTGAGTTGAAGGCCTATTTCATCACTCGAATTAATAATCTTGAAAAGACTGAAACGCCTCTAACAATTGCCGACTTCGAACAACCGCGCCCGACTTCCAACGAAATCCTGATTAAAGTCAGCGTCTGCGGTATTTGTCACACCGAACTGGATGAAATCGAAGGTCGCACACCGCCGGCGTCCTTTCCGATAATTCCCGGTCATCAGGTAATCGGTAGAGTAATCGAAAATGGTCCTGACGCCCGCCGTTTCGCTATCGGGACTCGCGTCGGCGTCGCCTGGATATTTTCGGCCTGCGGAAAATGCTCTTACTGCCTCTCGGATCAGGAAAACCTCTGTTCGCAATTTCGCGCCACCGGTCGGGACGCCAACGGCGGTTATGCCGAATACATGACGGTTAACGAAAATTTCGCCTATCCAATACCTGGTATTTTCACTGACGCCGAAGCCGCGCCGCTTCTGTGCGCCGGAGCGATTGGTTATCGTTCTTTGCGTCTGACTAATTTACGCGACAGTCAGAAATTAGGCCTGACCGGTTTCGGCGCCTCGGCTCATTTAGTCCTCAAAATGGTGCGTCATCGTTATCCGCAAACGCCGATCTACGTTTTCGCCCGCAGTAAAAATGAACAATCGTTTGCCCGCGAACTTGGCGCCGTCTGGGCTGGCGAGACAAACGAACCTGCGCCCGAATTGCTGGATGCGATTATCGATACGACGCCGGTCTGGACGCCGATCGTCGCCGCCTTGAAAAATCTCAAGCCGGGCGGTCGCCTGGTCATCAATGCCATTCGCAAGGAAAATATCGACAAATCCATCCTGACAACCATCGATTATCCTGAGCATTTGTGGCTGGAAAAAGAGATCAAATCGGTCGCCAATGTCACCCGCCGTGACGTGGCCGAATTCCTAAAATTGGCCGCCGAAATTCCTATCAAGCCGGAAATTGAAATTTATCCGTTTGAAAAGGCCAATCAAGCCCTGCTGGATTTGAAACGGCGACATGTTCGCGGCGCCAAGGTTCTTCAAATTAACTAATTTCTGAGAGGAAAAATTATGGATAGAAAAACATTCATTTTAAAAGGAAGTCTATTTTGTTTGGGCGCCTCTCTCGCCAAGCCTTTGGCTGGAAAAATCCTTAACGCCGAGGATAACGATGTTAACGCCGAAGATGTCGAAAAATTAGTCCAGGAATGGTTCGATGGATTTTACGCCGGTTTTAATCAAAATATTCCCGATTCGACCAGGCAGAAAATCCTGCAAATGAATGGACAAGCCTGCGCCCGACGGGGTGCTACAAAAGCCGCTCAAAATGCCAATGGTGATCTGGAAGTTTTTCTGACAACTCTGAAACAATGGGTTGGCGAACAAAATATCTCTCGAGACAAGAACCAAATCACGATCCGATACGAACATTGTTACTGTCCGATAGCTCAAAATCCAAAAATCCGCTCGCTGACCGATTTCTGCCAGTGCTCCGTGGGTTGGATTGAGGAAATGTTTACGACCGCTACCGGAAAGCCTGTCGCAGTCGAGTTAATCGCTTCGATTCGGAATGGCGCAAAGCACTGCGAATTTCTCGTCACGGTCTGAAAGACTAAATTCGACATAAGAAGATTAGAGATTCACCACGGATTTGCACCGATAAACACAGGTCAAAAATAATAGAATTTTTTTTGTCATCTAATGGCGACCTCTATAAAATTGACCGACCGGAAATCGAAATGACTGCAGAAAACCTTTTTAACCGTTATCTGCCAATTACTATTTAGCGTTCAGCTTGTATATATCAATTGATTTCACCAGCGCTTCCCCCAACGCACCAGCGTCAACGTATCACCTAATGCTTCCCTTAAAGGAATCATCTCTATAGCTCCGCCGCGATTCATCAGGACCAGATCAGCCGCATCCAGACGTCGGTTAGGCGTTTCTCGGTTGGCTTCATCCGGATTCCGATCCCGGGCTAAAATCGCAAACTGATAACGATTCGCAACAAAATCTCCCAAACCGAAATTAATCTGGTCGAGAACTATCGGTTCAGTCTTATTCATCAGGAAAAATCCATCGCGATAGTGAGATTCTCGCCCGAAATATTCGGTCGCCTCAAAGGCGTTGCTCGGCGGCATTGGCAATTTGTTAAAATAAGACAGCGACGAGCGGCCGGCTAATTCCATCGCAAAATAGATAAATGTCATCAAATCTCCGCCGATCCATTGCTTAGTCTGATGTTCGCTCCAGTATCCGTTCCAGCTGTTGCTATTTTCAATGTAAGGCAGATTCCTAAAAATCAGCAGGTTATCCAAAAAACGATTACCCGTTTTCGCTTTTACACTCAGGCGAAAAACCTTTGGCGACAATCCACCGTAATCGCCTGATACTACCCGATAACGACTTTCGATACCCGCCGTCGCGGCAAATTGTCCGCGAAAAGCAATTTCAGCCTTAAACCAGACGGTACCGGGAAACAAATGCTCCTTCTCATTTAAATCAGCGACATTCACCGTCCATTGGTCGTTCCATTCCTTGATTGGTATTTCTTTGTAGATCACCTGTGCCCATTGCGTTCGCATCTCCGGCGTATTCCGATAGACCGTATCCAGTTTCGTCGGCAAGATCAAATACCAGCGAATGAGTGGTTTTTTATTGGCAAAATACTCCCAGTTTTTCAGTCTGTCAGACAACACCGTATCGCCCATCATGATCAATCCATTTTCGGACGTGATGTAGATTTCCGAAAATAATTTTTCTACCCGCGCCGCTAATGCTAATGACAGATTGATAATATCATGATCACCTGCGATGCATGGACCGTTGCCGGCATATTTTGCATTATTCAAATTGCTGACGATTGACAGGTCCCGAAAATCTATCTCAGCGGCGTTCAGCCCGGTGAGACTTAAAAAAAATCAAACCAATTTGTCGCCAGAATTTCATTGCGAAAAATATACATTAAATTGCCAAGCAATGGTAGATAAAATTGCAGCCGTCGTCAGAAATTACGGTCATTATTCTGCTGAATTCTTAAACCTGATTCTTTTATCACATAATCCGGTTTAGCTATACCAATTCAGGAAATAGTTTATTAATTTAAGTCAGTGTTAAGATCGACAAGCCCAATTCGAAAACGCAATGCCAAAGAGGAGAATTATCAATGAGTAACGCCAAGTTTACCCTTCCCCAACCCATTAACGAACCGATCCTTTCATATTTGCCCGGTAGTCCTGAGCGTCAGGCGCTTAAAAACGCTTTGAACAAGTTCGCCGACGAACTGATAGAAATTCCGTTGATCATCGGCGGCCAAGAAATTCGCACCGGACAAATTGCTAAATGTATCATGCCCCACGATCATCAGCACGTTTTGGCGACTTATCATCAAGCCACCGCGAAAGAAGTTAACCTGGCGGTTGAAGCTTCTCAAAAAGCCTGGAAATCCTGGTCGGTCATGCCGTGGCACGAACGTGCGGCTATATTCAAGAAAGCCGCCGCACTCCTGGCCGGTCCGTGGCGTATGATTCTCAACGCCGCCACCATGCTCAATCAGAGCAAGAACGTTTTTCAGGCTGAGATCGATTCAGCTTGCGAATTGATCGACTTCTATAATTTTAATGTCAAATTCATGGAGCAAATTTACGAGCAACAGCCGCTCTCGGCGCCGGGACAATGGAATCGGCTCGAACAGCGCCCGCTGGAAGGCTTCGTCTTCGCCGTAACGCCGTTCAATTTCACTTCTATTGCCGGCAACTTACCAACTTCACCGGCGATGATGGGCAATACGGTCTTGTGGAAACCGGCCAGTGCAGCGGTGCTGTCAGCCTATTATCTGATGAAATTATTTCAGGAAGCCGGTCTGCCGGACGGCGTGATAAATTTCATTCCCGGTAGTGGCCGCCATGTTGGTCCTAACGTTTTAATTAATCCGCTTCTGGCCGGCGTCCATTTCACCGGCTCGACGGCTGTCTTTCAAAGTATGTGGAAAACCATCGGCGAAAATATTGCCGCCTTTCGCGGCTACCCGCGCATTGTCGGCGAGACCGGCGGTAAGGATTTTATTTTCGCGCATGCCAGCGCCGATCTCGACGAATTGAATACCGCTTTAGTGCGCGGTTCATTTGAATACCAGGGACAAAAATGTTCAGCCGCCTCGCGGGCTTACATCCCGAAATCGCTCTGGCCGCAATTAAAGGATAAAATGCTGGCTACTATTAATACTATCAAAATGGGCGATGTGCGTGATTTCCGCAATTTTATGAACGCCGTGATCGATAAAGCCGCTTTCGATAATATTTCCAACTATATCAATTACGCCAAAAATTCCAGCGAGGCGCAAATTATCGCCGGTGGAAAATGCGACGCCACCCAGGGTTATTTTATCGAACCGACAGTCATTCTGACCACAGATCCGCATTTTAAAACCATCGAAGAAGAAATTTTTGGACCGGTTTTAACTATTTTCGTTTATGATGATAATAATTACGAAAAGACGCTGAACCTCTGCAATACGACTTCACCCTATGCCCTGACTGGCGCGATCTTCGCCCGTGACCGGCAAGCCGTTATACTGGCTGATCAGGTTTTACTGCATGCCGCCGGTAATTTTTATATCAATGACAAACCGACTGGCGCAGTCGTCGGTCAGCAACCTTTTGGGGGCGGAAGAGCTTCCGGCACGAACGATAAAGCCGGCAGTATGATAAACCTTTTGCGCTGGGTTTCGCCGCGCGCCACAAAGGAACTGTTCGTTCCGCCGAAAGATTATCGTTATCCGTTTATGACTGAGGAATAAAAACCAGCCCAAGAATTGTTTCGTAGGCTGATTAGTTTAATTCCAACCGATTTACTTTCTACCAATCCAGCAGTCGTCGCTGACCTTCCAGTGCTTTAATCTGAGAAATTTCCTGCGAAACCTCGATGACGCCTTTATAATTACCGGCATCATCATAAACCGGAAAATAGCGAATGTGAATGAATTTGCCGTTTAGCTGAATCCAGAATTCGGCGACGTCTTTCTCTTTGGCTTTGAATTTGGCGACTATATCATTAACGATGTGAACGCTTTTCGGCGGATGACATTTCTGGACTTCGCGACCGATGATGGCCGGACTGCGCGGAAACAGCCGAACCGGAGTATTGGAATAGTATCTCACCTGGTCATTCTCATCGACATAAGTGATGTCAAACGGCAAACGTTTAAGCATCAGGTCAATCTGTTCCGGCGTAAGACGTCCCTCTGATAGTTTAATCGCATTATCTTTGGGAGTCTTATCGACTGAAGTCGCCATTGGTTGTTTTTCGGCCGAAGACATGGCTTTTGCGATTTCCGCATCCCAGAGATTGGAGGGCGTCACCCAGGCGTAACCAATCGCAGATTCGCCATTTTTGATTTTGGCCCATTCGAGATTATTGAGTTTTCGGGCTGACGTAGGAAAGAGAATTTTTTCCTCCAGAAACATCAGTTTTTTGATGGCCAAAATGACCCGATTGACCTGATCATTGACCTGCTTCCATTCTTTCTTTTCAATGATGTTACCTAACTCTTTTAGCATTGCCCGGATTTCATCATGCTTGCCCCACATGACCTGGGTCGGTCCCGTGAACTTTTTAGCCTCCAGCAATGGAAATAGCTGGTTTTCCTTGCGGGCATAATGTTTCTCGATTTCTTTTAAAAGATTGAATTGGTCAATTAAAGCCTGAAAATCTGGTTGCGACGCCGAGCTCTTTGCCGCTTTGCGTGCGCATTTTTTTAAAGTCTTGAGAATTTTGCGGGCTTCTTTGTTTTCGGCCAGAAAAGTATAGACTGGATGACCGGGCATTTTACTAGCCTTGCCGACCTTTTTCAACGCCTGATCGAAAACCCGGGCGTGCACATCGCAGAGACGCTGGACTTCTTCGACTGGAAATCCTTCCTGGATCAAGGCGTTTTCCATATCGGCGATCTCTTCCGGTGAGGTGTCCTTGATCAGCCGTCCGAATTCTTTCTTGAGTTTATCGACCGCAACACCCTGATGCAGGCGCTTGATGATCGATTTTAGTACGACTTGTTTTTCGCTTTGCTCCATAGACATAGAACCCTACCTCCTCTCGAAAATCACTTTTTCATGATTACTATTTTCTGAGAGCCGCACAAATGCGCGCGGCGGTTGGTTGAGCGCTTTCGGATTCCTGCTTCAATTCGACGACGAATTTATTTTCATCGAATGTGCCCCGTACCGCCTTAAAGTCCAGATTGCGGACAATTTGATCGCCGTCGATTCCGTACCCGATGCGACTACACTGATCAAATTCCTTCTCGGCATCCTTGAGAACCAGAGTATTAAAGCGAATGACACTCTCCTGCCATTCGTTCAACACCTGGCAAATCTGTTCGACATTCAAAGCATTCGTCTTAAAAGCTTTAAAAAGCAGATTCAGGCAAAACTGCCAGGTTTTTTCTTCATATTTCTGATGGATCTGCCGCAGGGCATTTTCCAATTTTGCGGTCGACTCGAGTCGGTTTTGCTGAAGCGCCAGACTAATTTCATCAATTTCACTGCGGGTAACGAACATACCGCCCAGATCCACCCAATTCTCAGCGGATTCATCAACTTGACCGGCAAATATGTTCTTGACTTTATCCCACACCAGATTCTGTATCGTACCAATTTTACGAATGATCTGATTCCCGCAGAAGATCTTCGCGACCATTTCATAATTCTGGATGGCATTCTTCAACGCCGCGTGTTTGATGATCGTACCCTGATATTTCACGAATTCCTGATCCGGTGGCGAAGATTCATCGAGATTGCGGAGCGCTTTGATGCCGCGCATGGTTTTTTCGACCAGAAAAGGACTTAGAAAATCAAAATTGATCAGATCCAGACGGTCGCTATCCCGACGCCGATCGCGTGACGGCCATTTGACACTGTCGCGGCGAGTGCCGGAAGTGAATAAATTCATCGTCGGCTTTAAAATGCTTTTCCCTTCCTTTTCGATGATATAGGAAAATGGGAGATCGGATGTATCGATATGCATTAAATGTTTTCCGATCACGACCGAAAAAGCGCCAATGTGCGCCGGCCAGATCATGTAGCTGGACGATCCGGTTTTCGAACCGCGCTCCAAAACTCCCTGATGCAATGGTCCGAGCTTGTACATATGGTTGCTTTGGTTTGTCCCGCTTCCGGCGTTATAGAAGCTCACCATCGCGGCGATCAGCAGAGTCGATTTATGGTGAGTCACGGTATAAGGTCCGGCAAAAACGCTGACGGCTTCCCCGTGAAATCCTTCGCAATTAGCGAAAAAGGCGGTATTCTCCGCCGTAAATTGCTTGCCCAGGCGCGTTCCCTGTCCGACGAAACATTTATCCAACACAACCGAACTCTCGACCCGCGTCCCGGTCAATATAATGAAATGCTTGGCGACTACGCCTTCGCCAACATAGGCCGGATCCGCTTTGCAACTGACGATAGTTCCCTCTTCCAGTAATAATACCCCGGATACGGTTGCTTTTTCACCAATCCGCACGTTTCGGATTATATTGCTATTATAAATTCGAGCCCCACCGGCGACAACGCCGCGCGTCGATTTTTGTTGGGCGACATAATTGCCGATCAATTTATTCAGCGCTTCCTGCAAAGCGACATCGTGCCGATAAACGACAATCAGATAAGCAATCTGAGAAGTCAGACGATCATAGACCGGTAAAACGCGACCGCCGCCTTCATTGAGGATTTCCAGCTCTGCGCCGTTACCAAAGGCTGTTGCGCCGCTGACGGTCAGCTCGCCAACGTTTTCAATCGCCACATCTTCTTCAATCACGTAATTGGCTAAATTTTTAACATTGGCGATGTAAACATTATTGGCAATCGCACAATCTTGAATATAACTATCGTACAGACCGCATTTTTTCATACAACCCGGTTCGACTTCGATCGTTTGACTATAGTCGCCGAGCGTGACCTCACCGGAAAAAGTGACATTATGGAGCCAGTCGGGATTAAATCCATTCTTAACTAATATTTTACTCCAGTCTTCCGCCCGACATCCATTCTTATCAAGAGCAGTAATTTCCGATTGAATCAGATGACGATGTTCCATAAAACTACCTTTCCGTCACATGGGCAGGTTATTAATTGCTTCATGTTCCATTTCTTTGAAATACTTGACAGTGCTAACCTTTAAATCGAGCGTGGCTTCATCGTCGCACACAATCGTACCGTGCGGATGTAATTGTAACATCGAAACCGTCCACATGTGATTGACACTCTCTTCGACGACTTTCTGCAAAGCGCGCGCTTTCCGGTAACCATTAATTATTATCATAATTTCGCGCGCTTCCATCACGGTGCCGACGCCCACAGTCAGAGCTGTCTTGGGAACCTTGCTGAGGTCATTATCGAAAAATCGCGAATTGGCGATAATCGTTTCATAAGCTAAAGTCTTGACGCGCGTGCGTGAAGTAATCGAAGAGCCGGGTTCGTTGAAAGCGAGGTGCCCGTTTACTCCAATGCCACCCAAAAATAGGTCAAACCCGCCAACCGCTTTGATTTTTGTTTCATAATTGGCACACTCTTCATCGAGATTCTTAGCATTGCCGTTCAGAATATTGACATTTTCAGGCGGAATATCGATGTGATCAAACAGATAATAATGCATAAAATAATGATAGCTCTGAGGATGATCCTCAGCCAGACCAACATATTCGTCCATATTGAAAGTGACGACATTTTTAAAAGAGACTTTGCCCTCTTTATATAACCGGACTAAAGCTTCATAGGTGCCAATGGGTGAAGAACCGGTCGGCAGACCCAGCACAAACGGTTTTTGCGCGGTCGGCTTAGCATGGTTGATTTTGGCCGCGATGTAGTGTGCGACCCAGTTACTCAGGTTATAATAATTTTCATGAATTATTATCCGCATCTGAAATTCTCCTTTTTTCTGTTAACAGTTATAAAAATCTGATGTAACCAATGAATACGTCAAAATTATTTTAAATTTCTTAACGAAAATGGACTTAATAACAATTTAATCTCGGTTAAAACACGGAAATAATATATAACATAATCGCAAATTAACAGAAGAAAAAACTTATTAGGTACATCCCGGATTGGTACGGAGACATTTTTCTTAATTATTCGGCTCAATCGCCAATAACACGGCGCACTTCACATAATCTTTCCCGTAAAAAAGCATTGTAATTATATGCCTGAGGATTGAGGCTATTTATGCGGACGAATGCCGAGCAATGAATATATTCGGAATTACCGGTATAAATCGCAACGTGCGAAATCCGAGTGGCGTCTGTCCCAAAAAATAATAAATCGCCCGGTCTTAAATTATCCGGTATATTGGCGACATTGACGGCGACTCCCTGCCTGACCTGCATATTGGCATCGCGGGCTAAAATAATACCGTGGCGACGAAAGACGGTTTGGATAAAACCACTACAATCGAAGGCCTTGGTAGAAACGCCACCCCACAGATAAGGCCGCCCCAACAAACTCGTCGCCGTCACTATGATCTCCTCTGCAGATGGAATGCGCATCGCATAATCAGATTCGTTGATTAACTGATCCGAAGGTATAAATCCCTTGCGATCATCAGTCAGTTCTATTTCAGTCCAATTGCCGCGTTTACCAAGCAGTTTCAGGCGATTTCCCAGCACGACATCCGCTACCGGGCGCGATTTTAGCGAAGCTTTGGAATAGATCGTACCTTCAAGCTCATCATAGACGACTTTTGGTGTATTTTGCCAGGCAATTTTAAGAGAATCACCACCGATCAGCATCCGATCGTCTTCAATCCAGCCTAAATAGCCATCATCTGTCCTGATTAAATAACAGCCTGCCTCATATTTTAAGATTTCGACCGTCAATCCGCGCAGAGTTTGGGTCACCATATCTTTAAATACCGAAGGACCGCTCCGCAGAGATTCGACGGAATTGATTATAATGCCGAAATCATTCCCGTTCATGGTATCATCCGGTAATAATATCATCCCGTTTTTCAACTTTTCCGCCGGTAAAGCTTCGAGAAGTTTTTCATTGAAAGACTTAAGAGCTTGTCGCCGGTCAGTTTCACCATCGATACAATAGACATTATTCTGAAATTTAATCTCAACATTCCAAACTGCAATCCGCGTATCTGGACAATACCGCTCGGCCACCTGGGCGGCAATTTTTTCGATTTGCCTGATGACGATAGTCGTATCCGCTCGACTATTATTAAAAATACTGAGAATCAAGAATAATAAACCATATCGTTTTATTTTATTGAAGCAGGTCAGATTGTCGATTTTATCGGGCATAACCCAGAGTGGTTTTGTAAGCCATATCATTATCAAGCGACTCGATGGTTTCGTCAATAACCTTATCATATTTCAGCCCAACTCGGATTTGCCCGGTTAGTCCGTCTTTTAACAGCGCAAACTGACTCTCGAGTGCCTGCCGTATCATGGAGCGGTTAGTTTCGAACTCCACCTCCTTCAGTGAATCAAAAACTTCGTATACTGGTTGCAGGTTAATTTGGATCTTTTTCAGTCGCTCATCCTGCACAATTATTTCTTCAAGATCGTGAACGTTTTTTTCATTTTTATCAATATATTTAAATCCTGATTGCTCGAGATAAGATTTGAAATTATCAATAACGATATCGTCGACCACCGGGATGGCATTAAGCTCGGACTTATATTGGATGGCGAAAGTATAAAATTGATTCTCACGCCATAGGTCGGTCACATATTCCGATTGAGTCTCGGCCTTGACTAGAATATCAGGTGTTATGCCACCTTTACTCCTTAACATACGGTGATTATGGGAATAAAAGATCGAATCCTGCGGCATTTCAGATGCAATTAATTTCGGATTCTTGATATAATCGGGCTTTTGAATCAAACGCCCGCTGGGGATGTAATATTTAGCAGTAGTAATCTTGATTGAATGTTCCCGATCGACCCGGAAAAGCGTTTGAACTAATCCTTTCCCAAAACTTGGTGCACCTACGACGATTCCGCGGTCAAGGTCCTGGATGATGCCGGCCACGATTTCACTAGCCGAAGCACTCCCACCATCGATCAAAACCGCGATTTTGACAGACTCATCTAAAAGCGGCTGACGAGTGGATAGGTAAACCCGGTTGGCATTTTCATTTTGCCCACGGGTCAATAAGAGAGTATCGCCGAGCTGGGTAAACAACTCGGCAATTCCCAGAGCCTCTTCCAGCAAACCACCCGGATTTCCGCGTAAATCCAATATTAAAGATTCGAGATTGTCGTTTTTCTTCAATTCCCCGATGGCTTGACGAACCTCAGCCGTGGCACCTTTAGAAAATTCGGCTAACCGGATATATCCGATCCCGCCCTTTAAATAATCGGTATAGGAAACATCGTTAACTTTAATTTTAGCCCGCTCCAATGTGTAGACCTTATTTTCGGAAATCCCCGGACGACGGATCAGAAGTTGAACCTTGGTGCCGATATTTCCCCTAATCAGGCGGGTCGATTTATTAAGATCTAGACCAGTGGTCGAAGTTGTATCGATCCTTAAAATCTGGTCACCCGGCATTATATTTGCATTTTTTCCCGGACTGCCATCAATTGGTGAAATCACGGTTAGAGTGTCATTCCGCATACTGATCCGCAGACCAACTCCACCATATTCACCTTTAGAAAGAATCTCGAGGGGCTCTTCTTCCTCTTCGGTCATATATACTGTATAGGGATCGAGATCACCGGTCATATTCCGGATGTTACTCTCGGTCAGAGCCGAAGCATCGATTGGATCGGCATAATTCAGCAGGATTTGCCGGTACACTGCGTTATACAGTTTAAATGAATCGGCGACTTCTTTGTAAACATCCGACGTGGAAAAAGCCAGTAAAAATGTTACCGAAGCCAGGACAGCTATCCAAATTCGGGTTGATTTTTTAGAATTCAATTTCACGTTTAAATCCTTTTTAGTAGTCTTTCAAAATTTTGCCACACTTCTTTTGATATCAGATCTTCAGTTTTGGTTCCATCTAGCAGGCAAATTCTATTTGGTTCGAGCCGAGCCATTTTTAAAAATCCTTGTCGAATCTTTTCCTGAAAGACGTGACTTTCTCCTTCGAGTCGATCTAGATCACGGACCCCAAAGCGACGCGCTCTCTCCTTAGCCGGAATGTCGAGAATAAAGGTTAAATCCGGAACCAGATTTTCGGTAGCAATCTGGTTTAACGCCCGGATAAATTCCAGGTCTATTCCACGACCATACCCCTGATAAACGGTGGTTGAATCATAAAACCGGTCGCAGACGACGACCTTGCCGGATTCCAAAGCAGGATGAATTAGTTCGTGACTGAGTTGGTATCGGCTGGCCGAATAAAGTAATAATTCGGTAATGGCACACATTCCGGAATTCGATTTATCTAAAAGAATATCCCGTATTTTCTCGCCGATAGACGTACCACCCGGTTCACGAAACAATACCACAGATATATTTTTCGCGGCACATTTCTGCATAAACCGCATGATCTGGGTTGTCTTGCCCGAACCATCGATCCCCTCAAATGTAATCAATAGACCTTTGGACATTGATTGCAGTCCTCTTTCAGGCTAATTTGGCTTGCAGTAATTGCCGAAAAAAATTCGGCGGGCGCACCGGCCGCCCATCTTTATTAATAAAAGCATGAACGGTATATCCCGAAACCAGTATCTCATCCTCATTTTCTCGGAATATGGTGTAACCAATTTTCAGACGCGCCAAAGGCATCTCGGTGATCCGGCTGATTATAGTAAGCACTTCATCAAAATGTGCGCTTTTTTGATAAATACAATGGACTTCCACTACGGGCATAGCGTAGCCCTTTTGTTCGAATTCACTGTACGGAATTCCGATTGCGCGCATCATTTCATCCCGCGCGACTTCGAAATATTCCAGATAGCGCGAGTAATATACCACACCGAGGTAGTCAACATCCCGGTATCTGACACGTAACTTATCGCAATGTTCAAACATTGGACCTGTCCTATCCGACAATATCTTTTTTATCTTTCGGTTTTACTTCCACTGATTTCCATGAACCCATACTAGCATATTTTTCGATGCGTTGTTTAACTAATTCATCAGGTGCAATCTGTACCAGTTCGGTTAAATATTTAAGAAGAACTTCTTTCAGGGTTTGTGCCATCCGGTCAGGATCACGATGAGCTCCGCCAATCGGTTCCGGAATTATTTCATCGGCAATTTTAAATTCCTCGAGATCGCGTGCGGTCACTTTCATAGCTTCAGCCGCCAAGGGTGCCTTGGAACTATCCCGATATAGAATCGAGGCACAGCCTTCCGGAGTGATAACCGAATACCAGGTATTCTCCAGTAATAAAATCCGATCTCCGACCCCAATCCCCAGCGCTCCTCCGGAGGCCCCTTCTCCGATAACCACCACGATTATCGGCGTGCGCAAACGCGCCATTTCAAACAGATTTTTAGCAATGGCTTCGGCCTGACCCCGCTCTTCCGCCCCGACACCTGGGAAGGCGCCTTGAGTGTCAATTAACGAAACTAACGGACGATGAAATTTTTCAGCCAATTTCATCACCCGCAGAGCTTTGCGATATCCTTCCGGATGCGGCATTCCGAAATTACGATATAGGTTTTCCTTTGTCGTGCGCCCTTTTTGCTGACCGATTAGCATTACTTTATAATCATCGATATTTGCCATACCGGTTACAATGGATTTATCATCGGCAAAATGTCGGTCACCGTGTATTTCGATAAAATCCGAACAAATGCGTTTGACATAATCTAAGGTATATGGCCGATCCGGGTGACGGGCTAACTGGACTCTTTGCCAACGCGTCAGATCGGAATAGGTTTTCCGGATGAGGCGATTGAGTTTGATCTTGGCCTTCTCAATTTCCGGACCCAGATCGATTCCACTCGAGGTACTTTGATCCCTCAATTCTTCAATTTTCCTTTCCAGATCGATGATCGGCTTCTCGAAATCGAGGATTATTTCAGCCATCGTCTTCTCATATTTTTAATATTGTTTTTAAAATAATTTCAACATCCAGAAACAGAGAATGGTTCTGCATATATAAGAACTCATAATTTTGCCGATCAATTTCGTCAGTATGGTGATTCTGACTTACCCGAAAAAGACCGGTTAAACCCGGTTTATAACGCAAATTCCGGTCCCCGTTTCCAACTACTATTAATTCACTTCCAACCAGACTCATATCGCCCGCAATAATCGAAAAAAGTAACGGAAAACGATTAATGAACATGTTGTTATAATTACGACCATTTCTTTTCATAAAAATCAGGGCTTTGATCTGACTACCTTCGGCTCCGATATATTCCGATTTTTGAAATCTATAACCTAATAGATACGCTAACGGAATCATAACCGGCGTTAATAACACTATTCCGATTACGGAAACCAACAGATCGAAAATCCGTTTACTGACCCGATTACTAATATGATATAGATTATAATCGACTTCCAGAAGCGGAATGTCTTCGATATTCTCGACACTGGATTTGCCAAGGATATAATCCAGATGATGCGGAACGATCTTGATATTGGTACGGTACTGTTTGATTCGATCGACAATTCCAAGAATATCGTCGTTATTGAACCGATCAGTAGTAAAGATTATTTCGGTAGCCCGATTGATGCGGATAATCTCAGGCAGATTGCCGATCAGTCCCAGAAAAGGAAATCCGGCGATTTCCTCATTCCCGTAATTTTTATCCACAAAGCCCAGGATTTCAAAACCATGCTCGATATGAGTCTTGAGTTTTCGTGCAATTCGTTCGCCCTCTTTTCCAGCTCCGATGATAATCGTGCGTCGCGATAGAAGAGCTTTCGACAAAGAAGAAGCCGGCTGAATGATGCGCCGGCGCTGTAAAAACAATAATATTACCCTCCATCCCGGCAGGAAAATAGTTACAATAATAAAACTCCATAATAACATGTGGGGCGAATAAATGAAATCCTTGAAGGCCAGATTAAAGATCAAAGACGTGAAAAAACTCAGTACGGAGGCTACTAACGCTCGCGAATAGGACAGTTCACGGCGATCATATAGACCGATAGAATATCCGGTTCCCAGCCATAATAATAAATAGAAAATCAGCATAGATAGAAGTGATGAATAACTGGGTAGAGGACGCGCCTGGACCTGATGGGCTATTAAAATAGCGATCGCAATTGCAATACCGTCTACAAACATGACAATCCGTCGCCGGAATGTTCGGCCAAGGAATGATATCAGGCCGCGGAACAAGATCCCACATTTAAAAATTATATCCGTAATCAGCAAATAACTTCGGGCAAAATGCTTACTGGCAAAAATATCCATTGCCCGATAGAAAACGATGAAATTATCGAACGCGGCCTGTTTGGTACTTTCGCCTTTATAATGAATTATTTTCGTATCGGGTACATAGTAAATTTTCCAGCCGGATTCCTTAATACGATAGCAATAATCCAGATCTTCACCATACAGGAAATAGGATTCATCCAAACCGCCAATCTGCTCGTAAACGGTTTTCCGAAATACTAAAAACGAACCGCTGACTGCATCTACCTCTGTCATCTGATCCGGATCGAGATAAGTCAGATTGTAACGCGAAAAGGCTTTAATCTTCGGAAATAGACGGCTTAAGCCCAGTAATTTGGGCAAAGCTACGGCCGGAGTCGGAAAGGTTCGACGACAGGCTAATTGGAGTGTGCCATCCGCATTTAATATTTTACAGCCGGCGGCACCGGCCTCGGGATGATCCTCAAAAAACTTTACCATTACGTCAATAGTATCTTCCTGAAGCATCGTATCCGGATTCAATAATAAAATTAATTCACCCCGGGCGACTGCTAGCCCCTGATTGCATGCCGCGGCGAAACCTTTATTGGAGTGATTTTCAATTAGATGTATTTCTGGAAACCTTTGTCGGATCAAATTAACACTACCATCAACTGAGTCATTATCAATGACGATGATTTCATGGGTCATCCCCTCCAGAGCATTCTTCAGCGACAAAATACATTGCTGGAGAAACTCCTTAACATTGTAACTGACGATAATAATTGAGATTCGCATTTTTAAAGGATTTTGACGATCTTCCGAAATTTTAATTTCCAGATCATAAAAACCGCTTCCCAGACAATTTTCTTGGACATCTTCGAATGTCCCTCGGAACGTTCAACAAAAATAATTGGAATTTCCTTAATCTTGTAACCGGCACTCCAGGCCCGAAAGTGCATTTCAATCTGGAATGAATAGCCGGATGATTTTATCCGAGCTAGATCAATTCCATCTAGAACATTCCTGCGGTAACACTTAAAACCGGAGGTCGCATCCATGATCGGCATACCGCTTATCATACGAGTATATTTATTGGCTCCATAGCTCAATATCAAACGTTTGATCGGCCAGTTAATGACATTTACCCCATTGCAATAACGTGATCCAATCACCAGATCGTACCCGTTTTCACATTCGCTAATTAATCTAGGGACATCATCAGGATTATGAGATAGGTCAGCATCCATTTCGAGGATATATTCATAGTTGCGTTCAAGAGCCCAGTTAAAACCGGTCAAATAAGCCGTTCCCAAACCGAGTTTATCGGATCTGTTCAACATAAAAAGTCGGGGATTGTCGATTTGCAGACTCCGCACAATCTCAGCCGTCCCATCCGGACTGTTATCATCAATTATCAGAATGTCTAATTCGATCGGTAAGGCTTGCAGGCGTTCGATAACGGTTCGAATGTTCTCTTTTTCGTTATAAGTTGGGATTATTACCAGCGATTTCAAGTTGTAATTCCTTTCATAGTTTCCAGAGCTTCCTTAACCGAATATAGCCGAATACCAAATTCAGATTTTATCTTTTCACATACTAATCCCGCCCGGTACGGTCGCGGCGCTTTCTGATTTAATGAACGGGTTGAAACCGCTCGTATAAGAGTCGGATTCAGCCCGAATACTGCGGCAATTTGCAAGGCAAATTCCAGGCGGTTGATATAATCCGCGCCACCATAATGGAAAATTCCCCGGATTCCACGGTTGATTGATATCTGAATCACCTCTGCCAAACCATCTGCCCAGGTCGGATTGCCAAATTGATCATTGATGACATTGATGGCTTCATGGTAACTGAGTTTTTTCACTACCCAATATACGAAGCTGGCTTCCTGATTGATCGAATTGCCAAACAGGACATTGGTGCGAAAGACCGTTACAGGTATAGGGGCTGACAGAACCGCCTGTTCTCCAGCCAGTTTAGTCTGGCCGTAATAATTGATTGGCTTAACCGGATCATTTTCCTGATAAGGACCATCAAGACCGTCGAAAATATAATCCGTCGATATATGAATTAGCGTAATATTAAATGGACTTGAAGCCGCCACCAGATTCTTCGGTCCGATGGCATTGACCTGCCAGGCTAACTCATGGTTGGTCTCGGCTCCGTCAACACTTGTATAGGCGGCACAATTTATTATCGTCTCCGGTGCAAAATCATCAATAACAGCAATAATCATTTTCGGATCTGTAATATCTAATTTTCGATAGTTAACCGGGCAATCGTATATCAAATGGTCGGTGATATCGGTCGCCAGAATGGTATGCTCTGGCGCTAGTAAGCGGACGCATCTTTCTCCTAACATTCCGTTAGCGCCAGTAATAAGGATTTTCATGTTAACTGAGTTTATAGCCTCTTTCAGCGAATTCGATCAGTTTGGCTTTGAGTCGGTCATTAGAAAGAGCCAGAATACGAGCGGCATAGATAACGGCGTTAATAATTCCGGATTTTCCAATCGCCATTGTGCCGACCGGAATACCGCCCGGCATCTGGACAATCGAATAGAGAGCATCGACGCCGTTGAGGGATGAGGCGTTGAGGGGAACACCTATCACGGGCAGGGTGGTCAAAGCCGCGATTATTCCGGGCAGATGCGCCGCCATTCCGGCACAAGCTATAATAAGCCGACCGTTTTCATTTTCGAATTGACGCACATAATCCACTAACGCGGCATGTTGACGATGAGCCGAAAGGACTTTAATCTGGCAATCCAGTTCAAAATAATCAACATAGGGTCGAGCCTGTTCGACCTGCTCTAAATCGGAATTACTTCCGACGATTAATGCAATTTTCTCCATAAACCCACTAACTCCGCCGTAATTTAACTGACCTCCTTATAATTGCCAAATACAGGACGCCCACTTACCTGAGGCTTTTATGCGAATATCCCTTATAATCGGTTGTAAACGTCTTAGCTAAAATCTCCAGACTCCGAAACATGACCGACAATTTTTCACCAGGCCCATACATCAGCATATCAATAATAAAAGTCCGATCAGTACGCCAATCATAAAAAGCATAGGTCTCGAACGGTCCACCCTTGGTTTCCACCTCATGATACCACAGACCATACATTTTTAAGACATCATATTCACCAAACTTGAAGAATTGGAAACCGAGGAAACGTTTATCGGTCATAATCCCACCATACAGTCGGCCAATCTGGTTCCGTCTCTCGTATAAGCCGGTATTCGTCAACCATTCGGTTTGAATACCCGGTTCCCAAATAACTGAAATCCAGCGGTAAGGCATACCGCGGCCCATCCAGACAAAATTCTTCTCAGGTAAATCTTTGATAATCAAATAATCGCGCGGAATACGCATCGTCCAGCGATATTTCTGCCAGAAATAATTAGTCAATTTATTCTGCTCCAGCCGGTCATACATGTAATCACTCTGGATTTGCGCGAATTTCTCCTCGAATTTACCGTAAAGCCAGCCCTTTTGCTCCAAGATACTGCGTTCGACCAGTTTCATATCACGCCCGGCGATCAGTACGAACATTTGACCCCTCGCCCAATTATCCGGAATGGCAAACATATGGAAGCTGTCCGCTTCGGAGGCCAAATAATTCTCTCGCGGTAAAATTCCGTTGGCAATGTCGTAAGCGAGATCTTTGCGATTTAAATCGGCGATCAGGATAATGTTTCGATAGTTAAGAAAGGACGGGAACTCATCCAATGGTTTCCATTTTTTAAAGAAATACGGTTGAAATTCGGGGGTACGCATCCCGTACGAAAAGGTCGTATCTATCGCCTGACCCAATGCCGATCGGACCTCATCGGTAGCGAAGATGTAGATATCATCCACTCCGCCGATGGCAGTTCGACGCCGCTCACAGTTTGCCATCAGCAGACAAAGAGACAATCCGATTAGTAAAAATCTTTTATTCAATCTTAACTCCATCTTCTATCCAACTCAAAATTAATCAAACAACAGCAATGTGCCAATAAAACTTTCATCCTTATTCGCCCCACTCTAAATCGATCCGCCGCTCACGGATTGAAATATTGGATACTTTTACCATAACGTTGTCCCCTAATCGGAAAGTACGCTTTAATCGTCTGCCCCGTAAGAGGTGATTTTCGGCATCGTATACATAATAATCATCAGTCAACGTTCGAATATGCACCAAACCTTCAACTAAAAACTGCGAGATTTCCACAAAGAAACCGAACTCACGTACGCCACTGATAATGCCCTTATACCATTTACCGATTTTATCGGTCATGAAGCGAATCTGCTTGATTTTACGATAAGTGCGCTCGGCTTCCATAGCCTGCAACTCACGTTCACTGGCCAGACTGGCTACATGCGGCAGGGAATGCCGAAAAAAAGCCAAATCAGGCTGTTTGTATTCACACAAATAATTTTTCAGAAGACGATGTATCATCAAATCTGGATAGCGCCGGATCGGGGCGGTAAAATGGGTATAATAACGGAATGCCAGTCCGAAATGACTAAGCGGTTGGTGGGAGTAGATTGCCTTGGCCATCGATCGCAGGGCAATTTGTTCGACAAAGTTTTTGTAAGGCATTCCGTTCAATTCCCGCAGGATTTTCTGAATGTCAATCGGTTTTAATTTCGGTGGCTGTTGCAGGTGCAAGCCTAATCCTCTTAAAACCTGATAAAATTCGATTATATTTTCGGCTGGCGGCTGGGGGTGAATACGATACAGGAAGGGTAGTTTTTCCGGACGGCGACGATTTGCAATATATTCCGCCACAGCCTGGTTGGCAGACAACATAAATTCCTCGATTATACGGTGGCTATCGAGTCTCTCGGATGGTTTGATTTCAATGGGCACTCCGGCGGGTCCCATTTTAAAAACCGGTTCCGGGATATCAAAATCGATACTACCGGATAAATTTCTGCGTTTTAAAAGATTCCGACTAATCCGGCGCATATTTTCCAAGGTATCATAATATTGGCCTTCTCTCCGATCGAGAATAGTCTGAACTTCCTCGTAACTAAAGCGGTTTTCGGAGCGAATAATGCTCGGTGTAAAAGAACTATCCTGGACGATACCTTCAGCATCGACCGTTAAAAATACTGAAAACGTTAATCTATCTTCACCCGGTTTCAGACTGCAGACATCGTCTGAAAGTATGGACGGCAACATCGAAATTACATTTTCACCCAGATAAACACTGGTACCGCGTCGCCGGGCTTCGCGATCGAGAACGCTTCTCGAACGAACATAATGACTGACATCGGCAATATGCACTCCTAAAAGCCAGGTATCCTCCGTACTCTTTTCCAGAGAAATCGCGTCATCGTAATCTTTGGCATCCGGCGGATCAATCGTAAAAATCAGTTTTTCCCGTAAATCGAGGCGCGTTTTTAATTCGAACTTTTCGTTTGCCAATTGCTCAGCTTCCTGCAAAGCCTTCAGCGGAAAACTGTCACTCAGGCGGTACATTTTCGAGACAATTTTGAAATCGTCCTGGGGATCTTCCGGAAAACCAATAACCTGTTTTAAAACAGCGTGTGGATGCAGACGCGCGTTTTTCCATTCGATATCTTGAATTTCGACTAACTGATCTTCTTTCAAACTGCCCTTCGGCTCAGTCAGATCGATCTCTGCCACTGCGGCGGGAAATTCCGGGATCACGATCCAACGCTTATTTTTTCGTCGCAAGGTTCCCAGAATTGTTTTTTGACCACGGGCTAGAACTTTCAGGACCTTGCCTTCAGGGCGCAGACCAGTACTGTGGCTGAATTTTTCAATTAGAACCTGATCGAGATGCAGGGCGTTGGCAGTGTATTCAGCACCGATGAATATTTCTTCACCGGACTCGGTTTTCACAAAGGCAAATCCGCGACCTGAAAAGGAGATTTTGCCTTCTAACTGACGGGTTTCATCCGGAATCCGAAACCATCCGGCGCGCGGATTTTCAATTTTGCCCTCCATGGCCAACTGCTTTAAAATCTGTTTGAATCGGATATATTTAGAGGAAGAGACGCTTATCTCCTGGGCGATCTTTTTCTGTTTGTATAAAACGCCCTTATGTTTTTTCAGAAACATGATGGTTTGCTCGATTATTTTATCATCCGATCGTAGGTTCGCTGGTCTTTTTAACGGGTGATTGGTTTTGCGTTTTGTCATTAGAAATTGGTCTCCAGAAATACATGAATTTTGGCGGTTGAAAAAGTATCCCCTTTCCCGAATCCGTAATCAAGTCCGATAACACCCATACGGGAATCGAGCCGTAGACCAACACCATACGAACTGGGATAAAAGCGTTCGTTGACAGTATTGATTGGGCGTCGATAATAACCCTGATCGAAAAACAGATGCGCCCGGCCGTTTTTCCCGATCAGCCAACGCAATTCATTATTAGACCAGGCGACTTCCGCCCCACCGAAAAACTCATTCGGGTAGCCACGCAGACTGCGCGCGCCTCCGAACCAATAATAATCCGAATAAACCGGCGCGCCCTTGGATAACCATTTGCCTTTATAATTCCAACCACAGGCAACCACTAATTGGGAACGCAATTTCAGGTCGATCTCTCCGTTAATCTCAGCCTGATATTGCCAGAGACGATGGATATTCTGATCGATGCGGCGGCTGAGATAGGTACTGAATCCTATCATCATTCCTTGTTGCGGATTAATTGGATAATCGCGGGTATCGTATCGACCGGATAAACCCAGACCGTGGGTACGCAAGTCGGTCAGTCCCAGTAATTGCCGTCCGCCGGCGGTCGGCATGGTTGCCGTATAATTTAATTTCAAGGTAACCGACCCATTCCCGAAAAATCGTCGACCGATTCCGCCTTCGAATGACCTTAAAACAACCAGCGTATCGCGCAATATTTGACTGAATTGTCCCTCGGCATTATAATTACTGCGCAGAATCCATGGTTCGAAATATTTCAGATCGATCTGCTGAGAATAACGGGTCGACTTTGACCAGAAAACATTCAGTCGTCGCCCACGCCCGCTGATATTATTGAGATTAACATCAACTTCACCGGTGAAATAGCCTTTAGTCGTCGCAGTGGTCGGTATATAACCGACGACTCCGCTGAAACTGTTAGTGGAACGTTCGGTCAGCTGTACGATTAAACCATAGCGACCTTCCCGGGTCTTAACAATTTCCGGTTGAGATTGTACGCTCAGAAATGGGTAATTGTTGAAATTCTTAATAAAATTTGCAATTCTTTTAGAATCCGGCGTTCGACCAATCAAAAAAGCCGATTCCCGATTCAATAATTCCGGCGCAGTGTGTTTTACTCCCGCATATAGGACAGTGTCAATCACAACCTGTTCACCGCGATCCAGCCTAAATTGCGGATTGAGACGTGTCAGGTCGCCCTCGGTAGTAGGAACAACGGCACTCAGAGTCAGGACCGGATAAAGGTAACCATCCCGGAGGATATCATTCAAAATCCGATTTGTCAATTCCTGATATGAATTTGCTGATATCGTTTGATCTTTATAATAATTGATGATTTCCTTCGCTTCTATGGCGACACCATCCAGAGAAAAAATGCTAATTTTTCCAAAGATAATTTTGGATGCGGTGGTATCCTGAGCAAAGCTAGTTACCTTAAAAATCAGGATAATTCCGATTATCAGGTAAAAGTGAAAACCTCGTGGTTTCCCGGAATTCTGGTGGTTTTTCGTCAAAACATCACCCTCACTTCGCCACTTCCCAGATGATATATTTCACGCTGAGGTTCTTTCCACCCTTCATAATTAGAACGTATACTGACATTAGAACCAACCCGATATTCAATCGTCGTCCCCCAACCGTAAGTCAGTCCCTCCTTTTTACCATTACTCATTTCGTAGGGAATTGATTTGTCTTTGGGAGTGACCGCGACTTTATCCAGCTCATAGAACAATTTCCAGCGACCTTTACCGATAATTTTCCTTTCGTAATTCATCCTGAGGCCGGTCAAAAGCGATGTTACCGGATCGGTTCCTCTCTCTTTATCCTCAATAATCACTAATTCCGAACTAATAAGATGGATCCGATCCAGAAGTACCGATAAAATCAGCTTCTCACGGATTGTGCAGATATCGCGATTTCTGCGCGGGTTGATCTGGGATTCACGCCGATAATTTTTCAGTGCTGATTCGGACTCGACGCTGCCATTGCCCGGCAAGCGACCGCGATAACGCATAGACCATTCGTCCATAATAGTTTCTTCCGCACCGCGCACGTCCGTTTGAGTCACTTGATCGGAAGTATACAAACGCAGGCGTAAGTCGCCTCTTTTTTCCGGAGTGCGATGATTGAGATCCTGTTGGATTATTCGGTAGTAATTGACCCAGTTCGAATCGATCCGATCCAGACCAGTACCAAGATACTTTAGTACACCTTGCGGATCGCGGATTTCCTGCTGAAGACGAATATCGGTCAAGGTGGAAATATTTTTCAATAGCCGACGCATGACCGGAATTTTCAGACTCGCACCATCAAACTGGAAACGTAAACCGTCCTCGATCCGGGTAATCGGTTCCTTAATAGATGATGGTAAAATTCGCAGAATATAATCGCCCTGTACATCCGGCACGAAATCGGCATAAGTCGAGTCATAGATATAATCACCTAATCCGTCGCCGACATAGTAATAACGCCATTCCTTCTTGACAGTTTGTTCATTTTCGATTTTCAAGGTCGATTCCCAACGATACGGCAGTTTACGCGGCTGTTGTTTAATTGCCAGATCGAGCAGATTGACAACGATATCTGAGGTATTCTGATTATAGAATTTCTTTATGCGGTGGATATAATTCCATTGCGCCGAGAATGAGTGCCAGTCGATAAGCTGACCGTTAAAACCGATATTATGGGCATTTGTTCCTCTACTCCAGGTATTGGAATCGGCAACATCATCGCGACGTAAGGTAGTTTGAATCTGCCATAACAGGTGACGAACTTCCGCCGATCCAATTCCATAGGTTTGTTCCAGAAAGCGGAAATTTTGGCTTAATGTCGTATCGCCGTCTCTCAGTTCATAATTCAGATTAGCGAATGGTCGCATTTTATGCATACGAGTCGTCAGGCGCAGTCCCCGTCTTATCCAATTAATATCGTCTGCACCGGTTTGCGCGCGTCGAATGACCTCTTCGTTGATCTGAAGCGTCTCCAGCATTTTATAACTCAAAGCCGCACTGGCCGCCATTCGGTCGGAATTAAAATCACCGCTGGAATAGATGCCACCTTCGGTCTTAACGATCAGGTTATTATTCAAGGCATATTGTATCTGACCTTCGTAATAATGTTCGCCGTTTGTCGAATCGGACGGCAAATCCCATTTACGACGATATTCGACAACTTGGTGGCGATCAATCGGATTGAATGTCCGTTCTTCCTGTTTATAGTGACCGCTGACTATAATCTGACTGGCAGCAGATAACGGAATTTTCAGATTGGACTCGAGATCAAAGGCCAAACCACCGTTATCCTGCTCATCCAGGGATGAAAATAAATTTTTATCGAGGTCGGAACGGGCAAATTCAGTCTTAACGGAAAGGTTTTGATTAGGTTGCCATTCGGTACCAACATGATATAGCCGTCGACTAATTGGTAGTTTCAGGGGCTTGACCGGTAAATAGAGCGCTTCGGCAATCTCAGATGCCGAAATCAACGGATTTTGTTTATCAATCCATTCAAAATAAACCAAATCACCACGGTATATTTTTTTATAACTTCCACCCGTTCCGACGTTATAAAAAGTGGCCGTATGAGTTCCTTGTCCGGGACCGGTATAAACCAGAACTGAATCTATTAGAAAATATGAACCACTGGTATCTTCAACAATCGTACTTTGGTATGCCTGTGCGATATTATCACCCAGTGATTTCAATATTTTTTTATCGGCCGAACTGAGAATAAGTTCGATTGGATTATCTTTATCATCCTTCTCACTGATCACTGCGACTGATAGTTTTAATTTATTGTTTAATAGTGCCGTACGGTTGCCGGCGATATAGATATTTTTCTGATAGATTTGATCGGAATACTGAAAATCGACGCTGATACGTGACTCAGCCGTAATTATTTGGCGGGTCATAAAGGTAATTTCAGCCGTTGAATAATCGATGATATAATCATTACTTTCGCCCCGGATCAGCAAACGTCCGTCGATCCAGACTTTTTCCGTACCCGCCAGGATGATGATATCGGTTTCGCCATTTCGACCGGTCAGATGGTACGGGCCTTGATTGCTTTCTTCACCTAAGAAATAATTATGATAATACTGACCTTTGGTAACCGCACCGCTCAGGACATTCTGCATGCTTCGGCGATTACTTTCGATATAGACGCCTTGTAGTTTGCGATTATAATTACCCAATTCGCCCGAATGTAGAGCCACTTCATAATCACCGAAAGTCAATTGTTCGTGCGGCAGGCCAACCTTTATAAAAACCTGGTCGAGTTCATCCAGCGTTTGTGTGTTTCCCTCCGGTTCTATGGGTATATTCTGATCGGTTATCGTACCGACGATCGTAATATCTTCTGTGATCCGGCCCTGTAATTCCAGATTCAGGCCGGACTGCAGAGACAGCCCGCTTTGGCTTCCGAGAGTCACACCCCGATAAAGTGTGCCGGACTTCAGAAAATCAGTGCTCTCGGTTCCATATTGAGTAGTTTGCGGAGTACTGAGACTCGGCGGTTTCGACCAATCTTTTTCCTCACCGGTATAAATCCGGGGCGGTAGATTGATAACAGTATTGAGCGGCAGATTTAACGGCAGATACTTATATTTTACTATAATCAGGACCGAATCGGGACTTTTATCAGGCAAAGAAAGAATGCCGGTCAAGGGATCGATGGTCCCAGCATCCCTCAAATTTGATTCGATGGTTCCGGGAATAATAAATCCATGTGTAAGAAAAGCCAGTGAATCACCGGGCGCGATCCGCAAGGTATCAATCTGCAATTCCTGGGCATAAATAAAATCAAATATGGTCATTAAAATCAGAATCAGGTGAATAACAGTGAATCGCCGGTTAATAGTTTTTCGATATGGTGCACCGTTATAATTCAAACGTGGCGTTTTAACAAACGATTTAAGGCTAAGGTTTCGAATCGGATTGTTCTCTCAAAAAAACTACGATCTTCCCATCCTTAGTCAGTAAAAAAAGTCGATTATTGATATAAGTCGCGGCGACGTACGACGTCGATTGATCATAACCTATTAGAACCGGTTGGCACCATATATTAGTTTTGGCAGAAAACATCTGCAAAGACGCACCATTATCTATCAAGACCAACCAATCATTCTGGATTGTCGCCAACCCCGATGCTTTAACCTCATCATCCTTATGTGGAGGAGCTGGAATCAGCCCTGACGGAGTTCCATAACGATCGTACTGTACCAAACTACCATCCTGTTGAAGTACTGTCAAAATGCCTTTTTGATTGAGACGCAGACTCACCGGTCGGTTAAGAGCATAAGCACCGTATTCAATTCCGCCAAACCAGGTCTGTTCATTTTTCTCGATATAAAGACGCATAATCTCGGCAGTTTCACCACAAAGGACATAGATTTCGTTCAACTGCATAGTCGCCAGTGACAATGGATAGATCAGAGAGTGCGATTCACTTCGCAAATCCTGAGTTGTAATGTAATTCAATCTCCGATCATAGCGTACCAGACGGTGATTATTCTGGTCGACAACGACTATATCCAATCCGGAAATACATAAATCACTCGGCTGGTCGAATTGCCCAATATCCCAACCGAATCCACCATTGCGATTCAGGATGTTGCCATTCCGGTCACATCGATAAATCTCACTGAATTTGCTCTCCAGCAGGTAAATATCACCAAATTCATTTACCACAATAGCATTGAAATGTACCCCTTCCCGAACCGCCCGCGGTATAATCTCTTTCTCTAATCGGAACTGAGCACCGATCACACTCACCCAGGTCAGAATTACAAGCATAAGACTGACGTTACTCTTGCTTCTCATAATTTACCTGTTTTTCAATGTTAGTTAAATATACGACGCCAACCGCAAGGTTCAAGGTTTTTTTATGAGGGACACGATTAGTATATAAATGGCATTCAATAGTCGTTCAATTGTCATACAATAGTCATTTGTTGTCATTGATAGTCATTTTTAGTCATTGATAGTCACTTGTTGTCATTTGAAGTAATTTACAGTTAATTAGATATTTAGGCGGGATTGTCAAAACTATAGTTTACCGTCACGAATAACGTCTTACGGCTTAGGCTTGTCGAGTGAAGCGAAGTTCCAGTATCTGCCGGACTTATGACGGATTAGGTTTACTTAAAAATACTCCGAAAGCGACTTTGATTGGTAATATTCCATTTAGGATATTTATCCAGATTTTTGGCGAGAAATTCATCGGCTTTTTCAATGCGGTCGAAAACCGCATCGTAAGTCCAGTTAGATTCCGGATTCCAGAAGTCGCGCGAAGTATTGGCCTTGATGCGAGCCAGGACTCGACCGATTGCGGCCGGATCGTAACCGGAGCGATAGGCGTATATCATTCCGAGCTGATCGGCTTCAATTTCATAGTCCAGCTGGCGCCGTTTGGTAGCCGTTTCGAAACTATTAAGGGCAATTTCGTCCAATTCCGCGGCTACGGCATCATCCTCCGCAATCTCCTCATCCAATTCATCGAATCCCCGATCGGCCGTGATCATGGTCTTGCGTTTACCGACTTCCTGAACACCGTGTTTTTGAACGACATGGCTAATCTCGTGGGCCAGAATGACAGCCAGTTCGGCTTCATCCTGAATAATCCGGATCAATCCGGAAGTCACGAAAATCATGCCATTAGGTGTGGCATAGGCCGATGGGCGACTATCTGTCAGAATGTAGAATTTGAACGGATAATCGTACATATCAGTATTTTCCAGGACGATATTGCCTACCAGGTTGATGTACTTCAACTGAGCCGGATTTTCGACTAATCCACCGGCCGCAATCTTGGAGGCCGCCGCCAGACCGATTTTTTCCATCTGGAAGGAAATAGAATGATCGGTATTTTCAGATTTAATTCTCTTAAAGCGTTTCCGGATTTTTTCTGGATCGCGACCTTGAAAAGTCGCCTGTTTGAAGTGCTGGAATTCAGCCGGCGTAAATATTTCTGCATCATACTGCTCGATGAAAGCGGGATTACCATCATGATAATTGACAAATTTCTGGGCAAAACCCTTCACCGCGCCGCTAGCCGAGGCCTTCGAAATCATCATCGAACTGCTCCCACTCACCGCATCTTTTAAAGATGAGCCAGTTGCCTCGTTTCCGGAAATCACGGCATTCTCGGAAATCCAACCGGTCTGTCCGGCGCAATGGACTTTCAGCCAACCGGATTGTATCTCGGAGATAACGATTTTTACTCCTTTTTTCAACATGCCAATCAACGGATAGTACGAACCAGGTCCCTGTCTGAAATGGGTATTCTCACGCCCGATGATTTTCGTCTCGTCTGCAAATAAGTTAACACACAATGTTATCAATAGCACTACTATAAAGATATAACGTTTCATATTTTCCCCTCCGGGTTTCATTTTAATGTAGTGGAAATTCGCTCTATTCCGCACAATAGTCAAGTCCATTTTATTTAACTGTGATATTAAACACGCCCTCATCGTCAATCAATTTCGGTTCATTGATTAATTGCGCACAGCGTCGGCTGAATACTTTACTGACCGGATCGTCGGGAAATTGTTTACTTACCTCCAGAAAAGCCAGTCCGGCGGCTTTGAATTCACGTCCACGATAAAGTCGTAAAGCTTCGCGCTGAGATTCAAGCAATTTTTCGATTTCGGAATTGAGATCAGCATTGGCACAGATGACATTATAAATCGCCAGCGGTTTTTCACGGCCTTTAACCCGAATTAAGTCGAGTTCACGACAGATAAATTGTTCTTTTACCAGAGCGTAGGTCGTTTCGGAAATAACATTCTGAGTGCCGTAGAGCTTATTGACACCTTCCAACCGGGCGGAAAGATTGACCGTATCACCGATAGCAGTATAATCCATTCGGTTGGACGAACCGATATTTCCGACGACAAAATTGCCGCTGTTGACTCCGAGTCGCGTGATCAAGGGAATGGATCGGTTTTTGGTTTCAATAGTCAATGCCGATAGTTTTTTAAAACCCAGCACGGCTTTACAAGCTATGATGGCATGTTCGGGGTTTCCAAGCGGAGCTCCGAAGATTGCCATGATCCCGTCACCGGTGTACTTATCAAGCATTCCGTTATTATCAAAAATGATCTGTTCCACCTTAGTAAAATACTGATTGAGAAATCCAACTACCTCAGGCGGAGTAAAGAGTTCCGAAATTCCGGTAAAACCTTGTAAATCAGAAAACATGACGGTAGCGACAATCTCCTGCCCACCCATTTCAAGTCGTTCCGGATTTTTAGTCAGGTTTTCAACTACAGCCGGATGCAGGTAACGGTTGAACACTTTCTTGACCATTTTCTTCTCGCGTCCTTCAATCAGATAGTCGACCAGCAGAACGACAGTAATGCTCAGGATAAAAGCCGCTTCGGTTATTACGACCGGTACGAATATTTTTAAGTGTCGAAAAACCAACACGGCGACAACCGGCGGAATGAATATTACAACAATAGAAATCATGGCCGACTGCCAGATTTTCAGTTTCTGCCAGAAGAAAGTCAATGACCATATCATTATCAGAATGATTCCCAGCCAGGCTGGAAAGGGGAAATCGGCAACATAATCCCCCCGAATGATATTCGAGAAAATGGTGGCATATACTTCGACGCCGGGATAAGGTTCGACCGGTGAATAAGGCGTGGTTTTCAGATCGAGCAAACCGGCGGCAGTCGCCCCGATAAAGACGGCTTTATCCTTAAAAATTGCCGGATCGATCTGCGGTTTCTGGCCGGCCTGCATTTGCAGGTAAGAATTCAGCAACTGGGCAAAAGAAACATACTGAAAAGTATTTCCAGGCCCACCCGAGCCATACCAGTATATATCGAAAAAACCATCCTTTTTAAGAGGAATACGACGTTGGCCGGCGATGATGGTGTTATTGAGAGTATCAAAATCGACAACGTTAGTGGTATCGTAAATTATTTCCGCGGTCAAGGCCATATAAGGAATTATCTGACCATTTTTCGCAAACAGAAGCGGAATCTGACGACAGACGCCATCGTCATCGGTGAAGAAATTGACCGCGCCCGGATAAGCCATCGCCCTCTGAAATCGCGCAATCGGAACAGTTATGCTCGGATATTTATGGACGATCCACGGCGGGAGATTATAGTCAACATCGTGATTGAATTGGGTCATCAGTCGTTCACTATCGATCCGCGTCGAATCTTCCATTTGAGTTGCCAAAACGACGTTTCCACTCAATAACATTTCACGTGCAAAGGTGGAATCGGCATACTCGGCTTGCACGTTGACCCGGTCGATATCCGGTGCAGAAAAGATTATGTCATAGAGAATGACTTTGGCACCACAGGTTTTCAAGAAATTGGTCGCCACGGCGTAAATGTCACGCGGCCAGGGCCACAGAATCTGGAAATTTTTCTGAAAATAGTCGAGACTGTTCTGATCGATGGCAATAATGACCGCTTCGGATGGATGCTGTTCAATTTGGAAATCGCGGTACAGAATATCTTGTACCTGGTTCTCCCAGCGCTGAAAGAGGTCGTTATAAAAAATCAGACCGGCAAGCATTAAAATACCAACCGCGATGCCGAGCGAAATCAGTAGTTTTTTAAAAATAGTATTCATAATCTCGCTCCTTCATAAATATCAGGGATTTGACAGAATTTCCCAATCATGTTCCCAATCCCATTGATCGAAATAGAGGTTACCGCCTTCCCACTCGACTTCGCCCCGTTGAGAATCGATTATTTCGGAACGCGGATAAACTTTCAAGGGATAGAAATCGGCCGACATTCCGTCATTGAAAATCGTTCGGTAACTGTCCATTCCACTCAGATAAAACCATTTGAACGACTCATCCGAAGTCAACCGTATTCCATAAGTCACGTCCATCGGGACCCAGCCGTAGGGCGCGAAGTAAACCTCACCCCAATCGTGCATACTGTCATGCGGCGGTTTAAATTCCCAGCCTGATTGCCAGCGTGCCGGAATACCATTCAGACGACAAAGCGTGATGAAGGTCAGCACCATCATGCCACAATCACCATGCCGGTTATTTAAAACATAGTCAGGAATATTATAGATTGTCGAATACTCGCGGGCGGCCGCCCAGGGAACATGGGTGTTCATCCATTGAAAAAGTTTCTGCGCGGCGCGATAAGGATTTTTTTCGGTTCCAATGATTTGCCGTGAGAGTTCCCGAATTTCAGCGCTAAATACGATATGCGGTGGTTCCTCTCTCAGAAACGATTCCATCTCCGGCGTCGGTTTTACAGCGATCACTTTAGCGGCCTGAATCGGAGTATAAGTGCCATAAATTTCGTAAGTGTACTTAACCGAAAAGCGGGTGGTCGAATCCCTGACGGCCGGTTTTTCGAAATAAACTGTACGCTGAAGCGACTGATCGGTATTGGCTAAGACGTAAACCGGCGGTTCAGTGTTTAAAATGCGGATATTCATCTGGCGATTGGCAACCTCGCGCGGGAACGGGATCCAGCAGCGGATGATTTTGCCGGGCGGTACGACGTTGGGATGGACTGTGATACTTTGTGCTATTTTCATCCTTACAGGAAGAACCTGAGACTTTTTCGTTTTGTTTACTACTTCCATGACATTCTGGCAATGAACATTCAGATCGAATCCATCCGCCGGCCTTACCTCGGTTGGTTTCATCGCATCGGCTTTTTGTTTTATAGACCGAGTAGTATTATCAAGCCGAAAAAGATTGGCGGCGGCTTCATTAAAATATTTTTTTTCGCCATTGATCAGCATCCATTCCAGTGATTTTGCAGCTTCCCAGCGCGCCAGATCGGACGCTGTCGCATCAGGAATATACTGCCTGATAAATTCGATTACCTCGGTCTGACTTTGACTAAAATCCAGACGAATACGTCGCATCCGCTCCAGTTCAAATTCCAGGGCACGCTTCTGACTGGCGTCAAGAGCAGTGTCATTCATTAGTTCCTGACGAATAACTTTTTCGGCTTTTGTAAATTCACCTTTTTCGATCAAAACCTGATAGTCATTCCCGGCCCAAACGGTCCGGATTACCAGGCAAATCATTCCGATTAAACTGGAGACATTTTTAGTCATTATCGCGACTCCCTGTAAAATTCATATCTGGTTAAAATTAGAACATAGAAAATTCCCTGTCCAGTACTATTTATCAAAATCTCCCAAATAAATTCGAGTAAAATCTTTTCATTAAATCACCGTATAATTCTAAATTTGAGCGCTTTCTCTATGATTTTAGTTCTACTCAAACACAAAGGCACGCATGGACAGGATAGTTCGGCACCCGATTCTGGCAATTCCGGTTGACCAGAAAGTAGTAAAATTCACATTCAATAATATAGAATTAGAAGGTTTAGAAAGTGAGCCGGTTTCCTCGGCGCTGATAGCCCAGGGTTATCGTGAATTTGCAATTCATCGCAAAGGTAACACTCCCCAGGGACTATATTGCGCCAACGGTCAATGTTCTCATTGCACTCTGATTATTGACGGTCTGCCGCAAAAATCCTGTGTTACACCGCTGAAGGCCGGGATGCAGATCAGGACTCTGCGGCATATCCCGGAAATACCGAACGACGATCGCCCGCTTGGCCGGCACTCGAAAAAGGAACTGAATTGCGATATATTGGTAATCGGAGGCGGACCTTCCGGTTTGACCGCCGCCCTCGAACTGGCAAACTTGAATTTCAATGTTATACTGGTAGATGATAAGGAAAAGTTAGGTGGCAAACTTTTACTTCAGACCCATAAGTTTTTTGGCTCGATCGAAGATTGTTATGCCGGCACCCGCGGTATTGACATCGCGATAAAACTTGCTCAGGAATTGCAATCATATACCAACGTACGAATTTTTACCAATACCACCGTTGCGGCAATTTATAAAGATCAGAAAGCCGGCTTGTTCGTCAATAACCGGAATTACGCGATTGTATCTTTCAGGGGATTACTCATTTCACCAGGAGCGCGCGAAAAGTCGTTGATTTTCAACGGTAATCATCTGCCGGGTGTATTTGGTGCCGGCGCGTTTCAAACCCTGGTGAATCGTGATTTGGTCAAAGCCGGCCGACGCGTTTTCATCGTCGGAAGTGGCAACGTCGGATTAATCGCGGCTTATCATGCCTTACAGGCTGGGATCACGGTCGTCGGCATCTGTGATATACTCGATAAAGTCTCCGGCTATAAAGTGCATGCCGATAAGATTCAACGCATGGGTGTTCCTCTCTATCTTAAACACACCGTCATTGCGGCTGAGGGTCAAACCGAAGTCGAAAGAGTCACTATTGCGGCCATTAATAATAATTTTCAACCTTTACTGGAAACCGCTAAAACTTTCGTCGTCGATACTCTGTTGATCGCGGTCGGGCTGACACCGGTCAATGAATTTTATGAAATTGCCTGCGACTTCGGTTTTCCGGTCGTAAAAGCCGGCGATGCGGATGAAATTGCCGAAGCCTCATCTGCTATGTTCGGTGGCCGGATCGCGGCCCTGCGCTTAAGTAATTTGCTAGGTAAAAATGTAGTAATCGACCCTACCTTTATTCAAAAAGCCGAAATCCTGAAAAGTAAACCGGGCCGGATTTTTCCATCGAAGATGGTAACCCTGGATGAAAAATTCCAACCGATCATCCGTTGCTGGGAAGAAATTCCATGCAATCCATGCACGTCTGTCTGTCCGGTTAACGCCATTCGCTTACAGGGTGACCGCAACGATCTGATGGATTTACCCGTTTATCGCGGCGGTTGTACCGGCTGTATGCAGTGTGTTTTAATCTGTCCTGGTCTGGCGATTACCTTAGCCCGCCAAATTGACGCACAATCCGCGGAAGTCGTTTTGCCACATGAGTATCTACCAGACTTCAAAATCGGTGACCGGCTGGCTTTGACGAACATTTCTGGAAAATTTCTGGAAAACGGTGAAGTTTTGAAAATCCGTCATATAAAAAAATTCAAGACCTATTTGGTCCATGTCAAAACCAGTTTGAGAAACAGCGTACTGATAGCCGGAATCCGGGTTCAACCGGAAACAGACAGCCGGCCTCTGCCCGAACCCCAATTTAAATATTTACCGGATAACGGCATCGTCTGTCATTGCGAACTTGTGACTGTCAAGGAAATTCGCGATTTTATTCGTAAGCATAATATCCGCGATGTCAACCAACTGAAATTAATCCGGGTCGGCATGGGTGCTTGCGGTGGTAAGAATTGCGCGGTTCTCCTGCCATGCATTTTCAAGGACGCCGGTATCGATTTCCAAACCGTTGCGCCCGGTACCAAACGACCGCTTAGCATTGAAATTCCGATTTCTGCCCTTGTCAATGAAGAGAATGAGGTCTAAATGAAAATTTATGACGTTGCAATAATTGGAGCCGGCAGTATCGGAACACCATTAAGTTTTTATCTGGCGCAACGCGGATTCAAGGTGATTGTGCTGGAGGAATTAGCTTCCGTCGGACGAGGTCAGAATCGAGCCGCGATCGGTGGTATTCGGGCGACTCATTCGGATCCGGCTAAAATCACAATTTGTAAGCGTACTATTGAAATTGTTAGCCGTATGAAAAGCGAGTACGGTTGCGATGTCGATTGGATCGCCGGCGGCTATCTGTATCCTATTTATAATGAAAAAAATGAAGTAGTATTCAAGAAATTAATTCAATTCCAGAAATCACTGGGATTAAATATCGATTGGATCAGTCCGACCGGGATCGAGCAATTAGTGCCCGGTATCAATTCTGAAAATCTGCGCGGCGGTTCCTATTCTTCCGCAGATGGTTCGGCTTCTCCCTTGAAATTAGTCGATGCCTATTACCAATTAGCCCGGCAGAACGGCGTCGAATTTAGGTTTTTAGAACCGGTTACCGGCTTTAAACTGGACCAAGAAAAAATTACCGGGATATTGACTGATAAATCCAGTTATTCTTGTGATTGGATTATCAATACCGCCGGAGCCGATGCGCGCCAGATCGGTAATTTACTGGACCTGGATTTGCCGGTCTTCCCGGATTGTCACGAAGGCGGGATCACCGAACCGGTCAGTCGTTTCTTTGAACCTATGGTGGTCGACGTAAGACCGGATGGTGAATCAAACAATTACTATTTCTATCAAAATATTGAGGGACAGGTGGTTTTTTGCATTACACCTGAGCCGAAAATCGTCGGCACCGACTGTGACAGCACATCGGTTTTCCTGCCGCTGGTCACCAAACGGATGCTGAATCTCTACCCGCGCCTGCGGCACTTACGGATACGTCGCACCTGGCGTGGGCTTTATCCGATGACTCCCGACGGATTTCCGATTGTGGGATTTACACGTGAAATAAGTAATTTATTTCTCGCCATCGGAATGTGTGGGCAGGGTTTTATGATTGGACCGGGATTGGGTGAAATTATCGCCGAAATTTTAACCAACGATAATCATCAATATCAGACGATTCTTGACCAGTTGAGTCTTTATCGTAACTTTGGCGGCCAGGAACTGTTAAAATAAATAGACGGGAGCTTCCATGACAATTACAATTTCCAAACGTGCATTAACTATCAAGCCTTCTCCAACCATGACCGTTTCTGCAATGGCCAAGAAAATGACAGCCGAAGGCTACTCGATCGTCAACTTCGGCGTCGGCGAACCGGATTTCAATACACCGGAATATATCAAGCAGGCCGCGCATCAGGCGATCGACGATAATTTTACGCGCTATACGGTTTCTGCCGGTATTTTAGAACTGCGTCAGGCGGTCGCCGAGAAACTCAAACGCGATAATGAACTTGATTATACACCGGACGATATTATTGTATCACCCGGCGGGAAAGCCGCTATCGTTACAGTTCTGTCTGCGATCTGCGATCCGGGCGATGAAATCCTGATCCCTGTACCTTACTGGGTCAGTTATCCCTCTCAGGTCGAAATGCTGGACGGCAAACCGGTTTTCATTCCAACTGATGAGTCGACCAATTTCAAGATTACTGCCGATCAGCTGGAATCGGTTTTAAGCAGTCTGGCGAAGCCGAAAGCCTTGGTCCTCAACTCGCCCAATAACCCCACCGGCGCGGTCTACTCACACTCTGAACTGGTCGCAATTGGCAAAGTTTGTCTGAAACGCAATTTGGCGATTATCTCCGATGAAATATATGAGAAATTGGTCTACGGCGATGCCCGGCATTTTTCGATTGCCCAGGTTTTTCCGGATATTCGTGACCTAACCATAGTCGTCAACGGAGTCTCAAAAGCCTATGCGATGACCGGCTGGCGACTGGGTTATGCGGCCGGACCACGCGAGGTCATCAAGCGCGCCATCGCCGTTCAGGAACACAACGCCTCGTGCGTTAATTCTATCACTCAAAAAGCGGCTGTGGCCGCCCTTAATAATGATGACGGCAGTATCGAAAAAATGCGGAAGGAATTCGAAAAACGGCGCGATTATCTGGTCACTGAATTGCAACAAATTCCGTGGATCGAATGTCCTCTGCCGGATGGCGCTTTTTATGCCTTTCCGAATGTCGTCGGGTACTTTAGCAACAATAAAGCCGGGATTAAAGATTCAATCCAGTTGTGCGAATATTTACTGAAGAATTTTCATATTGCGCTGGTTCCGGGCGCGGCCTTCGGTCGCGATGAATGTATCCGTTTTTCCTACGCTAATAGTATGGCTAATCTAATTGAAGGCGTTAAAAGATTTAAACTCGGATTGGAAAGCCTGCAGGTCAGTTAACGTCGCATCACGGCGATTTTTCCGGTAACCGTATCTCCCTCGGGAGTATAGGCAATAAAAATATAGACACCACTACTGACTAATTTTCCTTTTTCGTTCCGGCCGTCCCAGAAAGCTTGCTGACCGACGACTTCACCCTCCTGTGCGTCCAGATGACGAATGAACGTTCCATCCAGGAGCATGATTTTCACTTCCGAATCTTGCAACAATCCATCAATAGTCACCGGTTTCTCGGAAGGAATCTGAAAGGGTGATGGAAAAGTAATCGGCTTCTTGTATTTCTGTCCATAATAAGCAAAAGGCGATTTATAGACCGAAATGCCTTTACTGGTGGAAATATATACCAATCCCCGTGGGGAATCGAACGCGATGTCGAGAATTTTATCACTCAGCAACTCGGAATTGTCGGTCGTGAATCCTTCATAATCGTTCAACCAAATCCCATTATAAGTATAAACCTTAACCCCGGATTCAATCGTTGTGATCCACTTGTTATTAAGGCCATCAACTTTTATGCGGCATTCTTTCGCAAAAGCAATATTCGAATAAGTCGTGTAATCCATTGAGGCAAATACCGCGGCGGGAAAATTGTCGGCTATCGTTGCGGCTTGAATTCCACCCGCGGTCATGATCCAGAGTTTATTATCCTGATCAAGTGCCAGCGAATAGACCGAATTACTGGCCAATCCGTCTTTGGTCGTGACCCAATACCAATGGTCATCATCTTTATCGAACAATGTGTTGTTATAATCCAGTATCGCAATGCCACCGTTTGAAACCGGCGGACCGGAATGCGGTTCGGAGCCGAACCAAACCCGTCCGGCCGGATCGAAAACAATCGAGGTTACCAAAAAATTTAAATAATTATCTGATTCCGCGCCGCTGAAATGGACCCAGCGGTTATCAGGGGTCAGGACGGCGATGCAACTGTCATTCTGTGAATATTGATTGGCAATCCAGAGATTTTCCTGACCATCGAGCGCCATATAACCGATTGCCAAATAATTATCCGCACCGCCATAACCAGCCGAGGCAGTTAATTTAGCATCCGTAGTATCGTAAACTTCATAATCTCCCAGATCATCCAGGTTGAATCTCAGTAATCCGCCCCCGCGCAGACCATATAAATATGACCCGAATAACGATGCAAAATAATCCTGGCCTCGTTTCAAGAGTGTATAAATGCGACTGGTAACGACATATGCGATGGTATCCGCAACATAATAATTCCAATCCGCCTGAGAATGGTCGTTGAGACCAATGTAATCTAAACTCTTTAAAAGATTGTACCAGCCCTGCGAAGTTTTAAAACTGATGCCTCGATTCGAAGCCGCTATCAATTGACCATCATCATCAATATAAATTGCGGTGTTCCCATTATCCAGAATCGAATTAGGTGTAAAAACCTGCTCGTACCCGTGGTTGTACTTCAGCAAACCCCGGTAATTAGTACCACCCCAGATTATGCCTGCGTCGTCGATTAATACATGATTGACTGCAGTCCGACTGACGGTTTGCCAGGTATTGCTCTCCAAGCGATAAATACCGCTGTTGGTAATTGCGATTAAATCGTCGGTCTGGTCGACGGTCAGTTGTTCAATCGAGCCGCTGAGACCACTATCCACCAGAACGGTACCGTCATCACCTTCGATTCGATAAATATCATTCCCGAACGAACAAAGCACAGTCGACTCATATTCAATGATGCTGGAGACGTTGTCCTGACCGATCAGATCAGCGATCTGCCAATTATCAGAATCCTTCAAATCTAAGGACAGACTGGCATATAACAGACCCACTTCGGTTCCCACCCACAAAGTATCATGAACTACCGCCACGTGATTAATTTTGGAAAATTCAAGCGGAAAATTCGGGTAAAAATCCTGGTATTCGTATCTACCCCGATTGATTTTAAAAAACAGGATGCCGCAATTAACATCCTGCTGATAGGCAATATAAGCCCGGTCAGAATCGAATGTCATTGTCTCGATGGCTGTCAGTTCTTCTCCAAATTCAGTGGCATTATAAATCGCATCGATCCGCTTGGTATTCGGATTCCAGAGATTGATTTCACCATTTGGGGCGTTCATTCCCAGCCAAAGATATCCTAATTTATCAAGTGCGATACACTGTATATCGGTATACGATAGTCCGTCATTCGGTCCGTATACTTTAAATAATTGGGTAAATTTATCGAAGGCGACCAAACCGCCCGGACTAGCGGCGTAAATGACATCGCCGATCGGCGCCAACTCTTTCAGAGTTAGAGCCGAGGTGTAACTGGACCACTCGCCGACGACACTCTGCGCCCGGATCATGACCGGAATGATCAACATTAAAAGGACACGGCGCATTCTATTATTTTTGGCCTTGCAAACGGATTGAGCGGATTAAATTTGCCATTTCGATCATGTTCAACGCGGCATCCCAGCCCTTGTTTCCGGCTTTCGTGCCGGCACGTTCCAGCGCCTGCTCGATATTTTCAGTCGTTAAGACTCCAAAAATAACCGGAACATCCGCATCGATCGATAAGCGCGCAATGCCTTTCGAGACCTCACTGGCAATCACGTCGAAATGGGTGGTTGCTCCGCGGATGACAGCCCCCAGACAGATCACACCATCAAATTGATTGGAGTTGGCCAGCTCGCGCGCAATCCGTGGAATTTCAAACGCACCCGGAACCCAGTAAATATGGATTTCGTTGTCGTCGGCACCGTGCCTTTTCAGACAATCCAATGCGCCGGAAAGGAGTTCTTTGGTCACCAGATCGTTAAACCGGCTGGCAACGATCGCAACTTTCATTTTCTCGGCGGAAAGTACGCCTTCGTGAAGTTTAGTCATTTTGCACCTGTTTATTTTTTAAGATTAAATGCCCCAGCTTGTCACGTTTGGTCTTCAAATATTTCTCATTTTTCGGATTAGGTGGAATTTCGATCGGAATCCGCTCGACAATTTCGAGGTTGAAGCCCTGAAGTCCAATAACTTTCTTCGGATTGTTGGTTAACAGACGCATCTTCCGTACTCCGAGATTGGAGAGAATTTGAGCTCCCATACCGTAATCACGTAAATCCGGCAGAAATCCGAGTTTAATATTCGCTTCGACGGTATCCATGCCTTCGTCCTGCAGTTGATAAGCAGAAATCTTATGACGCAAGCCGATGCCGCGGCCTTCCTGCCGCAGATAAAGCACGATGCCGCGACCACTTTCGGCAATCATTTCGAGAGCTTTGTGTAATTGATCGCCACAGTCACATCGTAATGAGCCGAAAACGTCGCCCGTCAGACATTCCGAATGGACCCGCACCATGACCGGTTCGGAAGTACGGACATTACCCATTACCAACGCGACGTGCTCCTTTTCGGTCAATTTGTCGACAAAAATGATAATCCGGAATACTCCATATTGCGTCGGCAGATCAGCTTCACTTACGCGTTCGATATAATGCTCGGTCCGGCGCCGATATTCGATCAAATCCTGGACGGTAATTATCTTGACGCCGTGATCCCGGGCAATTTTTTCCAGCGCCTCGCCTTGTGCCATTTCACCATTTTCATCCATAATTTCGCACATCACGCTGACCGGAATTAGTCCGGCCATGCGTACCAGATCAACCGAAGCCTCGGTATGGCCAGCCCGTCGCAATACGCCGCCTGATCGGGCAATTATCGGGAAAATGTGTCCAGGTCTGCCAAATTCTTCCGGCTTGGTACGCGGATCGGTCAGGGCATTGATTGTTCGCGCCCGGTCAAAGGCGGAAATGCCGGTCGTCGTGCCCACCCTCAAATCCACACTGACCGTAAATCGAGTATTATGCAAGGCCGTATTATCCTGAACCATTAAATTCAGATTAAGTTCTTTAGCCCGCTCCTCCTGTAGTCCGACACATAACAAACCACGCGCATACTTGGCCATAAAGTTGACCGCCTTCGGAGTAACTTTCTCCGCCGCCATGATAAAATCACCTTCGTTTTCGCGATTCTCATCATCGACGACGATTACAAAACGCCCATCTTTAATATCTTTAATGGCGGTTTCGATTGACTCGAATTTCATTTCATCCTCTAAATTTATTGATTGAATCCCCAGCGTTTAACTTTATCGAAAGTCAATGGTTCTTTAGCAGATTGGCCGACCATCTTTTCTACATATTTTGCTAGAACATCGACCTCGAGATTGACCTCGTCGCCGACTTTTTTCAGACCGAGATTAGTCTCAGCCAAAGTCACCGGAATCAAGGCAATTTTCACCGTCTTTTCATCAATACCGGCGACGGTCAGGCTGATGCCGTTAACTGCCAGCGATCCTTTCTCGACAATATAATTACGAATCGAATCCGGGATGGCAATTTGAAAAACGGCGGCATCACCTTCTTTTCTTAAAGCCGCAATCTTAGCGATCGTATCCACATGTCCCTGCACAAAATGCCCACCGAAACGGTCACCGGCCGCCAGAGCACGCTCGAGGTTAACCTGATCACCACGCCGGCACTTAGCCAGCGTCGTGCGCAATAAAGTTTCACCTACCGCCTGCACTTCGAAGTAATCCGCGCCGAATTTTTCAACCGTCAGGCACACACCATCAACTGCTATGCTGTGACCTATCTGCAGACCGTTTAGAACCCGACTGGCAGTAATTCTCAAGCGACATCCTTCCTTATTCTCGGTAATTGTACCTATTGTGCCGACTTCCTCGATAATTCCGGTAAACATCAGACCAATCTCCCCTGTAAAAGGACATCCTTCCCAAAACGCCTGACCTGTTCCCATTCGACTTCCACGGCTTGATCCAGCGATTGCATGAATCCCGAAAATGCTCGCAGACCTTCACCAATAATTTTCGGAGCAATTATAATCTGCAGTTCATCTATCAGTCGCAGTCTAAGCAGTGAACCGGCCAGTTGACTGCCGCCTTCGCAGTATATTGACGTAATCCCGAATTCGGCCAATTTTCTAAAAACTTCCGGTAAAGCCAACCAACCGAATTCATCTACCGTACTCTGGATAATTTTCACGCCGCTGTTTTGAAATTGATGTAATTTGTCGGTTTTTTCGGTGCAATGAGTGACAATTAGGGTCCGTTTGCGGAATTCATCCGTGACTAACTGCATGCGTAGCGGCATATTAAAAGTTTCATCCAGAATAACGCGATAAGGAATATAACCGTTTTGTTCCGCGGGTAATAGAGCTGGATCATCTTTATAGAGTGTACCCATTCCGATCATTACGGCGTCGTGAAGGTGGCGTTGTGAGAGAACCCAGCGACGCGCCTCGGACCCACTGATCCAGCGACTTTTTCCAGTAGCATCGGCGATAAATCCATCGACAGTCAGGGCTAGTTTTAAAGTGATCCATGGGCGTTGCCTTTCGATATATGAAAAAAAACCGCGATTAATTCGGCGAGCTTCTTTTTCCAGAATACCGACTTCGACTTTTAATCCGGCATTTTCCAAGATTTTAACGCCGGCGCCGTTAACCCGTGGATTCGGATCGATGGTACCGATATAAATCTCACTGATTCCGGCTTTAAGTATGGCATCCACGCAGGGTGGTGTTTTACCGTAGTAACTGCACGGCTCCAGATTGACATATAATGAGGCATTACGGGCCTCTGAACCTGCCCGGGTCAAAGCCATAACTTCGGCATGCGGAGCACCAAAAGCCGAATGAAAACCTTCGGCAACGCGTCTGTCTCTAACTGCAATCACAGCCCCCACCACCGGATTCGGACTCGTGAAACCGCGTCCTTTCTCAGCCAGTTTCAGGGTTCGTTCAAGCCATTTTTCGGTTTGGTTCATAAAAAACCCGATTGCGTTCGGGATTTTTCCATCTTCTTCCATCCGGACTTTTACCGTCGGTGTCTGGATTTCACAGACTCTGCCCCGCTTTCAGCGGAACTCGCGGACTTTTACCGCCGGTCAGGATTTTCACTCTGTCCCGAAGACGCAATGCTAATTTATGATTCTATCGGCGTAGTTGCAAGACTGGTATAGCTGTATGAATCTTAGGTCAACAGATCCACTGCCAACAAACAGGTCATTAAAGCAAAATCGAATAACTGTTTGATTTCGATATATTCATTAGCGACATGGAATGCGTCGCCATCGCCGGGTCCCCAACCAACGGCAGTGATACCATTCAGACAAAGCGTCTTGGCATAGGTGCCGCCGCCTTGCCCGATCGCCTGTGGCTCAAGATTGAGGTGTTCGCGGGCATTCGTCTGAATCTTGCGCACCAGTTCCACTTCCGGACTGATGGCATGCGGCTGATTGGTCGAAAGAACCTCAACTTTGAACTGACCACCCGGGACGTTAGCAATACATTCCTGCAATTGATCCAGTAAGATCTTTTCAGTCTGTCCCGGAACCGCTCGAATGTCAATATAGATGTAACAGGTTCCTGGAACAATATTGGAAGCTACTCCGCCGTGAATTTCTCCTAAATTTAAAGTCGGTTGACCGAGGACCGGATGGACTTCGTATCTGAATTTCATCTTCTCGATTTCATTGACGAGTTTCGCCATCATGTAAACCGCGTTGATACCTTTTTCCGGAGTGGCGCCGTGCGCCTGCTGGCCGATGGCCGTGATTTTGATGACAGTGCGTCCTTTTTCAGCCACATCAATCTCCAGCATATCACCGCCGATATCAGGTACGACTGCCATGGTCGGATCGATCAGCTTTTCTTCTACCAGATAACCAATGCCGTAATTGATGCCATCGGGATCTTCGGCTTCTTCGTCCGATAAAGCCGCGATCATCAATTCACCATTGAGTTGCTGATCGATACCAAGTTTCCTGAGTACCTGAGCCGCAATCAGAATCGAGGCCAACGGACCCTTATTATCTAGCGTACCCCGCCCGAAAAGTTTACCGTCTTTCTCAACGACTTCAAACGGATCGGTATCCCAGCCTTCACCAGCCGGCACAATGTCCATATGCGCCGGCATCAACAGACGCTGACCACTCTGATTTCTACCGAGGCGCGAGATGACATTCGGCCGGCCTTCCATACGGGTATAGATTTTATAGTCAATTCCGGACGCTTCTAATTCGCGCTTGACAATATTCGCTACGCGGTATTCTTCACCACGCATTTTTAAAAAAGGAAATTCAGGCAACTTATCAGTAACTACATTGATAGTTTTTTGTCGCACCATTTCGCTGACAAGCGCAATAATCTGAGCGCGGATTTGAGACTGATTAGCAGAAAAATAATCCTGCAGTTGTCCTTTTAGATTCATTATACCTCCTGAATATACTTTAGTCAAATCAAGAAGAATTTAGTGAATTGCCATTATTAATCAATAGCCGACAATTGGTTGAAATTATTCAACTGCGGAAGCCAATAACGAATTCAGACGATGAAATAGAGCGATACGCCGCCGACGGCTATTATGGCTCCCAGAATTTCTTTGAAGGTCACTCGTTCTTTTTGAATTAAAATCGCCAGAGGAATAATCAGGACCGGCACGATCGCCATGATAGTCGAGGCAATGCCGGTAGCGGTATGCTGAACGGCCAGAAGAGACAGTGATACTCCTAAAAATGGTCCGAAGAAAGCCCCGATGCTGGTGTATTTCATGGCGGCCCGGTTTCTGATTGCCTGAGCGAGCTTTGGCAATCGCCGCAAGATTACCAGTATCAGACCGAAACCAATAACGCCGGTGATAACGCGAATCTGGGTAGCGGCGAAAGCATTATAATCACCCATGCCGTACTTACTGAAAATCAATCCAACGGCTTGCCCCACGGCTCCGCCAAAGGCAAATAAAATCCCGGACATCGGATGGGAAAACTTCAGACTGCCATTGACGGTATTGCGTTCAAGAACCACCAGTGCTACTCCCGAAATTGTCACAATCATGGCTACAATTTCCCTGAAATCCATAATTTCATCCAGGAAGAGCCAACCAATCAGAGCCGTAATCGGCGGCACTAGCGACATAATCAGCATCGAAATCCGGGCTCCGACAACTACATAAGCATTAAAAAGGAAAAAATCACCAATCACAAAGCCCACCAAACCGGATAGTGAGAGCCAAAACCAGGCCTGCCTGCTGACCGATACGGGTAGAAACTGATGCCGAAAAATTCCATTAAATAATGTTAGAAATATAAAGGCTAACGCCAATCTTAAAAAATTGACATTCAGCGGACCGATGCGCTTCCCGGCGGCTTCGAAAGACAGCGAGGTAAAAGACCAACAAAAAGCCGTCAGAAGAGCCGCGATTTCTCCCATCAATAAATCAGTCATTTGGTCAAATTACCCCAAAATTCATAATCTCAATTCTTGGTAATAAAAAAACCGGCGCGGTCAGAATAAACTACGCCGACTTTTTTCTGTATAAACTATCGGGATCCAATTCCCAACCAGTTTCCAACAACCGGTCCGTATTTCACCGCTAGTCCGACCGTGACGATTGAAATCGTCGACATCAGCTTAATGACGATATTTAAACATGGACCGGCCGTATCCTTGCACGGATCGCCGACCGTATCGCCAACCACGGCGGCCTTATGAGCCTCAGAGCCTTTACCACCGAGATTTCCCTCTTCGATGTATTTCTTGGCGTTATCCCATGCTCCACCGGAATTATTCAGCATAACCGCCAGAACGAAACCGGTGGTCAGGCCACCAACCAAAACACCTAGAACACCAGCCACTCCTAAAATCAAGCCGATCAAAACCGGTACGGAAATGACTAACAGCGATGGCAAAACCATTTCACGCTGAGCGCCTTTGGTACTGATCGCCACGCATACGGCATAATCGGGTTTGTCCTTACCTTCCATAATGCCCGGTTTTTCGCGAAATTGACGCCGCACTTCCTCTACCATATTACCGGCGGCCCGACCGACGGCCTTCATAGCCAGAGCCGCAAAAACGAAGGTCACCATGGCTCCGAAAAACATACCTACCAGGACGCGTGGATTCATCAGAGTAACATTATAATATTCAATCCATTGAGGCAGATGGAGATTAGTTGCCACTAACTGCTGTAAAGTAGACAGTGAGGCCGACGGGTCAAATTGGATGTTCATATCGGTCAGAAGGTTTTGGATGATGGAACTATCGTTGATGATATGCGCAAACTGAGCCTTGATCTCCTCAATATAAGCCGCGATTAAAGCCATCGCGGTCAAGGCCGCCGAGCCGATCGCGAAGCCCTTACCGGTTGCGGCGGTCGTATTGCCCAAAGAATCCAGGGCATCCGTACGCTGGCGTACCTCTTTCGGTAGCCCGCTCATCTCGGCATTTCCACCGGCATTATCGGCAATCGGACCATAGGCATCGGTCGCCAGGGTAATGCCCAAAGTTGAGAGCATACCAACGGCGGCGAAGCTAATCCCGTACAGTCCAAGATTGATATGATTCGGATCGTTACCGAATCCACCGGCGAAAGCATAACTCAGAATAATCCCAACTCCGGCTGTTAAAACCGGCAATCCGGTCGACAACATACCAGTCGAAAGACCGCCAATGATAACCGTCGCCGGTCCGGTTTTGGATTGACTGGCAATCCATTGCGTCGGCTTATAACTCTGCGAAGTATAGTATTCGGTCAGCTTGCCAATTACCCAACCGACCAATAATCCGGTTATAACCGAAGCTACAATTCCCATCGGTAGTTTTAGAAAATAAATTAGTCCGGCAGTAAAAATGGCTATCAAGATTACACTCAAGTTCACACCTCGGGCCAGGGCCTTTAATAAGGTACGTTGCTCGGCATTCTCCTCGGTTCGAACCGCAAAGGCACCAATTACGGAAAAAATATTACCGACGCCCGCCACGATCATCGGCGCCAACAGGGCCGCCAATATTTTTGGAGATGAACATCCCTGAAAAGCCGCCACACCCAACGCGGCTGTCGCCAGGATTGAACCACAATAGGATTCGTACAGATCAGCGCCCATGCCGGCTACATCGCCGACATTATCACCAACGTTATCAGCTATCGTGGCCGGATTTCGAGGATCATCTTCCGGGATACCAGCCTCGACCTTGCCAACCAAATCTGCGCCGACATCGGCCGCCTTAGTGAAAATACCACCACCAACCCGCGCAAATAAAGCCTGTAAAGAGGCACCCATTCCAAAGGTCAGCATTGTCGTCGTGATGGCCGCCAAACTCATCTGGTCAAAACCCAGACGTGGCACCAGCCAATACAAAATTGTAAACCACATCGAAATATCCAGCAATCCCAGGCCTACCACTATCAATCCCATCACAGCACCGGAACGAAACGCGATCTGTAAACCGGCATTCAGCGATTTACTGGCTCCCTGCGCCGTACGGTTGGATGCCAAGGTCGCGGTGCTCATTCCGAAAAATCCTGCCAGACCTGAGAAAAAACCACCCGTCAGAAATGAAAATGGTATCCATTTATTTTGAACATGCAATCCGTAAGCCATTACGAGAAATATCACAAATATTATAAGAAAGAATAAAACCACGATTTTGTATTGCTGTCTGAGATAAGCGAAAGCACCTTCACGGACCGCCAGAGCAATCTCCTGCATCTTCGCTTTGCCCGGATCGCCTTTCAGCATCAGCTTATAAAAAACCCAGGCCGCAATCAGCGCCACGATCGAGCCTACTGGAGCAATTAAGAATAAATATTTAAGTCCCATTTGTCAAACACCTCCTGTGATTTCTCAATGAAATTTAAACCCAGTTATTTCATCTATTTCTTCATGAAAAGAACCGGAAAATATAGTGCAATTATGACAAATTCTCAAACTTTTCCGAGAAAATATTTTTTAAAATTGGAAAACCATTTTCCGGACTTAGACGAGCCTTCCGTCGCCTCGCTCGTGCCAAACGACCAGTTTAAAGCGGTTTATCAATCCATCCATAGTTATTCTGAGTCCGACGTTTGCCAGGCAAAGAATCGCGATAATTGTAGAATGTGGCGAGTTTTGTACGATCCTTCTACAGCTCCGGTAGAATCAGGATAAATCGAGTTTAATTAATTCATCAAAATATTATTATCCTTAAAGTAGATTTCATCCGCTTTTGACCGACGATGACAAAAGCCATAAGCCTTTTCTCATCGAATATAAAATATGAGGCGAAAACTAATATGTAAGTCCTGTCAAATAAAAAAGGGCTGTCGAATCACAGCCCTTTTGATTTCTGATAATAAAAACCTCAGACTACGCCCTGGGCCAGCATGGCTTCGGCAACCTTCTTGAAACCGGCGATATTGGCGCCTTTGGCATAATTGCCGGGATCGCCGACCGCCTCTGCCGCCGCCAGACATTGCAAATGGATATTAGACATAATCCATTTCAACTTCTCATCGACTTCTTCGGCACTCCAGGAAAGGCGCTCGGAATTCTGACTCATTTCCAGACCGGAAACTGCCACACCACCGGCGTTAACGGCTTTTCCAGGCGCATACATCATTTTTTCGTTAGCCAGTTTGAAAGCTTCTGCGGTACATCCCATATTCGATACTTCCGCTAAAATTTTGCATCCGTTTTTAATCAGATTCTGGACATTTTCAAAACTGACTTCGTTCTGAAAAGCGCTGGGCATCGCGATATCCATCGGAATAATGTCCCACGGTCGTGCTTTCGGATAGAATTTAACACCAAACTTATCGGCATAATCTTTTACAATGTCCCGTCCACTGGCGCGCATTTCCAGCATATAATCCCATTTTTCTTCTGTCGCGACTCCGTTAGGATCGACAACACAACCGTCGGGACCGGAGAGCGTAATTACTTTCGCTCCGAGCTCGGTAGCTTTCTTAGCGACACCCCAGGAGACGTTCCCGAAACCGGAAATGCCTACGGTTTTTCCTTTAAGATTTTCACCCTTGGTTTTCAGCATCTCAACCACGAAGTAGACCGCGCCGTAACCGGTGGCCTCCGGTCGCAAAATACTACCCCCAAACGTCAAACCTTTACCGGTCAGAGTAGCCGCGTCGAATCGATTCACAATCCGTTTGTACTGGCCGTAAAGAAAACCGACCTCCCGTCCACCAACCCCGACATCACCGGCGGGAACGTCCAGATGCGGCCCAATGTGCCGATACAATTCGGTCATAAAGCTCTGGCAAAAACGCATAATCTCGGTGTCCGATTTTCCGGTCGGATTGAAATCTGAACCGCCCTTACCGCCACCCATCGGCAGAGTCGTCAGGGCATTTTTAAAAGTTTGCTCAAAAGCCAAGAACTTCAGCATACTGAGAGTCACCGACGGATGAAAACGCAGACCGCCCTTATAAGGGCCGATCGCGCTGTTAAACTGAACGCGGTAGCCACGATTGACCTGGACTTCACCTTTATCATCCAGCCAGCAAACCCGAAACATTACGACTCGCTCAGGCTCGATGATCCGTTCCAGAATTCTGGCTTGTTTATATTTCGGATTACGTTCGACAAATTCTTCCAGCGATTCGAGTACTTCCGTAGAAGCCTGTAAAAATTCCTTCTCCCACGGGTAGCGGGCTTGAAGACTTTCAATCACTGAACTGACATAACTCATTTGACCTCCAAGAATTTTTTAGAATATATTTTTGCGAATGGACATGCTTTTTTCTGTCAAGAAATTTTAGTGATATTTCATTAAGTAAGATGATTGCAATCTCAGGATCATAATCGGCAGCAAATTACATAAAATTTCTCAAAAAGATGAGTAAAATTTTTAAAGCATTCTGGATTTCAATGCCTGATTCCAATTATAAAACACCTGATATAAATTATAAAATTTTTAAATATACTTAATATATTATATAATAACCGGTTCTAAATTATAATTAATGCCGTTATTTGAACGCTTAATATTTTTAATTATTTGTCTTCCGGTAGATTCTTTCCCTGCATAATAATGAAAATACCCAGGACAATTAGCAGGGCTGGTATAAAAAATTTAAAGATGCCCTTAATCATCGTCCGGAAAAAATCGAATGGCCACCAGAATTGATTGGCCACGATCAGGATTCCGATCAAGATCAGAACGATACCCCAAAAAAGGCGCATGTTCTGCGATGGTGTCTTAGATGGTGATTCAGGTGTGACTGCGACCGGTTCCGTCTCCGGGGTAGACTTTTCACGTTTTAATTCTCGACTGGGTATTACTATCCAGGCTATCAGATAAGCCAGCAGACCTGTACCACCGAAGACTATCAGAACAATCCAGATCAGGCGGATCAAGACCGGATCGATTTCAAAATATTCGGCGATTCCGCCGCATATGCCGGCGACGATCTTTTGTTTGTCACTGCGATAGAGTTTTTTCATCTCCTATTTCTCCTTCTTTAATGAATGATGAATTTTCTTACTTTTCTCTTGAAATTGTTCAGGATTCCTGCGCAAAGTTTTGGATATAAGATCAACCTCGCGCAGAGTATCCGGGATTCGATATTTCCCGCAAAATCGTTTCACAATCTCAACCGCTGATCTGGCATCTGTCAGGTTACCCGGTGAAATGAAAAGTGGCCTGGTATTCTTTTTAGAGCGCAGAACATATCCGATAATATGGCCGTCATTAGTTAAGGCTGAAATCGCACCCCATTCGTTGGCTGGCTCTGCATACATACCAAAAAGTCTTGACTTTGCGCACCCAATTGACGGTAAGTCAAAGATTACCCCCAGGTGCGCGGCCAATCCGATTCCTCGCGGATGGGCAATGCCGGCTCCGTCTACGAGTAGTAAATCCGGCTTGTTCGGCAATTGCTGAAATAAAGGTAACAACACTGGAATTTCCCGAAAACTCAAATAACCCGGAATGTAGGGAAATTTAACTGAACTTATGCTCGTAAAAACCTGCTCATTGAGGACAATATAATCGCCGTTGGCCGGATCACAAGCGACCTCGAACCAGCCAAGAACTCCATAACCGGTTTTATCAAAACGTCCATAAGAGACATCCACTGCAACCAGGCTGGAAATTTTACCTGAAAAATACCTTTGCACTACCTGCCCGGCTAACTGGGCTTGAATATTTTTAGCCTCTAAAAGCGATACCTGCCAGGGATGTTCGAGAATAGGGTGCATATTAAGAATAGTGTTTGATAACCAGATTAAGAAATTGTTGAATTATTAATTTGGCTTTCGGCAGATATTTATTATTCTTCAAGACCGTCTCAGTTGTCGGAAAATGCAGGGGATTTTGCACCTGCTGTTTAGTAAGCAATAGCAAATTTTGCTTCAAATACCAGGTCATGATGTTCTTGGTATATTCGGGATGAAATTGGGTAGTATAGAGAAAATCTTTATAGCGCGTCGCCTGGAATTCCGACAATTCGTTCCAGGCTAACTGCACAAATGCGGGTGCCGGCTTATTGACAATATCGGAATGTGAAGCATAGACCTGAACCCGGCTTCCACCCTGCCCAATGAATAGCGGATCGGTGAGTCCTTGTATGGTAAGACTGATATTGACCACCCCCAACTCAGTTCCCAGTGGATTGGCGATGACCGAACCGCCCATGATTTGGTGAATCAGTTGGTGACCGAAACAGATTGCCAGAGTAAGAATCCGGTGCGCAATAATCTGCTCGACCACCCGCTCCATTCCCCGATAATAAGGAAAGTATCGCGTTAGGGATGTATGCGCGCCGGTGATGATAATACCCTGATAATTCGGGATTTTTTCAGGTTCGATATTTGCCACTGGTTTGACTTTCCAGGTACAGTTGCATTCGGCGCTGGCTTCTCGAATCCAGGTATCGAAGTCACCCCATTCTTTTTTCAGCTCGTTGTAAGTCGAACCGGTTTTAATAATCAGGATGACAGGTGGCTTCATATCATTCAGTTAAAGTACTTTTCGACTTTTTGAATCAGGTTAGGTTTCAGAAATACCACGACTTTGTCTTCGGGAAAAATCTGAGTATCGCCTTTTGGAATGATGATCTTGGATTGGCGAATAATCGCCCCAATAATCATATCGGGCGGCAAATCTAGGTCTTTAATCCGATGTTTAGTGATATAGCTGTCCGCGCGGGGTACTAATTCGATCGCTTCCGCCTTGATATCTTCAAACAGGGATACGGCAATGACGTTACCGCGCCGAATGTAACGCATAATGGCATTGACTGTCTCGATATTTTTACTAACGACTGCATCGATCCCGATTTTATCCAATATCGGAATATATTCATAGGTTGTGACATGGATAATAACCCGTTTGACGCCCAGATGTTTGGCCAGCAATCCCGACAGGAGATTGGTCTTTTCACTATCGGTAACGGCTACCAGACAATCCATTTCTTCAACGTGTTCCGAAGTCAAAAAATCAATATCGGTGCCATCACCATGCAGGACTAATGTATCCAGTAAATCATCGGCGACATCTTCGGCAGTATCGAGATTTTGTTCAATTAATTTTACATTCATTTCGCGCGACAGAACAGCCGCTACCAGACTACCGAGCCGACCCGCCCCGATAATCATAATATGCTGTTGCTCGTTTTTCGGATAACCAACCAGCTCGGCCACGCCGGTGATATCCTCCTCCTTCGCAATAAAGTAAGCCGTATCGCCGCTTTTATAAATATTTTTACCCCTGGGAATAATCGTCTTTTCTTCACGCCGGATTGCCAGGCACAGGAATGAAATTTTCGTTTTTCGGGTAGCGACTTCTTCCAGGCTTAGATTAGCGATTGGACTATTTTCTTTTATTACCAATGAAATGATCTGTAAACGATCATTTTCAAAGCTCACCAACTTGGATGCCGAGGATTGCTCCACCAACCGGATAATTGCTTCCGCCGCGGTATGTTCCGGGTGAATCAATAAATCGATGCCCAGATCCCGGCCGGTCAGAACCGATTTAGAAGAACTATATTCTTCATGATGAACCCGTGCCAGACAGCGTTTTACACCCATCTTTTTAGCTATACCACAAGCCAGAATATTGGTATCATCACTACCGGAAACGGCTAGAAATACATCGGCATTATTGATTCCCGCATTGGCTAAGACCTGCGGGCTGGAACCGCTGTTATGGATAACGATGGCATCCAGCGTCTCTGCCGCCCGGCGATAACGTTCCTGGTCTCGTTCGATTATAGTAACATTATGATCTTCGCCGATCAGACGTTTAGCTAAAAAATAGCCAACTTCACCGGCCCCAATAATGATTATTTTCATAGATCAAGCTTCCATTATTTTTCTAAATATTTCGATTGCTTCCTGTATTTGGTCATGATTGACATCAAGGTGAGTCACGGCCCGTAGGCGTTCATGATCGACGGCATTAATGGCTACCCCATCCGCCAGTAATCGACGTACGAGTTTTTCGGTCGTCCGGCGCGAATCGCGTAGGTAAATCATCACCATATTAGTCTGGACCTGTTGCGGATCGATGTACAAACCCGCAACATTTGCCAACCCTTCCGCCAGAAATTTGGCATTTTCGTGATCGACTTTCAAACGTTCGACGTTATGTTCTAGAGCGTATAAACCGCATGCGGCCAGAATTCCGACCTGCCGCATCGCACCACCGAAAATTTTCCTGATCCGCAAAGCCTTCGATATAAATTCACGTGAGCCACTTAAAACCGAGCCAACCGGAGCTCCCAAACCCTTCGACAGACAAAGACTCACCGAATCAAAATATTGAGAGTAGTCAGCCGGCTTAATACCGGTACTCACGGAAGCATTCATTAGCCGGGCACCGTCAAGGTGCATGTGGAGTTCATGTTCCTGTGCAATTTTGGCTAATTTTTTAATTTCCTCAAATGGATATATCGTGCCGCCGGCGCGATTGTGAGTATTTTCAACCTCGATCAGGCGCGTAGGTCCGGCATGAATATTATCCGGTCGGATAGCTTTAACGACCTCTTCAACGGGCATAACGCCGTAATAACCTCGGATCGGTCGCGGCATGACCAGCGAATTAAAGGCCACTCCGCTGGCTTCATAGGTATAGATGTGACTTTCATATTCACAGATGATCTCATCCCCGGGCTGAGTCAGACATTTGATCGCGATCTGATTCGACATCGTGCCGCTTGGTACGAACAGAGCGGCTTCCTTGCCGAGCAAGACGGCTACTTGTTCCTGTAAACGATTGACCGTCGGATCTTCACCATAAACATCGTCACCTACTTCGGCGTCCACCATTGCGGCTCGCATTTCCGGAGAAGGTTTTGTAACTGTGTCACTGCGGAGGTCTATACGAATTTCACTCATATCGATAATAATTCCTTTTTCCCATTTTTACCTTTTCAAATTAATTAATTGTATCCTGTTTTTCAAATTCAGTGACAAATTTGGTGAAATAATTTTCTAAATCCAGAAAAATTCTTCCATAATGAACGTGGGCATCCGAAATTACGGTCATGAAACCAAACCAGGAAAAATTGTTACTCCACCTTTTCGACGAGTGGGCTGGCGAAAAATGCATAAATATCTCGCGACTACCGAACTCCGCTTCATATCGCGAATATTATCGCCTACAGGGGGAAAAAAACCAGGCTCTGGGTGTTTTCAATCCTGATCCCAAGGAAAACCGGGCTTTTATCGAATTCGCCCGGCATTTCCGTAAAGAAGGATTAAATGTGCCCCAGGTTTATACTAAGGATATAAAAAATAACATCTACCTGATAGAGGACCTTGGCGATCAGTCACTATATACCTATCTTTCGCAGGTCTATAAAAACGGCATTTTCCCGCAAAAGCTGATCGATTTATACAAAAATGTAATCGGTAAACTGCCGCGTTTTCAGATTCTGGCTGGCAAGAAGCTGGACTACACTTATTGTTACCCGCGCCCGAAATTCGACAGACGCTCAATGCTGTGGGATTTGAATTACTTTAAATATTACTTCCTGAAACTGGCGAAGGTTCACTTCGATGAAGAGGAACTCGAAAATGACTTTCAAAAATTCTGCGACTATCTGCTGAACGCCAACTGCGACTATTTTCTCTATCGCGATTTTCAGTCGCGTAATATTTTACTGGTCGAAGAAGAACCATATTTTGTCGATTTTCAGGGTGGTCGTAAAGGCGCCCTGCAATACGACATAGCTTCCCTGCTCTACGATGCCAAGGCCGACATTCCTCAGCATATTCGCGACGAACTCTTGCAGGAATATCTCAAACAGGCGGGACATTTAATTTCAATTGACGAAAAATCGTTCATGGAGTATTACTGGGGTTATGTCCTGATTCGGATCATGCAGGCTATGGGTGCCTACGGATTTCGGGGTTTCTATGAGAAAAAAGAACATTTTCTACAAAGCGTCCCGTATGCCGTTGCCAATCTGCGTTTTATCCTGAATCATGTAATCCTGCCGATCGAAATTCCAAATCTCTGGAAAGTCTTGATAAAAGTCGTCGAATCTGAAAAATTTAAATTTACTCCGACTGGTTCTGACACCTTGAAAGTCAGGATTAACAGCTTCGCTTATAAACAAGGCATTCCGATCGATGAAAGCGGTCATGGCGGCGGTTTTGTTTTTGATTGCCGAGGTATTCTGAATCCCGGACGCTCTGAAAAATACAAATCTTTCGACGGGCGGCATCCGGATGTTATCAAATTTTTAAAAGAAGAAACCGATATCGATGAATTCCTGGCTCACGCTTTCGCGCTCATCGACAGCACTGTTAGTGATTATATTGAACGAAAATTTACAAATCTGATGATCAATTTCGGTTGCACCGGCGGTCAGCATCGCTCGGTTTACTGTGCCGAAGAACTCACTCGTCATCTAAAGAGCAAATTCAAAATCAAAATTGAAATTAATCATACCGCCCTAAAAAAAAGTGAAATCATCAGTTAATTATGCTCAATCAGGATAAAGTTTAGGGTATGCAGTTTATAGTTTGCAGTTCGCAGTTTATAGTTATTCTGAAAAACCTCCTGCAGAGTAAATCACAATCTCCAATCTCCAATCTCAGACATGAAGGCTCTTCTTCTCGCCGCCGGACTCGGTAAACGGTTAAGACCACTTACCGATCAAATGCCTAAAGCGCTGATTGCAATCGACAGTCAGCCTCTGCTTCGCATCGCAACTGAATATTTAACGAGTTATGGCTTCGATGAAATCATTATTAATGTTCACCACCATGCCGAACTGATAAAGGAATATCTTAAAGAAAATAATAATTTCGGCCACAAAATTGTAATCTCAGATGAAACTGACTACCTGCGAGATACCGGTGGTGCTCTAAAGAAAGCCGCCTGGTTTTTCGATGACGACCGGCCGTTTCTGGTTTATAATGTGGATATTTTATGCGATCTCGACCTGGGACAATTTTATCAGAAGCATCTTAAATCGGATGCGTTCGCGACGCTGGCCGTCCGCCGACGGGCATCCGAGCGATATTTGCTATTTGATAGTAACAATATCCTATATGGCTGGAAAAATCTTAAAACCGGCGAAACCATCCAAACCCGCGCTTGCGATTCACCTCTGCAACAATTGGCTTTCAGCGGCATTTCGGTGTTTAATTCGGAAATCAAGAAACATTTTCCTTGTGAGGATGTTTTTTCGCTAATCGACCTTTTTATGCGGCTGGCGCCCGAATTCATAATCAAAGCTTATCCGCATAATGAATCACGCTGGCTGGACGTCGGCAATCCGCAAAATCTGGCCAAAGCCGCAAATTTTCTGAACTTTCCGAAGATTTGAATAATTCATACTAAAAACCCTTCGGGAGGTTATCATTATAACGTAGAATAGCCTTTCCAGGCTGTCTAATAAAGTCAGCGAGAAGAAGTAGAGGCGAAGCATGCCTCGCCCCTACAACGAATTCACCATTCATTCAGAAATTTGCACCAGAATTCTTCCTTTTCACCGATTGGAATTCCGTTGCGATTTTCCCGATCAAATTCCCATTTGGGTGGATTATTGATAATATACCTTCTGATACGATTTAATTCTGGCTCATCCCGGATGATATGTTCGTAATAATTCCGTTGCCAGACATTATGCATATTTGTGTTTTTATGTACCCATTTCGTAACACCGATTTTAAATGCTCGTATTATTGAACCAACGGATTTTGGAATTATATGTTGATATTTATTTTGTAGGGGTTCAAAATTTTGAACCCCTACGGTATTATTTATATCGTTATTTAATGGATAAATACTAATTATTCCATGAATATGATTGGGCATTACCACAAATTTATCCAATTCAATATTTGCAAAATGATCGGGAATTGCCAACCAACATTTTTCAACAATTTTCCCAATCGCATTCAACACCATCTCCCCTTCTGCAATTTCACCCAATAACGGCGCTTTGTCCAAGGTGCAGACTGTTATGAAATAGGATCCCGGCTGGGAATAATCATATCCGTGCAGACGGATGGAGCGACGTTGATATTTTTGCATTTTTTCTCTGGTGGGGGCACAAAATTATGTGCCCCCATGTTGTTATTTTGGTTTAGCGCAACTTACAGACGAGGCACGGAATGCCCCCCAATAAATAAATTACTATTTGTTCGTTTCGACAATGGCGATCTCACCAGGAGTCAGCCTATACAACTCATACACCAATTTATCTATCTGTTTATCCGTGACGTCGATCTGACGCTGAATGGTCTCTTGCTCCTGCGGCGTCCTGACCTCCAGGTAATTCCCAGAACGGATTGACAAATTCGATGCGTAACCGAGTCTCGTTATATTTTGGATTAGTGTATTCGACGCTATTGCGGGCGAATTTTTCGACAAGTTCGGTAATTGAATTGGCCATGATTTAAATTATGTTGATCATTTACCGATATATCTACAGCGCCATTCTTTTTAAACTGAGTAAAAATATAAATTTTTTCAGATATGTACAACAATCAATATTTTTTGTAAGACGATTCGTCAAATCGCCCGATCGAATTGGCAATTCGACCTACATTTATTACTATTCCAGCCGATATGAAATCGAAATGAAGGCGTTGCGGGTTGCGCCCGGCCAGTAATAGGCATAGTAGCCATCCCACTCGTATCCGTAACCGTAAGTAGAATAGAGCCGGTTGAATAAATTATTGAGCTTGCCATTCAACTCAAAGCGACCGAGCCGGTATCGCAAACCGATATCCGTCAGCCAGTAAGCCGGATTGGTTCCAATATTTTCTTCGTCGATATACTGCCGGTCGACGTAACGGACAACCAGCGAGGCCGTCAGGTTTTTTAGCGGCTGAACATCCAGACTGCCATTGAACAGTACGCCCGGCACATTGGTAAGAGTATTATCCTTATTGGAGCCACTTTGAAAAGTATGCCGACTGAAAGTTCCATTAAGGGTCAATGTCCATAGCGGATTGGACTGGTAGCGGGCTTCCCATTCCAGTCCCTCATGAATCGTCGCGGCTACCTGAGAATAAACATATTCGCCTTCCTGTTCAATATCGATATTTTTCAACTGCTCGTTTTTATAATTAATGCGGTAAAGATTTAAATCAACTCCGATTTTTTTACCATGATAGCTGGCACCCAGTTCATAGTCGTCGATCAATTCGGCGGCGGCTTTCTGAGGCTCACTCCAGATATCGCCTGCTTCAATTATTTGCTCATCGGCTGGTTCTCTTTGCGAGCGTCCATAATTAACGAAAAGTGCCAGATCGTTGGATAAGGAATAGATTGCTCCCAGACGTGGATTCAGAAAACTCCAGTCAGCTGCAATGTTATATCCGACCGCATGCCCGATTTTTTTCTGATCCAGAGTCCACTTTAAATACTGGTACTGTAAATCGGCAATCATTTTCAATTTCCGAACTGGTTCGTATGCCAGGTGAATAAAACCAGTCGTAATGGCCTTCTTACCGATATAACGATAATAACGATACCAGTCGTTGCCGATTTGAGCGATCAGGTTTTGATCCGAAAATTCGGCAATTTTTCCAATATGGTCGCCGTGATAAAATTTCAATTCACCACCTATATCCAGTCGATATTTAAAATTCATCCAGGTTAGAGTCGGAATAATACCGTAATACGAATTTACGATCCATTTGCGGCGGGTCAGTTCTAAAGACTGACTGACGGCGCTGACCGAATAGTACTGATCCAGATTAGACGAAATTACAAAATTCATGAATTCGTCACGGGCCGTGGAGTCATCGACCAGCAGATTATAGGCGGCCGATTTTTGAGTCTCATAATAGCCGGCACCTTTGACTAAATAAGCGACGTTACTAAAGTGCAGGCGTTCATTAATTTGCCAACTGCTATTCAGCGAATAAACTTGCTGTAAAAAATCGTCGATGTAAGATCGATAGCCGGCGCGCCGTTTTTCCCGATCATTAATATCATCGGCGGATACTCCATCCCACATCAGATGACTGTTCTCGTAGCCGATCAGAGTGCGGAACTGGTGACTGATATTCTGACCGAAATATTCAATTCCAAAAGAACCCGAACGCTGAAAGGTTTCGTGATAATCCCGGTAGCCGTCGGAAAGGATCTGCGAAAGACGGGCTGAAAGATTCCATTTTCCATCGGCTATGAGGCCGGTAGAAGCGCCTAGGCGAATTTTGGTGGTATTGTACGATCCCCCGCCCAAATCGACTGAGAGTACCGGACGTTCGGTCGCTATTGTCGTCAGGACATTGATCGAACCGCCGAAAGCCGCGGAACCATACAGACTATTGCCGATGCCGCGTTGAATCTGGACATCGGCGGCATCTGACAGAATATCAGCGTGATCGACCCAGTAAACCTGGTGACTTTCGTTATCGTTGAGGGGTACATTATTCAGCATCACGGCGATGCGACTCTGATCGAAACCGCGAATCTGGACATAAGAGTAGCCTGTGCCGTTACCACTCTCGCTATAGGAATAAACGCCCGGTTCCATAGCTAAAATCATTGGTACATCTTCGACGGTGAAACGACTCTGAATTTCCGCGGTCGAGAGTTCCGAAAAGGCCACCGGCGTCAGCCCTTTGATCGCCCGGGTCGCCGTAACAAAAACATCCTGACCGGTGATCACCGTCGACTCCAGATAAATCGTGCCACAATTCTCATATCCGACAGTCAGGATTGTATCACGAAATGCGATGTGGGATATGAATAGTTTTACCGGCAAATGTGGGGTATTTATCTGGAAATGACCATCTTGATCGGAGAAAGTGCCGGAACCGTCTTCCAATAGAATATTAGCAAACCTTACCGGCTGATTAGTCGTCTTAGAAATCAATTTACCAAAAATCAAATGTTCTTGGCCGAACGCGACGCTTTCATTTAAAAAAAGAAAGGAAAGAATGAGGAAAAATGCGGGAAAATTTTTTTGGTACATAATTGCTCCCTTCGCTGGTATTATCCAGATCAGGTTCTAAGGGTTTAATCTCAGCTCATTCCGGCCTAATGCGGAATCAGCACCCCTGGACCATCACTTGTTAAAAATCGTTAGAAATTAATAATCCTAACAATCGGATGCAATAATCATTTCATTTTGCGGAAATGCCTGGGAGTCGAACCCAGCTCCCGCCTGTTGGCGGGACGACGGTTTTGAAGACCGCGGCCCCCACCGGGGTAGCATTCATTCCCATATTTATTTCCTGACGACAACGAAATCAAGTTTTTGAGTTCGCTTCAAATTATTTCCGACGGTATTGGCTTCATCTTCAGTTAAATATGAACCTATCAATACGATCGTCAGGGTACGACCCGATCGATCAATTTTACGCATTATTACCGAATGACCGAGTCGCTCGAGTTTTTTCTTAAGATTGTTAGCATTGTTCAAATTACCGAACACGCCCATTTGAAGCATATAATCACCACCCGATTTTTGCACTTCAACCGGTTTCGATACGGGTGTCCGCGAGGTCGGTGCGGTAATCGATTGGTGCTGATTAGCATCGACAAGAGTGAGGTTGGTAGCACTACGATAGTTCTCAAAATGAAAATCTATTCCCGGATAACGCGCCGAATAGAATTGATAGTAATAATCCACCGAATCGCGCCTATGCATGGCATTCAGACTGCAGAGCTGGAGATAAACCGCTTTATCGATTAGATCGGAGCGTGGATAGGTTTTGATCAATTCCCGGGCGTATTTATCAGTTTTGGCATACAAACCTTTAGTGAACAAATATTCAACGATTTTCAGAAAAGCATCGTCAGCCACGGCACTATTCGGAAAGCGACTGATAACATCCCGATAAATCAAGAGGGCCGTTTCACCGTCTGTTTCCACTAACCCGCTTAGGTACAACAGCTCGGGATTTTCAGGGTATTTCGCCATTAATGAAGGCAATTGAATTCTGACAGAATCAATTTCTCCGGCGTTCAGTTTCCGATTTAGTTCCTTAATATTCTGTGCAAATATAACGATCGGAATCAGTGCTAGTATAATTAATCGCTTCATACGTTCGTAAAATAGGTATCGGCCTGGCCACAAACCGGACAAATCCAATGTATATCGGTACTCCGATTACCACAACTCGTACAAACATGCTCCTTGGATTCAACCATTTTTTCAATTATATCATTGAGGATAGCGGTAGCCTGAGTCAATCTGGTTTGTCCGATCAGAAGTTTGACAAGCCCGATTTTGGCAATTGCCAGATTAGGATTTTTATCGACCAAATCTTCCAGGATATTGATAGCCCTTGCGGCATTTCCTTTCTTTTCATAGAAGCCGGCCAGAGCGATCAAGGTCATCGGATCGCCCGGCAATCTTTTCAGCAAGTTCTCGTAAAATCCTTCGATATTGCTAAAATTACCGAGATTAAACAAAATTGTCTGTATGGGTTTAAAAATCAGGTGAGCTTTAGAGGGAGCAACATCGGCGAATTTGACCCACTCTTCGACGGCATCTGACTCACGGTGATCTAATACATAGGAACTCCCTATATAATAATAAGCGGCCTCACATAAAGGATCGATTTTGAGTGCTTTCCGAAAAATCAGACGCGCTTCATGATAGTCACCGGCTTTATATTTAATCAAACCTTCCTGAACCTTATAGAGCGCCAGAAGACGGTCATTGCGTTCTTTTTTCAATGCCAGCACTTGCTCAAGAAATTCGGAGGCTTTTTCCCAACGCTCCAGGTCGCGATTTAAAATATGGTTTTTTTCGAGTGCGCAGATATTTTTTTTATCGATATTGATGATGCTCTCGACATAAGTAAGAGCCCGGATTCGATCACCGGTACTGATATAATCTTCCACCAGGTTTCGCAATATCTCGAGACGTTGGATAGCATTGATTTCCTGCCGATATAGTAGACCCTGGTGAATTTTTATGGCATTGGTGGTGTTACCTTTCTTACGCATGAGGATTCCCAGATTGATGTAGGCATCAATATTATCAGTGTCTCTCCGAATAACATCCCGAAAGAACCGAATTGCCGTATCATCTTCGCCATGTAACATGTGATTAAGGGCCATCGAGTATAGGCTGGTGGAATCCTTGGGACGGCCACGTCGTCGGCTAGTCAAATTGACAATAATAAATACTACCAAAGTGACTAATACCAGTGTTAAAATTATATCCAGTAGAGTCATAATTTTTCCTGTTTATTCGGTTTTTAAATCACTACTATCGATTTCTTCGAGTCCTTGATTACGTAGCAAATCGATTTCTTTTTTCAATTTTTTATAATCATTCGACAGAACCCGCAGATCGCTTTTAGTAGCCAGAATTTTAATCCCAGCAATCAGAAAACCAATTACGAGTCCTAGTAAAAGTGACAAAAACACCAGAATCAACACATCCATCTCGATGGTATTGGCTTTCCAAAAAAAATGGATTTTAACCGGTGGATTCAGATTCGAATTCTGAATCACAAACAACACAATCAAAAACATAATCAAAATTGTTACGAGCCAACGTAGAATTTTCATAATAACCTCGGAATTTAAATGATTTTACCAAATAAAGATACGCCCATGGCCTTTTCGATCTTGACCTGACAAATTTCGCCGATCTGCGGGTGCCCCTTTTTAAGCACTACGATTTTGTTGGTATCGGTTCGTCCGACCATTTCGGTCGGATTTTTCTTACTGATTCCGTCAATCAGAATGTCCTGGATGGTACCGACTAAGGCTTTATTACGTTCCAGAGTATGTTTTTTCTGGAGATGAATGACGGTCTTCAGACGCGCGGACTTTTCTTCTTCCGGTACATTGTCGACCATTGCGGCGGCTTTAGTACCGGCTCGCGGAGAATATTTAAACATGAAAGCCGTATCAAATCTGACTGCCTGCATCACCGCCAAGGTCTGTTCGAAATCGACCTGACTTTCATCTGGAAAACCGACGATGATATCGGTCGTAATCGCGGCCTGCGGTAAATATTTCCGGATCATTTCAATGACTCTTAAATAATGTTTCTGATCGTATGAACGGTTCATCAACTTCAGAATACGCGTCGAGCCAGCCTGCAAGGGCAGGTGGATATGCCTACAAATATTGGAATGTGATCGTATAACTTCCATCATTCGCTTATCGACATCGCATGGATGCGGTGAGGTAAAACGAATTCGTTTTAAATCCGGAATACCGGCTACAGTTTCGAGCAACTCCGGAAAATGGTATTCAGCGTAATGGTAGGAATTGACATTTTGTCCCAGCAGAGTCACTTCCTTATATCCATCTTTCAATGCTTTCCGGATTTCGCGTTCAATACTGATCGGTGAACGACTGCGTTCTCGGCCGCGTAGATAGGGTACGATACAAAAACTGCAAAATTTATTACAGCCGCGCATAATAGAAACCCAGGCATTAACGACACTCTGGCGTAGCGGAGCAAGATCGTCGTAAACTTCGGTACGTGACAGCTTAATATCCACGACGGGAGTCCTGGCCTGCTCTAAAATTGAAGGCAGATTACGATAGGTATCCGGCCCCAGGATCAGGTCTACATATTTCTTATCAGTCAGAATCGATTCCTGACCTCGCTGAGCAACGCACCCGATCAGTCCCAGTAATGAATCCGGTTTGGTTCTTTTCCAATTTTTAAATTGCGATAGCCTGGCAATGGCTCGGCGGTCGGCATTCTCACGCACGCTACATGAATTGATTAATATTATGTCGGCCTCGCCGGGATCGGAGGTTGACCGGTAACGGGCATTTTCCAGTAGACCCGCTACTAGCTCCGAGTCAGCCTCATTCATTTGACAGCCGTAGGTTTCAATATAATATTTCTTTGTATCCATTGTAACTGCCGAAATTTAAAATATAAAAGCGTTTTTTTAAATAAAAACGAACTTCAGGGTAAATATTAAAGTTAGAATGGTGTTTAACGAATATAACCGGAGAAGAAAAAGTCGAGCGGATTTTTATTGATGTTGAATTGCTTTACTTCATAATGGAGGTGCGGCCCGGTTGAACGTCCGGATGCGCCAATTTCTCCGACTTTTTGTCCTCTACGAACAGTATCACCGGCCCTGACTACTATCCTGGAAAGATGGGCATAAATGGTAGAATAACCATAACCATGGTTGATTCTTACTACATTTCCATAACCGCCCTGATAGCGGGCTTCACCAACGACACCATCGGCGGTGGCGAAAATCGGGGTGCCAGTCGGAGCGGTTATATCAATTCCATAATGAAATTCGCGACGTCCGGTAAAGGGATCACGCCGATAACCAAAACCATCATTGATGAAGCCGGTATAGACCGGTCGGATTGAAGGCGTTGATTGAATTTGATCCGAGCGGTTTTTAAAAGCATCATAAATTGTTTCATAGCTGAGACGCTCGAATTTTATCTCGCGTGCTAAGCGGTCAAGATTATTGACTAATTCCGAAACATTCAGGCCATCCTGAGGCAGAAGTTCATCCAAGTCTTCGGATTTCGGCATTAAACGCCCACCAATACCGAGCTTACGAATATCCTGATCGATCACCGGCAGGTCACTGTAGGTCCGCAGAGCTTGATCTTTTTCTATCAGAACATTAATCTCGGATTCCATCTTCTGGATACGATTATTCATATCGTAAAAAGTCGTAATCAGACGATTGTTGTTTTTTCTTAGATGGGCTAATTTGGTTTGATAAACCAGATTAGAGAGGAAATTGGCTCCCAGAATAATTATAAAGGTAAAGAGAAAAAGACCGACCGTTACAAGGGTAATCATTTTACCCCAACTGACCGAGAACGAGCGTACGTTCTTCCGGGAATTTAATATAAAAAGAAGTTTGGGAGCTTTTTTCATTTATTCAACTAATCTTTCGCCCGCTTCTCTCAATTCAAGGTGAATATTAATGAATTGTTTAAATTAAGTCAACTATTTTCTTATCCAAGAAAACCCCTCAGGTTCAATGCCCGTCGATTATGCCGCAATTTTCGTAGGGCTTTTTCCTTGATTTGTCGAACCCTTTCCCGAGTTAAATGCAGACGCCCGGCAATATCTTCGAGATTTAGTGGTAATTCCTGATCGATACCAAAATAGAGGCATAAAACATAGGCTTCTCTCTTATCTAGAGTCCTCAGAGCCCGTTTAATTTCCAGGTGAAATGATTCCTGAGTCAGAAATGAAACCGGATCATTATCATCCTGCCCGGTTAAAATATCCTGTAAGGTACCGGTCTGATCATTCCCAATCGGAGCATCAATGCTAACAGTGCCTTCCGATAACTGACGGGCCGAATCAATATCGATTTTTTCGTTCTGTAACATTAATTCGATTTCTTGATGGGTAGGTTCGCGTTCATAGTCACGTTCGAATTCTGCCGTAATTTTAGTGATCTTGTTCAAACTTCCCACGACATTAAGCGGCAGACGGACTATGCGGGAATAATCCGAAATTGCCTGTAAAATGGTTTGCCGCACCCACCAGACAGCGTACGAAATGAATTTGAAACCGCGAGTTTCGTCGTATCGGCGGGCGGCTTTGATCAATCCGATATTACCTTCATTGATTAAATCCAGTAGCGAGAGACCATAACCCTGATATTTTTTAGCAACGGAGACCACAAACCGCAAATTGGCTTTCAGGAGTTTGTCGAGGGCTTCCTTATCACCGGTTTTGACCCTTTTAGCTAATTCGATTTCTTCATCAGGTTTAAGCGGTCTTTCGGAACTTATCTCTTCAAAATAACGCCGTAAAACCTCACTGGAGGCATACTGTGGATTTTTTTTGAATGACTGGAAATCAGTCATGGCCAGTCCCGGCCAATAACATTCTGATCAAGACTTTTTGACTGTCTTGGACTCAGTTGGTTTAGCAGGTTTGGGATTATCGTCTTTAGTAGTTTCGCGGATCTTCTGATATTGAGCTTCTTTTTCTTTTAATTGTTTTTCGAGAGTCTTTAGGCCTTCTACCAGTTTAGAGACATTCTCATCCCCGGAAATATTAGTCTTTTTAGTTTTTTTTATCAGACCATAAACCAAACTGCCTAATTCCGTGTATTTTTTATCTATGTCTCTTTTTATTTGAAAAAGATCCAGTTTGATTTTGCCGAGTTGAGTCATCTCTTCGGCTTTTTCAGCGGCTTCCCGGGTTAGTTCGCCCGCTTTTTCGGCGGCCTTGGATGCAAATCCACCGACACTTTTTTTAATATCGTCCCATATACCAGCCATAATTCCTCCGTACGTTTAATTTTCTATTAAAAACCTTCTAAAATTATTCACTTTACCAAAGAATATCTATAAAAAAAAGAGCCCCCGATAAATACGGAGGCTCTTTTTTTATTGGATTTTCATGCAATTAATACATGTCGCCCATTCCGCCACCCGGAGGCATCGGTGGAGCGGCAGGTTCTTTTTCCGGAATTTCAGTAATGACGGCTTCCGTGGTTAACATCAGCCCCGCAATGCTGGAGGCGTTTTGCAGGGCAATACGCGCCACTTTAGTCGGATCGATGATGCCAGCTTTGTACAGGTTGACATATTCCTCCTGATAAGCATCAAAACCAAAATCGTCTTTGCCTTCTTTAACTTTCTGGGCAACAATGGATGGTTCATGACCGGCATTTTTAGCGATCTGCCGGAGGGGTTCTTCGAGAGCACGTTTGATAATTTTAACGCCCACCATTTGATCGCCGGATAATTTGACCTTATCCAAAGCCGGAATACATCTGACCAAAGCTACCCCGCCACCCGGCACGATACCTTCTTCCACGGCGGCTCGGGTGGCATGCAGAGCATCTTCGACCAGAGCTTTGAGCTCTTTCATTTCGATTTCGGTAGCCGCACCGACTTTTAGAACAGCTACTCCACCGGAAAGTTTGGCTAACCGCTCCTGAAGTTTTTCTTTATCGTAATCTGAGGTCGTGGTTTCGATTTGAGCTTTGATCTGTTTGATACGACCCTTGATTTCCTCGGATTTGCCAGCACCTTCGACAATAGTCGTATTATCCTTGTCAATCACGATCCGTTTCGCACTTCCCAGATAAGATACATTGGCATTTTCCAGTTTGTAACCAGCTTCCTCGGAAATTACCTTGCCACTAGTTAAAACGGCAATGTCTTCCAGCATAGCTTTACGGCGATCTCCAAAGCCGGGGGCTTTCACCGCCGCGACCTTAAGAGTGCCTCTGAGCTTATTAACAATTAAAGTCGCCAGGGCTTCGCCTTCCACATCTTCGGCAATTATAAGGAGTGAGCGACCCATTTGTGAGACCTTTTCCAGAATCGGCAATAGGTCTTTCATATTGCTGATCTTTTTATCGTAGATTAACAGGTAGGAATCTTCCAGTACCGTTTCCATTGCTTCGGCATTGGTGACAAAGTAGGCCGAAACATATCCACGATCGAACTGCATACCTTCAACGAGATCCAGGGTTGTCAGAGTGCTTTTAGCTTCCTCAACCGTAATGACGCCTTCCTTGCCGACCTTTTCCATCGCCTCGGCAATCAGAACGCCGATCGGTACTTCAACGAAGTCTTCTTTGCCGGTTTCATCTTTTAGCATACGGCGAACTTTACGGTTATTGGCGGAAATTGTACCAACCTGGGCAATTTCATCTTTACTGTTAGTTACTGCTTTACTGATTTTTTGCAGACTATTAATAACCTCTTGGACCGCCGTATCGATTCCCCGTTTCAGATCCATTGGATCAGCACCGGCAGTCACATTCTTAATTCCTTCACTTATGATCGCCTGCGCCAAAACCGTTGCAGTCGTGGTTCCATCACCGGCGATATCAGAGGTCTTGGAAGCCACTTCCTTTACCATCTGGGCACCGATGTTTTCAAGTTTATCTTTCAGTTCAACTTCCTTAGCCACTGTGACCCCATCCTTGGTAATGGTCGGGGCGCCGAATTTCTTTTCAATCACGACATTGCGTCCTTTGGGACCCAACGTTACTTTCACGACATTCGCCAGCTTATCCACACCATTTTTCAATGCGGTCCTGGCCTGTATCTCATAATCGATTTGTTTTGCCATTTCTGACTCCTTTATATTTAATATTAAAGAATTGCAAAAATATCACTTTCACGCATGATCAGATGTTCTTCACCATCAATGGTAACTTCTGTACCGGAATATTTTCCATACAAAATGCGATCTCCCACTTTGACTTCCATCGCGATTTTTTTGCCATCATCAGATATCTTCCCCGGACCGACCGCGATTATCGTACCCTCCTGGGGTTTTTCTTTTGCAGTGTCGGGCAGATAAATTCCGCCTGCGGTTTTCTCATTTGAAACCAGAGGTTTCACTAAAACTCGATCTGCTAAAGGTTTAATTGCCATAGAATTGCTCCTTTCAAATTGATTTATTATTGGTTTCTATGTAATTCATCCGCATCAAATTAATCCAAATTACTCAAATAGCGCATGGTATTTTACAAATGATGTGCCAGTTTTCGGTTAGGACAGAAAGTCAGAAAAAAAATCATATGCTTCATGAGCTGACGCTTATATTTCTTCGTTCGTGAAATTTTAATGTAGATATTTAACAAATTCTTTATTATCGTTAGTGCCAGTTATGTGTATTGTCAAATGAATGCATTGATAGGTTTCGTTCTGATCGGATTGATGGCCGGCATTCTGTCCGGATTGTTTGGAATTGGTGGGGGCATTGTGATAGTACCGATTCTGATCTCATTTCTACATTTTTCGCATTTGACGGCTATCAGTACCTCTTTGGCGGCTTTACTCTTGCCGGTCAGCATCCTGGCTGTTCTGACTTATCACAAGGAAAACATGGTTGACATCGGCCGGGCTTTATTAATCGCTCTCGGTATTTTCATTGGAGTAATGGGAGGTACATTTTCCGCGTTGGAAATTCCGGGTCCGATTTTGAAGCGATTGTATGGGATTTTCCTGATATATATCGCCTTGACTTACCTCGATCTCAGAGCAATTTTCTGCTATAGATCCAAGCCGGTTGAAAATAAGTTTCCAAACCTATCTGGGTATTCCATTCCATCGATCTTTTTCGTAGTGTTGGGAATTGCGGCTGGTATTATGGCCGGATTGTTTGGAATTGGTGGTGGTATTATAATCGTACCGGTCCTTATTTCGATTTTCAAATATCCTTATAAAAAAGCTGTCGGGACTTCGCTAATGGCATTATTACTACCGGTAGGATTACCGGGTGTGCTGATTTATTATCATAACGGACATTTGGAATTGAAAGTCGCGCTTCTAATTGGTCTGGGTTTAGTATTCGGGGCGTTAATTGGAGCCTTAGTAGCAATCGAATTACCCTCCAAACTCATCAAGCGGATATACGGAGTATTTATCTTGCTGGTCGGTTTGAATTTTATCTTTCAATTTCCAGGATTGAGCCACTAAGCCAGCAGTTATTTTTAGCGAATAACCTGAGTATCGTTTTCCTTAATTTTGGCGGCTTTACCACGCAGGCCCTTCAGATAATACAATTTAGCCCGGCGCACTTTACCGATGGTTATACGTTCGATTTTGGAGATTTTCGGCGAATGAACCGGAAAGATTCTCTCGACGCCGACTCCGTTCGATATTTTTCGAACGGTAAAGGTTTCGCTGATACCACTGCCGCTTCGGGCAATAACAACACCTTGAAAAGTCTGAATGCGTTCTTTATCACCTTCGACGATCTTGACTTCAACCGCAACCGTATCACCCGGCTTAAATTCAGGTATATCACTTTTAAACTGATCCGCAACCGCGGCGGTTAATTTATCCATTGTTTCTATCCTCCGATTTCATATTAGTCGAATTTTCAATTAAATCATTTCTTCTATAGCGAGTTCTGATTACCCGTTGTTCGCGTCGCCAGGCGGCTATGCTGGCGTGATTGCCGGAAGTCAGTACTTCCGGAACACTCTTGCGGCGGTACACCTGTGGATGCGTATATATCGGACCTTCCAGCAGATTGTCGCTAAACGAATCGGTTTCGGCTGATTCATAGGAATGCAGAACACTGGGTACATGGCGGATGATGGCATCGAGCATCACCAGTACCGGAAGTTCACCACCAGTCAGTACATAATCGCCGATACTGATTTCATCGGTCACCAAATTGGCAATTACTCTTTCATCCACGCCTTTATAATGTCCGCAAAAAAAGGTCAAGTCCGCTTCGCCAGTTAAATCAACCGCCATCTGATGACTAAACAAGCGTCCCTGCGGAGTTGGGAATATGACCCGCGGTCGTTTACGTCCGGTCAACTTGACGATTTTATCATAAGCCCGAAAGAATGGCTCTGGTTTCAGAACCATTCCGGCTCCACCACCGTACGGTTTGTCGTCAATCTGTTTATGTTTATCACGGGTAAAATCCCGCAGATTCCAGACGATAAACTCGACGCCCCCGTTTTCGATGGCTTTGCGGAACATGCTTTCTGCCAGACAGGCTGTAATCATTCCCGGGAAGGCGGTGACAATGTAAATTTTCATACAGGAAATAAACCTTCGATCTCTTTAAAAATTACAGTTCGGTGGTTATGGTCAATCCGTTCAATCAATTCGGCAACGGCCGGAACCAGGTAACTCTCTTTTGCAGATTGAACGACGTACAGAGCCTGCGGACCGGTCTCATCAATTGACTCAATGATACCCAAATCGGTCGATGAATCGACTACCCGAACCCGGTATCCAACAAAATTGAATGGAGTCTGGCTTGGTTCACTTTCTTCCTGAACAAACACCGTGAGTCCGCTTAGATAATCCGCTTCTTCTCGGGAATTAATCTCTCGCAATTTCAAATATACATTTTTAGTACTCATCTGCAGGTGGTCGACAATCCAGGGTCGGGCAACCTGCGCATTTTCGCCCAACCAAAGTACCCTGGGTACCTTTTTAAGCTCTATTTTCAGAGAACTGCATTTTAAAAGGACTGTTCCTTTTAATCCATGACTTTTTAAAATGGACCCTAACGGTGACAGTACCCAATGATCCATTTTAATACTTATTCAATGATTTCTAAAATCGCTCTTTTTTGACCTTGCTTGGCGGCCGCGGCAGTTAACAATGTCCTTATAGCCCGGGCTGTTCGCCCCTTTTTACCGATCACTTTGCCAAGGTCACCTTCTTTGACCGAAAGTTCCAGAATGACAGTTTTTTCACTATCCACCTGGGCCACTTTTACGTCTTCGGGGTGGTCAACTAATTTTTTTACTATAAATTCAACGAACTCTTTCATCACTATCACTCCTCTATTCTGATTTCAGTTGACATTAGTCTTTCAAAAATCTGCCTATGAAATTTAGTAATAAATGGTTAAAGAATCCCGTTTTAAATAAAGTACTCAGTCTTTTGATTGCGATTTCTTCTTCTTTTTCGCGGAAGTTTCCGGTTGGTTTTCCTCGGTCTTTTTCTCAGTAACTTCCGAATTACTATCTTCGGGGGTTTCTTCGGGGGCTTCCGATCTAGTTATTTTCTCTTCTTCTGAAATTTCGACTTGAACTTCGGCGCTTTTTTCCTCAATGACCTCCGGAGCTTCTGCGACCGCCTCCTTATCTGGACTCACCTCTTCTTCAGAGGGCTTCGCCGCTTTACCTTTTGGAGCACTAATTTTTTTTGGTTTTTCTGGAATCTCAACGGCTTCAGTGCTCTTTTTTCGAGACAGTTCCCACTTCTGGATCTCGATATTTCTGGCCTGATCGTTGACGTTATTACGAATTAAATGCCATTCCAGAGTAATTCCTTCTTTCTGTAGAAGATTAAAAACCGTATCTGACGGTACGGCGCCTTTTTTTAACCACTCAAGAATTTTTTCTTTGTCTATCTTAACCGTTGCCGGCCTGGTCAGGGGATCATAATAGCCGACTTTGTCAAGGTACCGTCCATCCCGACGGCTTTTAGTATCTATTGCTACGATGCGAAAGAAAGGTTTCTTTTTTCTGCCCATTCGTAGTAATCTGATTTTTACTGCCACTAAGTGCCTCCTTTTTATTTATAATCCAAAGCCAAAGGCAGATAAATTTTTGGGTAATTTCATACGTCCCATCTGTTTTACTAATTTGGTTATCTGCCCGTATTGATTGAGCAGACGGTTGATATCCTGCGGTTGGGTTCCGCTTCCCAGCGCGATTCGACGTCGCCGACTGCCATTAATAATATCCGGTTTAATTCGTTCCTTGTGAGTCATCGATTGAATGATCGCTTCCGCTTTACGGAATTCCTTGTCATCTATTTTTTGATTACTCAGACGCATTTTAGCCATTCCGGGTAAATGTTCCATGAGATTATCGAGCGGTCCCAGTTTCTTCATTTGTTTTAAATGCGTCAGAAAATCTTCAAGCGTGAAGCGTTCTTTAGTGAGTTTTTTCTCCAGATTAATCATCGCTTCAGAATCGATTGTCGCCTGAACTTTTTCTACCAAAGAAACGACATCGCCCATTCCAAGAATGCGACTGGCAACTCGCTCCGGATGAAAAATTTCAAAATCACTGATTTTTTCACCGGTACTCATAAACATAATTGGTTTGGAGGTAATTTTAACCATTGTCAAGGCGGCGCCACCTCTGGCATCGCTATCCATTTTAGTCAAGACGATTCCATCGATGTTGATCTGCTCGTTAAAGTAAGTGGCCGTGTTGACAGCATCCTGACCGGTCATACCATCCACGACCAGCAGAATATTCTGCGGTTTTATAATTTTCTTGATGGTCTTTAATTCCGTCATCATTTCCGTATCTATATGCAAACGTCCGGCAGTATCGATTATCAAGGTATCACGATGATGCTGTCTGGCAAATGTAATCGCATTCAGCACACGCCCGATCAAATCGGTATTCTCCCGATAACAGGGCATGTTAATCTGTCGGGATAGAATTTCCAATTGTTCTTCGGCGGCTGGGCGATAAATATCGACTGGTACCAGCAATGGTGCATGTTGCTGTTGATGCAGGTGATAGGCCAATTTAGCGGCACAGGTCGTTTTACCACTGCCCTGCAGACCAATCAGCATAATAACCGAAGGCGGAACGGCGGCTTCTTTTAAATTGCATTTTTTATCACCCAGCAGGTGCGTCAGTTCATCCTGGATTATTTTTACAATTAACTGCCCGGGCGTTAGGCTTTTCGCGACGGTAATGCCAATCGATTTTTCCTGAACAGCCTGAATAAACTCCCTGACGATTTTATAATTGACATCGGCTTCCAGCAGAACCCGTCTAATCTGTCGCATTGTATCGGCGATATTATTCTCAGTAATTCGGCCTTCCCCGCGCAGGGATTTTAAGATTGCACCGAATCCGTTTTGTAGTTGTTCAAACATAGTTCAGACTAAATTCAATAAAGCGGGTAAATTTAAATTCCCTAATTTCCTTATGCAAGGAATTATCGTCGTAAATATTTAAACAGGATTAATTTGAAAATATATAACCGATATGTTATCTTTTGGTCAAGTGTCAATTCAAACTGAGGATAATATGTATAGAACAAACCTTGTCAATATTTTTTTGATTTTGATATTTGTCGTCGGCAGTTACGCACAACCGCCGGTTGGTGTACACGATCCTTATGAAATTAATAAAAAACTTAATCCCGGAATCAACATAGGCAATGCCTTGGAAGCACCTAACGAAGGCGACTGGGGCGTTGTTATCAAGGATGAATATTTTCCATTGCTTAAGGCGGCCGGATTTAATTCCGTTCGATTACCGATTCGCTGGTCAGCGCATGCCGACATCAATCCGCCTTATACTATCGCGGAAGACTTTTTATTACGGGTGCGTCATATCATCGACACCGCTCTGGCAAACGGGCTGTATGTTATCATCAACGTTCAGCATTTTCAGGAAATTTACGATGCACCATTGTCGAATAGACCACGCCTGCTGGCTATTTGGCAACAAATCAGCCGGGCTTTCAAGGATTATCCCCCGACTTTACTGTTTGAACCGCTCAATGAACCGCATTTTAAACTCACTCCTGAATTATGGAATGCCTGGATTCCGGAATTAATCGATACAATCCGGGTCGTGAATCCCACCCGGACGCTGGTAATCGGGACTGCGGATTGGGGCGGTATCTGGAAAATGAAAGCACTAAAATTACCCGCTTCGGAGCGCAACCTTATCCTGGCTATTCATTATTACGAACCTTTCAGATTCACTCACCAGGGCGCGGAATGGGAAAAAGAAAGTAAAGCCTGGCTGGGACGAACCTGGACCAAAACCCCCGACCAGATGAAAGAACTCGATCAGCATTTCGATATGATTAAAAAATTCGCGGACTCGCTAAAAGTCCCGGTCAGTATCGGAGAATACGGCTGCTATAATCGCGCTCCTGAAAAGTCCCGGTTAATCTGGACGCGGAGTGTTTCCGAACAATGCGAAAAATACGAATTCAGTCGCGCCTACTGGGAATTCTGCTCCGGTTTCGGAATTTATGATATAAATACCGGACAGTGGCGTGAATCCCTGCGCTCCGCAGTAATCGGTTTAAAATAAAACCTAACTTTTTAGCTAAATATTTACCTTATCTGGAAACTACTTTTCCGATACGGTTCCAGCGTATTTTATGAAAAAGGCGGTACATCGGGAGACTCTTATCCCAGGACATGTAACAGACCATGGGCTTACCCAGGATTAGATTTTCCGGTACAAAACCCCAATAACGACTATCATAACTGTTATCGCGATTATCGCCCATCATGAAATAGTGATTCTGAGTGACAATAAAGTATTTAGCTTCCTTATTGTCGATATATATTATAGTACCGGTGGAATGGAATTTCTTGTGCGCCAATTCAACCACATTCTTGATATAATCGGCGGGATACTGCCTAAAATAAAGCGTATCCCCTTTGGCCGGAACATACAACGGTCCAAAATTATCCGCATTACCGGAATTGTGAATGAAAATCCCGGGTTCTTTCCAGCTAGCCGGATATATAACCGGGCGGATGAATTGGGATTTCTTGGGATTTTCGAAGATATGATTGTCGACATACAGGACCTTATCTTTTACTTCCACAGTCTGTCCCGGTCCGGCCACACACCTTTTTACGTAATTCAGCGCCGGATCGACAGGAAATTTAAATATAACGATATCACCTTGTTGAGGCTTTTTAAAACCGGGTAATCGTAGGGAAGGTATCTGGAAACCATGTTTGGTCCAGGGAATGCCTATCCAGATGGGCGTGCGGGCTCCGTATATAAATTGATTTCCGAGCAGAAGATCACCGGTCATAATCGTACTCTCCATGGATCCGGTCGGAACCATATAGGAAGCTACGATCGTTGTCTTTAAACCTACTGCAATTGAAATGACGATAATCCAGCTTTTTATTTCCTGCCAGATACTAATTGAGCCTTTTGGATTGTCACCCTTTTTGTTTTTCATTTTTTTACCTTCTCTTACGAAACTGAAATATTTAATCCCTTTAACAGAAAAAAGTTCACCAGTTATTGGTAGAAAAAACGCCAGGAATTATTTTATTTGAAGTGTCCATTACCTTACCAAAAAAGATAAGTTCGTCAATAAATCCCGGATTCTGTTAGCGCATCGCAAGATTAAGCCGATTGGAACTAAATCGCGACATGATACTTAAACCAAAGAAATAGTTGTAATCGTACTAAATTGCATATCCGAAATCAGCAATGTAAATTCCCGTGAATTTGAGACAATATGACCATTATAAGCAAACCTTTTAATAAAATAATCCTGATTCTATTATGTTCTTTGGGTGGTTTGATCACTCCGGCTCAGTCTGTCGAATTTACAATTTTACAGGAAAGCGCGACCGGCCTGTCAGTACGTATAACTTTCGATGCGGATTTGGAATGGCGTCGGATCGAAAACTATCCCGAAAAAATCAGTTCGTTGACATTCGGCGAGTCCTATCTGACCTATTTAAATCCGAACCTTGAGATACCCTATTATCAATGGACAGTCGCTCTGCCAAAAGCCGTTCAAACTCCCGTAATTGTCACCAAAACTATTTACGAAACTGTGAAACTAGATAAAAGTCTGAAGGCGGATGATCGGTCGGCACTGGGTAAATATCCGGTGGCTCAAATAACCGACCCCGGTTACCTGCGCTATGTTCCTTGCGGAGTGCTTGAAGTATATCCTTTGTATCCGGGAGTGCAAGCCGATGAATTTAAAATTCTGCGCGAAGTGGAGCTTACAATCCCGTATTCGTCAACCGCAATCCCAAAGGTCAATCAATCCCGGATCCAGAAAAACGATTATCTGGATGCCTTCGTGAACGCTTCGGCGGCCGCACAATGGCGTCAACCGCGCCAACCGAGACTGAGTAAAATCCAGACCTTCCCCACCGGCAAATGGTTTCGCATCACGGTAAAGGAAGACGGCATTTATACTCTGACTTTAAGCGACCTGAATAACGCCGGACTGGCTGAAACGAGTCTTGACATCGATCGGATATTTTTATATTCCAATTCAACTTGTGGCCGTAAACTCGACGCTACTATCGGGGCTGATATTCCGCAAAATCTGGTCGAGAACACTCGCTTTATCAGCGGCGACAGTGACCAATATTTTACGACCGCCGACACTATTATATTCTATGGCAGATCTTCGAGCGGCATAACAGTCGATTCAAAAAATGCCTTAATTTTTGACCGCAATCCATACTCCTTAATAAACTATTATTGGCTGTTTGTCGCCGATTCTCCCCCTGTATCCAAACCCAAGGTCATGGCCACTAATGCATCTCTTACGGCTACTCCCGATAGAACGGTCACCGATACTGAACATCTCGAAATCTATGAAAACGAATCGACCAATTTCCTACGATCCGGATTGAACTGGTATGGCAATAAATTTGCCCAATCCGGTGCCAGTGTGACTATACCCTTGACTTTACCTCAAACCAGAGACAGATACCCCGTCTCCCTGACCATCGCCACCAGAGGAGCTACTAACGAAGTTAATCATTATTATAAATTATATCTGACTAACGGCACGACTCCGATTGCCAGCTGGTCTAACAATAATTTTAAGAAATCAGAACAAAACCTATCGACAGTTCTTACAAAAGGTACCCATTATTTACGAATAAATTATACGTCAAATTTGAGTAGCGCGGTAGCTTATCTTGATTTTTTAAAATGCCTTTATACCAAAGATTTGATTTCATTTAGCGAACCTCAGGTTTTTTGGTCACCTCTGTATTCCGGAATCGTTGAATATCAAATATCGAATCTAAATTTCGCAAATCCACTGCTATTCGACATCACCGAGTGGGACAGTATTCAATTCCAGCAATTCGATCAAAGTGCCAATACCATCGCCTTCCGCGCGGCGACTCAGAGTGATCAGCGTCGTCAGTATTATCTTAGCGCTCCTTCCTTTTTTAATAAACCAGAGAAAATCGAATTGATCACAAATCCGGGTTGGAATACTCTGCATAATGACAACAGCGCTTACGATTATATCATTATCACGGATGAAAATTTCCTGAGTGCGGCTCAAAATATCGCCGCTCTCTATTCTCAGGAAGTCAGACCTGAGGATCGTTTGAACACCCTGGCCATAACCCAAAAGCAAATTCTGCGTGAATTTAATGCCGACCTTACTGATCCGCATGCCATTCGTTTTTTTCTAAAATATGCTTATGAAAACTGGGGTACCTCTTATGTCTTACTACTTGGCGATGGAACTTTTGATTACCGCGCGATCGAATCCAATTCCGGAAATTTTATAATGACTTATCAGGTCGAACCATCTCTAGAAGATTACACCGGCTTTTCTTCCTATGCTTCCGACGCCCGGTTTACATATATTGAAGGTAACGACCAGAGAATGGATATAGCCATTGGACGAGTTCCGGTTCGCACCTCCGCTGAAGCTCAGGATTATTATGAAAAATTGAAACAATATCTGACCGAACCGATTTACGGCGAATGGCGTAGCCGCATCACTCTGGTGGCCGATGATCCGCAACGCCCCTATAATAACGAAACTTATCACATAACGGATACCGAAAATTACCTCGCAAAATACATCCCCAAAAGACTTATGACCGATAAACTATATTTGCTGGATTATCCTGAAGTCCAGGATGAAACTACCTACGGAGTAAAAAAACCCGCCGCAACGACGGCTCTATTAAATCAGCTCAAACGCGGAACAACCCTGATCAATTATCTCGGACACGGTTCCTCCACAGTCTGGGCTCAGGAATATATCCTGAAAATGGAACGCGATATCAGTTTGATTGAAACCGGAATGAAATTGCCACTCTGGATTGCCGGCACCTGTAGCTGGGGGCAATTTGACGACATCAACGCGATCTGTATGCCGGAAGCTTTGATTAATAAGACCGATGACGGAGGAATTGCGATTTTAACTCCAACCCGGGCAACCTACGGGGATCAGAATGTGGCTTTAATTAGTAGTTTTCTTAACAAATTATTTACAAACGGGGATATCAAGCGCATCCGCGTCGGCACCGCACTACAGCAGGTCTATATCGGAGCCAACTCTAATACTGAAAAGTTCATGTTCTTTGGTGATCCGGCTCTTTATCTCGCCCTTCCTTACCAAAAAGCCGTATTCGATAAATTACCCAGTGATACGCTGGTGGCTTTACAAAAAGTAACCCTGACCGGCCAAGTCGATCAAACTACTCCTGCTTTCAACGGCGCCGGGATTATTAATGTTTTTGACAGCGATCAATATGTAACACGCTATTATCTCGATAATAATAAGAAAAGTCAGAGTCTTAGCTACACCCTTCCGGGCGACCCAATATTCCGTGGTAATTTAAATATAACGGATAACGCTTTCACGTCGCGCTTTTTTATCCCAAAAGACCTCAATTACAAGAATCTCTATGGCCGGATAAAAATTTACGGGTGGGATACCGAATTCGGTTCAGATCTGGTCGGATGTTACGATTCTCTGAAATTTAGCGGGTCAATTCAGCATCAGGATACCGTCGGTCCAAATATTAACATAGGTTTCGAAAATATGGATTTTATGAGCGGGGATGTCATCACGGCCGATACTGAACTTAAAATTTCCATCTGGGATCCGCTCGGTATTAATATAGCCGGAAAACTCGGCCACGACATCATCTTAATGTTCGATGACGATGATAATCTGACTTATAAAATGACGGAAGACTTTGTCTACGATACTGATAGTGATTCTTCCGGTCTAATCACAACCCCGCTACCGGATCTCTCATCGGGCTATCATAAGGTTTCTGTCAAAGCCTGGGACAATGCTAACAATTATTCGATCGCGGCGACCGATTTTAATCTCACGATCTCTGATAAACTTACCCTCGAAAAAGTCGCCAATTTTCCCAATCCATTTCACAATGAAACCGATTTTGTCTTTTACTTGACCCAGCCAGGACAGGTTAAAATTACCATATATACGATCCGCGGTGTGCAAATAAAAATAATCCCGAACGAGACGATCCTTACGCCCGGATTCCACCAAATCCATTGGAATGGCTATGACGATTTTGGTGACGAAATCGCCCGCGGTATATACCTGTACAAAATTCAGGTTCTTTCAACGGATTCTAACCAAAAAGATACCTATATTGGAAAAATGGTAAAATCATGACCCCAGTACTCAATTGGTATGGAATGCCGGTCGTACTGGCTTCTCAATCCCCCCGACGCAAGGAAATCCTGGATATGATCGGAATTCAGTACGAGACCTGTATTCCGGAATATTCTGAAAACAATTTTAGTCAGGATCCTCCTGAAATTTTGGTGTTACAACATGCCGTGCGCAAAGCTCAGGCGGTTGCAGGAAGTTATCCGCAAGCCTGGATTATCGGCGCCGATACGATCGTCGTTTGTAACCAGAACATCCTGGGAAAACCGACCACTGATTCGGAAGCTATCCAAATGCTGAAATCTTTAAGTGGGATCGAACATAGAGTATTAACCGGATACTGCGTCCTGAATTCAGCCAACGGTCGATATCTTCAAAATGTTGTGCAAACCCGGGTCATCTTTAAAAAATTATCCCTGAGTGAGATCAAATATTACATCGAAAATTATCATCCCCTGGATAAGGCCGGGGCTTACGCAATTCAGGATTACAGCGCCATATTTGTTGAGAAAATTTGCGGCTGTTTCTATAATGTGGTCGGCTTCCCTCTTCCGGCTTTTTACGAACAGGTAAAAAAGGAATTACGGACCTGCTTATAAAAGTTTTTATTGAATTTGATTTGAAATTTCCTGATATTAGCTAAGAGGTCAAAATATTAGAATAAAGATGACACCGTTTTATGATATATTAAAACACAATCGGGAAGAACTGGGACTTACGGTTGAACAAATTTCCGATCGTACTAAAATCAGTCAGGATATTATCAATGCTATCGAAGCCGGCGATGTGCAGGTATTACCGAAAACATACCTGCGATTGTTTATCAGAGCTTATGCTCAGGAAATAAATTTAGATCCTGCTGAAATCCTGCAAAACTTAGAAGAATTACTCGGCGAACCTGAGACTCCGATAGTAGCTCAACCCGCCTTAAATCAAAATCTGCCAATTGCGGAAGTAGTTGAAAAAATTGCATCTAATCCGTCCTATACAAAACATAATCGCAATTTTATCACTATCGTAATCATCCTGGTACTGATCATTTTTATGATTTCAATCCTCAGACAGGTTATGATAGACGAAAAAAAGAAAGATATTTCGGCCGCATTTCCAGTCATCAATACAACCGATACCACCCAAATCGCAGTTGCCAATCCCGACACACAGACCGTAGTACCAAAAAACGAACTGAAACTGACAATCCTGACCAAAGATACCTGCTGGGTAAGAATTATTGTAGATAACCGCGAGACTCTTGAAGATATTTTACCGCCCCGCTATAAAAAGGAAGCAATCGCCTCCGAACAATTTGATGTACGGGTCGGACGTCCGGCTACCGTAAATCTGATTTTAAATGGTAAAGACTTAGGATCGGTGGGAGCACCCGCCATTCCCACCCGTTTAATAATTACCAAAGACGGAATTATCCGGCGTCAGAGTTTTTCGACGCGCTGATTGCTTACTTTTATAAGCCTTTAAGCCTATTTAAATATTTATAGAAATTTATAAAAAATGCTTGACAATGAGCAATTTTTGTCCTATTTTTGTGGGTGAATGTGGTAAATAATCCCATATAATCCCAAAAATGATAGGATACTGATTATTTGATGATCACTGTTTTTGCCGGCGAAACTCACCATCCGCTCGACGATAAAAATCGCCTGAGCATTCCGGCAAAATACCGTCGCTGGGCGACTGACGGAGATTCCGGATGTACCTTCGTGGTAACCAAAGGTTCCGATCCCTGCCTGGTCTGTTATCCGGCCACTGAATGGGATGGATTGTCCGAGAAGCTGTTGAAGCTATCCTACTTCAAGAAGAAAAACCGGGCTTTCATCCGGGCCCTGGCACGCAGTTCAGTACGCTTAAGATGCGATGGTCAGGGACGTATTCTAATTCCACCCACTTTATTGGAGTATGCCAATATCAAAAAAGAAGTCACGATAATCGGTGCTTTGAATCGACTGGAACTATGGGATCCACAGACACTCGATCAGCATGCAGAATCTTCGATTCCTTTAGATGACGAATATTTCGAAGATCTGGGCGATATACTTTAGTACTGATTTTTGGAACATTATGGCATGACTATCCTCCATATTCCCGTATTGGTTGAACAAACGATCGAATTTTTGGTCAGTAAACCGACGGGAACTTATGTAGATTGCACATTGGGTACCGGCGGCCATTTTCAAGCCTTAGCCCGACATCTGGATGCCGGAGCTTATCTAATTGGTGTCGATACCGATCCGCAGGCCGTTCAATATTGTGCTGAAAACCTTTCGATCTCGCAACCACACCAGTTTTTCACCTCCAATTTCGGCGATTTAAAACGAGTCTGTTACCGGGCTGGTTGTCAAAAAGTTGACGGCATTCTGATGGATCTCGGTCTTTCCTCATTCGCATTGGATAATTCGGCACGCGGATTTGCTTTCAATCAGGATGGTCCTTTAGACATGCGTTTTTCACCGGCAATTACCCAAACTGCGGCGGATTTTATCAATTCCGCCTCTCAGTCAGAATTAATAAAGGTTTTTAGAGAATATGGAGAAGAACGTTACAGTCCCAAGATCGCCCGACATATTATCGAAGAACGGCATAAAAACACCATCAATACTACCGGACAACTCGCCGCCATTATCCGGGCTGTCATACCGGCTGAATTTCAAATCAAAACCGTCTCTCGGATTTTTCAAGCTATTCGCATTCAGGTCAATAATGAATTAGATACATTAAAACAGGGTTTATCAGAGGCTGTTTCAATATTAGACCTGTCTGGTCGGATCGTGGTCATATCCTATCATTCCCTCGAAGATCGAATCGTTAAGCAACATTTCAGAAATGAAGCTCGCGACTGCACCTGTCCGCCGGATTTTCCAATCTGCCAGTGCGATCATCACGCCCGGCTTAAAATTTTGACTCCTCGACCGGTAATGCCCGACGACTTTGAAATAAAAAATAATCCGCGGGCGCGAAGTGCCCGATTGCGGGCGGCTGAAAGATTACCAGGATAAGCGATGTCGGCCATAATTACCCGAAAAACGAATCGTAAGCGTAAAAAAAATTTACTTTTCACCGGCGGATTTCTGCTTTTGGTCGGATCGATGATATTCTACCTTTGGATTTACAACTATACTAATGCGTTATATAAGGAAATAGAGCAATTAAGACAAAAAGAAGCCGGTCAGGTTGCGCGCAATAGGATACTGGTAGTTGAAATTGAAGGATTAAACCGGGCTGATCGTATTCAATCTATTGCATCGACCGAAATTGAGATGGTCACTCCGACCCCGGAAACGCTGGCGGTGGTTCTGGATCCTAAAATATTGGCAATTAAATAATGGCAAACGCTTTTAAACTAGTTCGCAGAAACACCTTAATAGTCAGCAGTCTGCTGATTGTTTTATGGTTTATACTAATCGGGCGTTTGTTTTACATCCAAGTGCTGAACTCCAAGAAATATCGGGATTTATGTAACAATCAATCCAATCTTCGCCAGGTAGTATTACCACTCCGAGGTACGCTCTTTGACCGCAATGGCAAGGCTCTGACTGTAGATTTGGTCAGTTATTCGATTGCGGCACACCCTTATTTAATCCACAATAAGACTGAATTGGCCTGTGATCTCTCTGAAGATCTAGGGGAAAACCAAAACAAGTATCTTAAGCTACTTGAATCTGATAAAACTTTCATTTGGTTGCAACGTGAAGTCACACACGAGCACTTCCAAAATTATGAGAAATACGAAAAAACACCTGGCCTGGTAATTGAAAAAAAGGTTAAACGTTTCTATCCGCTGGGTGAGATAACTGGCCAGTTACTCGGCTTCACCAATATCGATAACCGGGGAGTTTGTGGACTGGAAAACGGATTCGAAGGTTTGCTAAGCGGCACTCCCGGTTGGATTACGGTTCAGAAAGATGGGTGGGGGCGCCTTCATCAACGCCCCGACCTGCCTTTTAAAAGCAGTAGCGACGGTCACGATATCGTTTTAACGATTGATCAGGAATATCAGACTATTCTATACGAGGAGCTCTTCAACGCTTATACCAAGACCAAAGCCGAAAAAGCGATGGGCATCATAATCAATCCGAACAACGGCGATATTCTGGCAATGGTCAACGTTCCACCTTTTAATTCTAACAATCCATCCGATTATCCAATTTCCGCCCAGCGTAATGGAGTATTATCTGATATTTTTGAGCCGGGTTCTATTTTCAAGGTCGTCACTGCTACCGCCGCTCTGGAAAATAAGATGCTTAATCCCAGTCGTAAAATCGATTGTAATCCCGGTTACATTCAGGTCGGAAACCGGATAATTCGCGATCACGAAAAATACAGCATTCTGACCTTTGCTGAAGTAATTAAGAACAGCAGTAACGTCGGAACCATCAAGGCGGCCCAGATGACTGGTAAGGATCAAATCTTCAATTATGCCCGTAAATTCGGCTTCGGCGCCAAGACCGATATTCAATTTCCCGGTGAAGAAGAAGGGATTTTACATCCATTTAAAAAATGGACAGATTTAATCCTGGCTCAGGTCGCTATTGGTCAGGGCATTGCCGTAACGAGTCTGCAAACCAGTATGGCCTATGCCGCGATTGCGAATGGTGGATTACTCCTGAAGCCACAAATTATTAAGACGATCAAAACCAAAAACGGGATCGAAATATTTAACGCTAGACCAGTCTATATCCGACGAGTTGCCAGCTCTGAAACCATGACGCAGATTCGTGAGTTACTGCGTCTGACCGTTGCCAGCGGCACTGGTATGCGGGCTGACATCAACGGATTGGCGATTGCCGGAAAAACCGGAACGGCTCAAAAAGTCGTAAATGGTACTTATAGTCAGACGGATTACGTGGCTTCTTTCGTGGGATTTTTCCCCGCTAATAATCCTAAATTGTTATGTGTAGTCGTCCTCGATAATCCTAAAGGCGTTCGCCATACCGGCGGCGGGGTTTCAGCTCCTGTGGTTCGGGAAGTATTCAAACGAATTGTGAATCAATCTGACGATCTATTCTTTGATGATTCTACTCCTCAACCTCCTCCTCCAGCTAATTATGCTTACAAGACTCAATCAGCAGTAGCAACTGTATCCGCACCGCCTCCCCAGGAGCCGAATGTGCGTCCGCGCCTTTCGACGATGATTTTTACCAATGAGATGCCCAACCTGTGTGGTAAAACTCTGCGACAGGCGGTTGGAATTCTACATGGAATTGGCATCGATAATATTGAAATCGAAGGCGCGGGAGTGGTGGTCAGTCAACAACCGGCACCGCATTCACCGGTTAATCCACATGACGACTGTAAACTAAAACTAGAACCAATTCGGACGCCACTTGAATAAACCAATCACTGAAATATTTAAAGGAATATCATATCGTTCTTTGGGACATCTGCCGCTATCGATTACGGAGCTCAGTCTTAACTCCCAGGATTTATCTAAGGGTGCTCTATTCTTTGCGATCCGCGGTGCCAATGACGATGGTCATCGCTTTGTTCAAAGCGCCATTCAAAACGGCGCCGCCGCCGTCGTGGTCGAAATACCGGTCATTATTGATTCGATCCCCCAGATTATAGTCAATAATACGAAAATCGCGCTTTCCCGCGCCGCGGCCAATTTTTATGACGATCCCACTAAAAATATAAAAGTTGTCGGAGTTACCGGTACAAATGGTAAGACGACGACCGTATATCTCTTGAATGAAATTTTCAAGGAGGCTGGCATCCGGCCGGGCACTATTGGTACGCTCGGATATTCGATCGAAAATGAACGTTTTATATCCAATCTGACCACTCCCGACAGTATCCGTCTTCAGCAGATTTTCCGTCAAATGGCTGATCGCCAAGTAGAAACCACCGCGATGGAAGTATCCTCGCACTCGCTGGCGCTCCATCGCGTGGATGACGTCCATTTTCAAGTCGGTGTTTTTACCAATATTTCACAGGATCATCTCGACTTTCATGCCACTCTGGATGCTTACGCCAGCGCCAAAAGTAAGCTGTTCGGGATGATCGAAACCGATGGTTTCGTTGTCAATAACCTGGATGATGGATATTCTGATATGTTTCGTAAGTCAGCCGGTGTCCGTATAGCCACTTACGCATTACAAAAAGAGGCTGATTTTACCTGGGCACCCGGAGTAACTTTTGCGAACGGAATTCGTGGGAAAATACTCACTCCAACGGGAGTTATCGAGGTCGATAGCCCTCTTTCCGGTGAATTCAACCTGAAAAATATCCTGGCGGCTACGGCGGTCGCGGTCAATCTGCAAATTAAAAATAAAATGATATCCTCGGCTCTGGCACGCGTTAATTCCGTTCCCGGTCGTCTGCAGGAAGTAAAAACCGATGGTCGGTGTCGGGTTTTCATCGATTATGCTCATACTCCGGATGCGATTAACAATGTTCTCAAGACCCTGCGCACGATGTTGACTCCTTCCGGGCGCCTGCTGGTGATCTTCGGTTGTGGTGGCAATCGTGACCGTGATAAGCGTCCCAAAATGGCCTGCGCCGTTGAATCACTGGCCGATCTGACCATTGTCACGACCGATAATCCGCGTTTCGAAGAGCCTGAAGAAATAATTGCTGAAATCGTTAAAGGGTTTTCCGATGGTTACAAGTTTAAGATTATTACCGACCGTAAAGAGGCCATTTTGGAAACGCTCAAACTGGCCCGTCCTAACGATTTAATTGCCATTCTTGGTAAAGGACATGAAACCTATCAGGAAATTCGGGGTGTCCGGTATCCCTTTTATGACGGCGAAATCGTCGAAAAATTCTTCGGTGGTATTCATGATTAAGGCGGATTTTATTCGATCTCTCGGCCTTGGACGGTTAGCAAATTTCGAGGGCACTATCCGCGGTGCGGAAATCGATACCCGGAAACTGCAACCCGGCACGGCTTTCTTCGCTCTGAAGGGCGAAAATTCCGACGGTCATAATTATATCCGGCAGGCTCTGCAAAATGGAGCCGCCCTGTGCGTCGTGACCGAAGATTGGGCGGTAAAAAATCCATTTCTCGCCCCCCTCTGGATTGTTCCTGATCCGCAAATCGCCCTCCAGAAATTATCTGAAAAATGGCGACTTTCCTTTTCAATTCCAATACTGGCAATTACCGGTACTAACGGTAAGACTACCACTCGCGCGATGTGCGCCGCCATTCTGCAAACTACCTATCATTTACACACTACTACGGGTAATTTTAACAATCAACTCGGATTGCCGCTGACTTTACTCAATCTGGAGGCCGATCACGAATTCAGTCTGATTGAAATGGGTACCAACCATTTTGGCGAAATCGCCGGTTTGTGTAATATGGCCCATCCCGACTCGGGTTTAATTACCAACGTCGCTCACGGCCACCTCGAATTTTTCGGCGACCTCGAAGGGGTGGCACGCGCCAAATCCGAGCTGTTCACGGCTTTGCCACCAGTAGGTACGGCGTTTATTAACGCCGACGATCCTTTAATTGCCCGAATGCCTGTGCCTTGTCGCAAAATCAGCTACGGTTTCGCACAATCCGACGTCGATTTCCGTGGAAAAATTACAGGATTTTCCGACAACGGTTGTGCCCGGATTAACATTAATTCTAAAATAGAAATCCGGCTCTTGACTCCCGGAAAAGTCGCGGCACTCAACGCTCTGGCGGCTTCCGCAGTCGCTCTCCATTATGGCGTCGATGAAAAAGCCCTCACGACGGTACTGGCAACCTTCCAATCGGTTAATCAGCGTTTCGTGCAATTCAATCTCGGCCCATATCATATTATTAATGATGCTTATAATGCAAATCCGGACTCGACGATTGCGGCGCTCGAGACTTTCCGGAAAATCAAGACACCTGGACGACGCATTTTCATCATGGGCGATATGCTCGAACTGGGACAATATTCGTCGGCCGGTCATTCTCGCGTCGGTCAGGCGGTCGCCACGGCCGCTATTGATCGTTTTTATAGTGTCGGAAAAATGACCGCGCATGCAACCAGCGCCGCGGTCAGCGCCGGCATGCGAGGTGTTTATCACTTCGATACCAAATCCGATTTATTAGCGGCTCTAAAAACCGATCTGAAAAATGGAGATACCCTGCTCGTGAAAGGTTCGCGTGGGAGTCATATGGAAGAAATCATTGAAGGGCTAAAGGTCTAAAAATGTTTTACCATCTTCTCTATCCTTTAAAAAAGTATTTCTCCGGATTCAACCTGTTCCAATATATCACCTTCCGGGCCGTCATGGCGGCCATCACTGCCCTTTTAATCAGTTTCATTATTGGACCCTACATATTGAAAAGGCTGAAAAAATATCAAATTGGCGAATTGATTCGTGAGGATGGTCCTCAATCCCATCTGGAAAAGAAAGGCACGCCGACCATGGGAGGTATTCTAATCCTCTTTTCGGTCATCGTTCCGGTACTTTTATGGGCGAACCTGACTAATACTTATATCAACCTGATCCTGCTGAGTACAGTCTGGATGGGCATCTTTGGTTTTCTGGACGATTATCTGAAAGTCGTAAAGAAGATGAAAAAAGGACTAATTGCTCGTTATAAGTTACTGGGGCAAGTCGTTCTGGGAGCGCTAATCGGTTGTTATTTGTATTTTTCTCCGGAATTTGCCAATATCAATTCGGTTACATCAGTCCCGTTTCTCAAAAATGTTTTGCTGAATCTGAAATGGTTCTATATTCCCTTCGTTATATTTTTCATTACCGGAATATCCAATGCGGTCAATTTGACAGACGGACTGGACGGTCTGGCCGCCGGTCTGATGGGTATCGTGGCATTAACATTGGCCGTCATTGCCTACATCTCCGGGCGGGTTGATTTCAGCAATTATCTGAATACGATTTATCTACCGGGAAGCGGAGAATTAACGATATTCTGTATGGCCGCCGGTGGTGCATTCCTTGGATTTCTGTGGTTCAATTCCAAACCCGCTCAGGTCTTCATGGGCGACACTGGTTCGCTTTCAATGGGGAGCGCCTTGGCCACTCTGGCCATTTTACTAAAAAAAGAAATTTTATTCATCTTTCTCGGGGCTTTATTTATCGTGGAAGCGGTTTCGGTCATGCTTCAGGTCAGTTATTTCAAATGGACCAAAAAACGGACCGGCACCGGTCAGCGTCTTTTCCGAATGGCACCACTCCATCATCATTTCGAGATACAGGGTTTAACCGAGAGTAAAATTGTCATTCGTTTTTGGATTATCGGCATTTTGCTGGCATTATTTAGTCTAAGCACATTTAAAATTCTATGATTGATCTAAAGACCAAACCGACCACTCTGAAAAACTTACGAGTCACGGTACTTGGCGCTAAGCGCAGTGGCATCGGCGCCGCTATCCTGGCCGCTCGTTGCGGTGCAACGGTACTCTTGTCGGATGCCGCAACTGTGGAAATAAATTCGCAATATATTACCGAATTACAACAAAATAACATTCAAATTGAAACCAGCGGTCATACCGACAGAGTCTTTGATTCCGATCTGATTGTGCTGAGCCCGGGTATTCCCAATGACGCTCCGATTGTCGAGGCTATCAGCCGGCGTAATATCCCGATTGTGGCCGAAGTCGAAATGGCCTACTGGTTTTGTCCGACGAACGAGATTATCGCCGTAACCGGTTCAAACGGAAAAACGACCACAACCACCCTCCTTTTCGAGATCTTTAAAGGTAGTTCCTATGAACCGTTTTGCGGCGGCAACATCGGAACGGCATTCAGTAATTTAATCGTCGATTCCGAACGTTCTTCCCATCCGCACAAAATCTTTATCCTCGAATTAAGCAGTTTTCAACTCGAAAGGATCGTCCATTTCCACCCCAAAATTTCAATTATTCTGAATATTACTCCCGATCACATGGATCGTTACGAACATAGTATGGCATTCTACCTGGCCGCCAAATTGCGAATAACCCTGAATCAAACCCAGACCGACTATTACATTTATAATGATGATAATGCCTTGCTGGTTGCCAATCTGCCGACCAGGTGTAATCTAATTCCGGCCGGATTGTATTCTGAATCGGATAAAATAATCACGGCGGATGCCAGTAAAATATTTTTCACAGATTCCAAGCAATACATTGAAAGAGACCGCCTGGCTCTACTGGGTGAACATAACCTTTATAACCTGATCGCGGCGCTAAGTGCGGCGCGGTTGTGTAACATCTCCATCGACCACCTTCAGACTGCCCTATATAATTTTAAAAGCATCGAACATCGCCTGGAATTCGTGACTACCATTGACGGTGTCGATTATTACAACGATTCCAAAGCTACCAATGTAGACTCGGTCAATTACGCTTTGAAAAGTTTTACACGACCGGTGATTGTTATTCTGGGTGGAAAAGACAAGGATTCCGATTTCACACTTCTGATTCCACCCATTCGTGCCCATGTCAAAGCGGTTATTTTAATCGGTAAGGCCGCAGAAAAAATCCGCCGAATGCTGGAAGGAATTGTGCCTTTGCACGAGGCCGGATATTCAATGCCTGCAGCTATAAAGATTGCCCGCGATCTGGCTGAACCCGGTGATGTCATTCTGCTTTCACCAGCCTGTGCCAGCTTCGACATGTTCAATGACTACGAACAGCGCGGACGTGTTTTCAAAGAAATCGTCATGACTATGCAGAAGGATCAGCAATCATGAACGTGGCCTTCCGAAAAGGTAAAATCGATCAAAAATTCCTGATCGCCTTTTTCATCTTAATCGGGATGGGAATTGTACTGCAATACAGCGCCAGTTCCTCACTTGGTCAGGCTCGCTTTGACGATTCGGCATTCTACGTACGCGGTCAGATTATCAGGATCGGGCTGGGTTTGCTTATTGGTCTGATTTTCACTTTCACCAATTATCAAATTCTTAAAAAAACTGCGTTCTGGATTGCGCTAATCGGAATTTTCGCACTGATCGCGACTCTGGTATATCATAAATTGCATCCCGGTCAGGCAACTGCCCGCTGGTTTCCGATCGGCGGCTTTACTTTCCAACCGTCTGAATTCGCCAAATTAGCCTTGATAATCTATCTCTCTTCATTTATCGAGCGTCATGAAAGTCATTTGAGCGATTTTAAGCGCGGTTTTATGCCACCGGTTGCCATAATGGGTACCATGGTGGTTCTGATTATTATCGAACCGAATTACAGCACCGGAGCTGTATTCACCCTCTTCGGACTATTGGTACTTTTCATTGGGGGAACAAAATTATTATACTTTACGCCCCTGATTGCCGGATTCGTGATAATTTCAGTGGCTACGATTTTACATTCGCCCTACAAACTCCGTCGTATTCTGACCTTTCTGGAGCCGCAAAAGGACCTGCGGGGCGCCGGTTATCAGATTCACCAGTCGATGATTTCGCTTGGTAACGGGGGCTTTTTTGGGCGTGGTTTGGGTGGCAGTGTTGAGAAGAATTTATTCCTGCCAGATATGCATACCGATTTCATTTTCTCAGTATTTGGTGAAGAGTTCGGCTTTCTGGGAGCGGTACTACTGCTGGTGCTTTATTTTTATATATTTATACGTGGAATTAAAATTGCTCTGAAGGCTCCTGATATATTCGGCAATTTATTAGGTGTTGGTTTGTCAACTTGTTTATTTATTTATGTAATTGTCAATGTAGGTGTGACCTGTGGAATTCTACCGGTGACCGGTCTGCCTCTGCCATTTATCAGCTATGGTGGCTCTTCGATGTTGTTCAATTTTGCGGGTATCGGAATCATACTCAACATCTCACGGTATGCAGTCCCGCAAGAAAAAACTAAATCATTGGTGAACTTTCATGATTGAAAAAACCGAATCACGAGTTTTAAAAGTTTTAATTACCGGTGGCGGCACCGGCGGTCATCTTTTCCCGGCCATAGCTCTGGCTGAAGAACTGCAAGCCCGTCAAGCCCAGATCGGTAATTTGGAAATTTTATTTATCGGAACGCGCCGCGGTCTGGAAGCTCGGATCGTTCCTGAACTAGGATACAATTTCCGCAAAATCTGGATTCGCGGCTGGCAACGCGGCTGGACGTTACACGATATTCTGATCAATCTATTATTTCCGCTCCGGTTGTTAGTCAGTTTGATACAATCCTATTCCATTATTAAGAATTTCAAACCCGACTTCGCAATCGGTACGGGCGGATATACAGCCGGACCACCTCTGCGGACTGCGGCAATTTTAAAAATCCCGATTTTTCTGCATGAACAGAACGTCCTGCCCGGTGCCACCACAAAAATGCTGGCCGGTAAAGCCAAGCAGGTTTATACTTCATTTGCCGAGTCAAAAACTTATCTTGAAAACGCTGTTTATATCGGCACTCCATTGCGCCGTTCATTGCAAACCGTGTCCCGCGAACAGGCTCATTATTTTTTCGAATTAGAACCTCAACGAAAAACCATTTTAATTTTCGGTGGCAGTCAGGGTTCAAAGGCCCTTAACTCATTTTGGGCTGATAATATTTATGCTGTGGTCGAAGCCGTCGAATGTCAATTCATCTGGCAAACCGGTCAACGCGATTATGAACTCCTTGACAATATTTTTAGCGGCAATCCAAATATTCATATTACCCCTTTTATTCATGAAATGGGAATTGCTTATTGCGCCGCAGACGTGGTTATCAGTCGCGCCGGCGCGCTTTCTCTGGCCGAATTGTGTCTGTACGGCAAACCCTCTCTGCTGGTTCCGCTCCCGACAGCGGCTGGTAATCATCAGGAAGCCAATGCCCGTAATATGGAACAATATGGGGCTTCGATCCTGGTACTCCAGAAAGAATTAACAACCGATCGGCTGACGAAGGAACTGATTGAATTACTAAAAGACGAAGCGCGACTCGCAACAATGGCCGAAAAAGCTAAGGGACTGGCTAAGCCGGATTCAGCCCGCTTAATCGTCGATGATATTTTGAATTTCGTGGAGTTGAATGTCATCTGATATAAAAACATATCATCTGGTGGGTATCGGCGGTATTGGGATGTGCGGTCTGGCTGAATATTTACTTTCTAAGGGTCAAATCGTAACTGGTTCCGATCTTAATCCATCCGAAAATACAGCCCGGCTGGAAAAGCTCGGAGCGCAGGTTAAATTCGGGCATCGGCCTGAAAACGTCGCTAATTGCGATGTCCTGGTCTATTCCTCCGCAGTCCAACCGGATAATCCGGAACGAATAGCCGCAGTCGAACGTGAAATTCCGACCCTCCGGCGAGCCGAACTGCTGGGACAAATTTTCGCGACTAAAGCGGTGCGAGTTGCGATCAGCGGGACTCACGGAAAGACCACGACCACCGCGATGATCGGTCAGGTGATGACCGCCGCTGGCAGAGATCCTCTTATAATTAGCGGCGGGATTTTAAAAACCAGCGGCAGTCCGGTCCAGCTCGGCCAGGGAGATATGATTATTGCCGAGGCCGACGAATTCGATCGCAGTTTTCTGCAATTGGCATCGACTCACGCCATAATAACCACTATCGAAGCCGAGCATCTGGATTGTTATAAAAATCTCGCAAAAATCAAACAAGCTTTTTATGAATTCGCAACCAAAGTACCTAAAAACGGTCAGATAATCGCCTGCTCAGATGAGACTGAAATTCCGGATTTTCTGCAAAAACTCGACCGTCCCGTCATTACTTATGGGATCAATAGTGGCGAATTCCGGGCTAAAAATATTCATTTATCTGCCAATTTCAGTTCAGCCGATATTTACCGCGGTGAAGCACTACTCGGTTCCTTACAGTTAAACGTTCCCGGTCAGCATAATATTAAAAACGGATTGGCGGCAATTGCCACCGCTACAATGCTGGGGATACCATTTCCGGTCGTTCGGAAAGGATTGGCAGATTTTCGGGGCGTCAAAAGGCGTTTTGAAATTCTGCAGGAAAATGCCAAACTCATGCTGGTAGACGATTATGCCCACCATCCGAGTGAGATTGCGGCAACTCTCACCGCCGCTCGTAATGGCTGGTCGAGGCGCATCGTGGCAGTGTTTCAACCGCACCTATATTCACGCACGCGTGATTTTTATATGGACTTTGCCCGTGACTTACAAATTGCCGATGTGATTGTCGTGGTCGAGATTTACGCGGCGCGGGAATTTCCTCTGGACGGTGTCAGCGCTCGTCTGATATTCGACCAAATTAAAAAAAACCGACATCAGAATGTCTATTTCACGACAACGAAAGAAGCCGCTCTGGATTTATTAAAGGAAATTAAACAAAGCGGCGATATGATTATTACGCTGGGCGCCGGTGACATCAATCGTATTCTACCAAAATTAATGCAATAAAATATGACCATTCGATCAATAATAACAATTCAGGGTTCCCGCAGATTCGGGGGGCAAAATATCAATCCGCCGGCTCTTCAGTATCGAAATTTTAAGCCAATCGGTTATCCCGCGAAAAAAGATTTCGAACCGAAGAAATTAGCAACGCCAGGCAATTTTGCGATTGATCTCGGGAACCCTGCCAGGTTTTGGAGCCGGTTATAATCGATATTTAGCAGGTAATTTGAATAATGTCAGAAGAGCAGAAAAAAACAAGTGACCAAACCATCCGACCAAGCCGTCTGAAATTATTAATCAGATGGTTCGCCGGTTTAGTAGCAATTGCCGGATTTGGCTATTTGGTGTCTCTGGGTCTCAAATGGTGTGAATATACTCATTATCTGGATATTGAAAAGATCGAAGTCAGCGGGAATTCGATTTTATCCGGAGCGCAGATTAGACAAATTGCCGGTATCAAACCGGGCGTCAGTTTACTTAAAATGGAGCCTCACCAGATACAGAATCGTCTTGAATTGGAACCCTATGTGGAAGCCGCCATCGTCAGTCGTGAGTTCCCAGATCGTCTGAGAATTATGATTAAAGAACGAATTCCGGTTTGCTATCTGAACTCGGGGACACTCTGGCTGATCGATCAGAAAGGGATCGTTCTGCCGTTACCCAAAGAAAGACTAAAGACCAATTTACCGATTATTACGGGTTTTGAGAGTGACTCGGCACGTTGTCGGGCCGGATTAAAGGCCCCCAATCCTGAAATGTTAACGGCCTTGAATTTAGTTCAGACCGCGGCTCAAAAAGCCTCTGCCCTTTATGCCGAAATTTCCGAAATCTATGCCTGGAAGAACGGTGAATTTATCATTTATACCGTGCAGGGCGGCACTCCGATTTATCTCGGTCGGGGCGATTTGACCAAGCAACTTTATATCCTGGCGATGTTCCAATCAGTCATTAAATCCAAACGCAATCTGGCCGATTATCAATATCTCGATTTACGCTGGGAAAAACAGATCATAGCGAAAGAACGCAAATCATAAATGAAAATGATTAAACTGAAGAATCAAATCGTCGCCGGTCTCGATATCGGCTCGTCAAAAATCTGCACTGTAATTGCCGAAGTCGATCCTGACTCGCCCGAACCCATCATAAAAGGGTACGGAATTGTACCTTCCAAAGGCATAAAAAAGGGGCTGGTCGTAGATATCGATAACGCCACCAAGGCAATCTTCAATGCCGTCAGTGAAGCCGAAAAAATGGCCGGTTTGTCGATTGAATCCTGTTTCGTGGGAGTTTCCGGAGATCATATCCGCAGTATGAACACGCGTGGCATGATGGCCATCTCGCGCGATTCGCGGGCGGGATTGGGAGAGGCTCGCGAAATCGAAAAGGAAGACATCGAGCGGGTGATTGAACATACCAAGGCGGTACCTTTTCCTATTGACCGGCAGATTCTGCACATCCTTCCACAGGAATTTATTATCGATGATCAGGCGGGCGTCAAAAATCCGTTGCATTTAAGCGGCCGACGACTGGATGCCAAAGTAAACCTGACTACCTATAATACGACCATTCTTTCCAATCTGACCAAATGTATCAAAAACGCCGATCTGGAGATAGACGGTTTTGTTTTGAGTTCGCTGGCGGCGGCATACGCCTGTCTGGAAGAAAATGAAAAATCGATGGGTAGTGTCTTACTCGATATTGGTAGCGGAACTATCGATGTCATTGTTTTCCATGACGATGGTGTGCATCATACCGGAGTCGTCAATATGGGAGCCGGCAGTGTCACTAATGATATCGCTTATATGCTGAGAGTACCGCTCGAACAGGCCGAAAGCATTAAGCGTGAACATGGTTTTGCCAAAGTTTCTCTGACCGACAAAGAAGCCTATTTTAAATTGGATGGCCTGGGTGGTCGGACTCTGCGCGAAATTTCACTTTTTGACCTGGCGGAGTGGGTTGAACCCCGCATGGAAGAACTCCTGCGTGAATCATTTCTCGAAGCCAAGAAAGCCGATATTTCGCTGACCAATACTCTGTCGATCATTCTGACCGGTGGAGGGGCTCTTTTAAAGGGTACCGAGGAATTGGCGGAAGCCATTTTCAATACCCCGGCTAAAGTGGTGGCGCCGCGCGGCTTCCGAGAATACGTGACCGAATTGAGTAATCCCGCCTGTTCGGTTGCGATTGGTCTGATTAAATATGCAATTGCCGAACAATTTAATGGTTCGGCTTTCAATAGAACATCCGGCGGTCCTCTGCGCAAAATCAGAGGCTGGATCAAACACTTAACCGAAAATGTAATGTAACTGGGGAGGTAAAATGTTATTCGAATTTGAAGATTTAGTTAATCAGCAAGCCCGAATGAAAGTCATTGGAATTGGGGGCGGTGGCGGCAACGCTATCACGCGAATGATCGAATACGGATTGACCGGCGTCGATTTTATCGGTCTGAATACCGATGTCCAGGCTTTAGAACGTTGTCAGGCTCATATTAAATATCAGATCGGTCGGGCTTTGACACGCGGTCTGGGAGCCGGCGCCATCGCCGATATCGGTCGTCAGGCGGCCGAGACTGATCGCCATACCATAGCTACCCTTATAGAAAATGCGGACATGGTATTCGTGACAGCCGGTATGGGTGGCGGAACCGGAACCGGCGCGGCACCGGTTGTCGCTCAGATCGCCCGCGAGCAAGGTTCTTTAACAGTTGGAATCGTCACTAAGCCCTTTCATTTCGAAGGTCCAAAACGTATGACACGGGCCGAACAGGGTATTATCGAACTCAAGAAGTGTGTTGATACTCTGATTGTGATTCCAAATCAAAAATTACTGGCCATTGCCGACCATAAGACTCCTGTATTGGATGCTTTTAAAACCGCCGACAGTGTCCTTTATCAGGCTACCCGTGGTATCTCAGACCTGATCAATAAAAACGGCGTTATCAATCTGGACTTTGCAGATGTCAGAACCATTATGAAAAATATGGGCGAAGCCATTATGGGCACCGGTCTGGCAACCGGTGAGGAGCGCGCCGTGATGGCCGCGCAACAGGCCATTTCCAGTCCGTTACTCGATGAAATAAACATCAAAGGTGCTAAGGGTCTCCTGATTAATATTACCGGGCCTACCGATCTGGATATCCATGAAGTCGACGAAGCCTGTTCGATTATTAAAGAAGAGGTCGGACCGGATGCCGAAACGATCTGTGGCATGGTCGTAGACGAAAACTATACCGATGAAATCATGATTACTGTCATTGCGACCGGTTTTGGAGAAGCACCCACTCCGGTTAATCTGCCCTCGAATGCTGAGATCTTCTCATTCCCGATAAAAACCGAACCCCAAAAAGTCGATACCGGCTGGGATAGAGTTGCCGAACCGGGTCAACCGGTCAGCTTGTTTAGTGAAGACCAACTCATCAGCCGATCAAATCCGGATCAAGCGGAAATAATCGAATCGGTTACACCAGCTCACAAGAGCCATTCCGATATTCCGGCTTTTTTGAGAAGACAAGTAAAATAGCGTTTCCCTCTCTTCTCCTATATCATAGTGAAAAGCCCCTGAACTTCAGGGGCTTTTCGCATAAATTCCGGGAAGATATTTTCAGACTGCCTTCTGAACCACGCCACTCTTTAGACAATCCAGACATACTTTTATAGTCTTGATCGAACCATTGCTGTCGACAGCCCTGATTTTACGCAGGTTGGGTTCCCATCTCCGTCTGGTTTTATTATTAGCATGACTGACGTTATTACCAAAAAGCGGCTTTTTCCCGCAAATATCACATATTTTTGACATATTTATTTCTCCTTAAAAAAGCGTGCAAATTTGCCGAAAATAATCGGAAATGTCAAACAATTTCTTGCATTCTCGTAGAACAGCCTTTCCCGGCTGACTGTTAATAACAGGCAAGATTGCCCCTGTCTTATGGAAAAAGAAAAGGCTGTCAATCGACAGCCTTTTCCGATCCAATTATAGGGGATCATTTACTTCATTAAAATCATCTTTTGATTCTTATGGAATTCGCCAACCTGCATCACATAAATATAATAGCCGGAACTGACTTGCATTCCATGATTATTTGTCGCATCCCATTGAATGGACTTATAACCAGCCTGTTGTCTGGCATTAACCAGCGTGCGAACTTCACGCCCCATTATATCGTAAATCACAATCTTGACATGCACATCTTTCGGCAGATCGTACTTGATCGTAGTGGTCGGATTGAATGGGTTTGGATAGTTCTGGTGCAGGGCGAAGACCATCGGGACCAGTTCGCCTTTGATTCCCTCAGGAGTAATATTGATCGTAAAACTGACTGTATCAGAACTGCTGAAAGCATCCTGGGTATCATAGGCTAATACATACATCTTGTAATTACCATTGTCTTCAGGTCCCGGGGCATCAATCAGATTGACAGTATCCGTAAATTCGGTTGAAAATTCTAATGAATCCAGATCGGCATCAATCACGAATAATTCGTAACTGACAACATCGCCCTCCGGATCAATTGCCTTGGTCCATTTGACCTCTAACAATGAATCCTGAACGATATCGCTGTTGGTGACTTCATAACCTTCAGTCGGCATCAGCATGGTAAACGGTGAAGGCGCCAGATTTACATGCGCGCCGATCGTCCACATCGAAAAAGCGTCGATTCCGGTTAATGTGATCTGATTATTGGCAGTATCTGCAACCCCGCCCCTGTCAATCCAGAGTGCGCCCATATCGGAGGAACTGAATAGCGCTAAATTGTTATCTTCTGATAATTCGCCTAACTCCGATTCATCGTATTTGAAAACCAGAGTTGCAGCGAGACCGCTGTTATTCTTCGGTTGGATATCATAGTAGCGCTTAATGCTCGGCTGATCGCCTAAAGTAGAGACCGTGTGACCGCGGGTTATAACTATAGAATCCAGATTGGCCGCGGTGGTCAGGACGGCGCCCATACCGCCAACGTTTAGATTATTGATATCGCTCAGAACGCGCGTCGTGGTTATGATGCCATCACCCTTAACCAGACCGTTGGTCTCCGCCAGAGTTGCCGTCGGTCCGAGAGTCAGCGTATCACCGGATATTTCCAGGTAGCCTGTGTTTATGGTCAATATCCCGTTGACCGTGACATTCTGGGACAACGTGTCGCCAGATGCATTCTCAAAAGTAAGGTTATTGACGATTGCCGCCAATTTTGTACCGGTAACCTGTTCACTCGGACTATTAAAAATATAATTGGCGTACGGCGAGAGAGTGATAGTTCTGGGCGTGGTTAAACTGCTGTCCAGACCGCCGGGATTAGCGCAAATCAAAGTGGCGTTGGAATCCAGATTGAAAGGCCCCTGCTCGATAACGGTCATGCCGAGATCCAGAATTGCATCGGGCTTGATATTAAATATCGGACCTCCGTTATTACTATTGATCGTTCCACCGGTTCTGGCAAAAATATGCGAACCACTCAGGAAATTCAGATTTCCGGTTCCACTGCCCTGTCGGCCTAAAGCCCCGTCTGTCATTATCAGATTGCCGGTCAGATTCCAGTGAGCGGTCATCCCGGCATTTTCCAGATATAATGACCCGCCGGCGATATTGATATCGCCCCCGACATTCACCGTGATTGAAAAATCACCGGCCGTACCGGAAGCGGTCAGGATTGAATTAGGACCGACATTTACATCGCCGGCGATATCGACCGTCAGTTCCACGCTTCCAAATCTTAACTGCTTGCCATTAGTGCTTAAAACGCTAAAATCGCCATTAACGGTGGTTAAGTTGGCATTAAAGTTAACGTTGCCACTCTGTGCCGGGCAATTCCAAATGAAATGATGGAATTCCTGGTTGAGGCCGGTGGGCGCGGAAGTACTGGCTGTACCGGTTATCAGACAGGTCGAGCCGGTATTCCAGGTTGCCACGGGTACGGCATACTTATCCAGAGCATGCTCATAGACGCTCAGATCGTTGAATATAAAAGTTCCGCTACTGGCGATACTCTTCATATTTTTCAAATAGCCATCTACGACCACGACCGCGCCGCTACCGATTCGCAGAGTATCACTAACGGTAACAGTATCGGTGCTTTGAACGGTAACATGTTCAGAAAAACCAACTGGCGCACTGGTTGCATCTACCCATTCAGTCCCGTTATATTTTTGCCAGGTGCCGGCTTCGTTCCAGTTGCCGCTGGCTTTACTGCGATACTGAGCCAGCGTCGCCGCCTCAAAATCGCTGATGGCGCGCGGGATAAATTGCGTAGTAGTCTGGTATTGCAAAACGACTCCGGTCAAATTTTGAAGAGTCGCAGGAATTGCCTGTTCGATATAATTCAAGTCAGTATATTGCGGGCGTAAAACACCTGTGCCGGTTACATCGGTAATAGTGTAATCAGTTTTTGCCGCAAAATTACCGGTTCCGGTAATGACCACATTCTTGATCTTGACCAGTTTAGCCTGGTAATCGGTGGTCAGATTTGCCAGAGTAACTTCCACTGGTTCGACTACATGCGCGTAACTGGTAGCAGGTCCCGGATCGGCGATCGGTACAAATTGTAACATACCGTTATAAGGTTGTAAAGTACCTATAATGCCTGTTATTCCGTCGTACAGATTATAAGAGGTTGTGATTTTACCAGAATAATCATCAATCAGAATAGCGCCGGTGGTATCCTGGATATACTTAGCGTTCCGATCGGCGGTTTTAAATGTCAATACCGCCTCTCCGGTCAGCTTATACCAGGTCGAACCGGTCGGAGAAGCCCGCAGGGCGGCGATATTCGCCACTTCAATAGGAAAGCTATAGGTCGCGGTAGCGATATAACTGGCAGTCCAGCCGGCTTTATAAGCGATCGCCTTGATTGTGGTGGTGCTACTGACCGCGATAGGTTCAGTGAAAACCGTACTCGCATCGGTCGGATCGTCACCATTCGTGGTATAGTAGATCGTGGCACCTTCGGTGGAGCACGAAATGGTTACGTTCTGAGGCGTATGGTAATTTCCGGCGGACGGATCAAAGGTCGGAGTGCTGACCTGGTCTAACGGCGCGGCGGTAACCGCCTCAGCCCAGGTTGTGGCGATCCGGATGCCGTCAACAATAACGCGCTGAGCGGCATTGTATTGTCGGAGCGCCACACTGCCAACGTTGGCAAAAGTGCTGGTCTCCTGAAAAGTGGCATCGGGAGTCGTCGGCTCCTCCGCCGGGAAAGTATTGAAAACGTACAGACTGCTTAATTTTGTACCCAATACATATTTGACAACCAGGAGAGTCGGCGTGCCGGCCGTGATAGGAACGTAACTCAACGGCGCAGTACCACTACTAATCGTTACGCCATCACCGGTTGCGTTGACCCAGACTCGTCCCAAAAAGGTTGTACCGATGGTTTGCTGTCCCAGATGGAAGAAATAACCGGCATAGTTTGAACTTTCGGTTTGGATGATGAAAGCCGCATAGATCGAATCCGCTGTCACCGGAGCGAAAGGTCGGTGAACATCTTCTCCGTTATTGTCCTCATTCGCGGCGCCGCCGATACCCGAACTCAAATACCCATCGAACACCAGTCCGCTGGTTACGTCGATGGATTGTGTACCGGCACCGCTGTGAGCTACCCAATCATGATTCACCAACAGATCGCCGGTCGTATAGTCGAAATTCTCAACAAACGGCAGACTCGGTAAAGTTACCGTCGCCTGGCTCAGCTCGGGAACCGTACCGTCAGTTTTATAGTCGAGATTTTCAGATTTATCGGTATTGGCAACCGGCCAGATTTTGGTATAATAGGTAGTTCCATGATCCAGACCGGTGAAGGTCACCGTCTGAATGCCGTGGGCGACATTGGCGCACCACTTGTCGTCGTCGTTTGCATCGTTAAGGTCATCGAGATAAGCATTCGTGTCAACGGGTACAAAACTGCTGGTTTTTTCCAGAACGACCAGGAACGCCTGCGCCGGATAAGTTCCATCATTGTCCGCCCAGGTGAGGGTCATGCGGTCATGCGAAAAACTGGAAACTGCAAAAGACGATGCATGATTGGAAGGCTCCGCCATCAGGGTCATGCCAGGTCCGCCAAAACCGGTTGAGTACTTTACCTCGGCGTCCACGGAAAATGCTTTATAATAGTAAGTCGTATTCGGTGTCAGATCGGTGTGGGTGAAACTGGTCTGATCCCCGCCGTTATACAACACGGTGGCGCCACTGCCGTCCATGTTATCGCCAACATTATAAACCGTTCCATCCACCGGCGCACCGATATCATCAGTCATTTTATAGACCAACATGACATTATCACCGGCGGCATTTTTCGTCCAGGCGAATGCATTACTGGTAGCGGTTGTGGTGGTAAGTTCAATGGCGGGATTTTCGGGTCCGGATAATGCGGTGGTAGTCCCGTTTACCGCTAACGGCGAAGAATAATTAAAGGCTTTATCAACGGTACCGATCAGATAATAGTAGGTAGTCGCGGCGGACAGACCATTATCAGTGAAGGAATTGGCTGTGCCGATATAGACGATCTTTGAACCATCGGCCAAGGTGTTTCCAATCGCATAAATGCCGTTTGCATTCGGAGGCGTGGCGGGTTCGGCGGTACCTCTGATGACCATGTAACCACCGCCATCTACTCCCGTAACCGGCGCCGTCCAACTGACATCCAGCGAGCTGGATGTCTCGCCAGCGATCGCCGGACTGGTCGGTGCATCCGGAGCGGTTTCATCCAATGCTCCGGCATACATGACAAAATCGTCAATATCCAAGGCTACACCCATTGTTGGAGTATTTGCACGAATGATTCCAATTCCATATTTGCCAGCCCCTCCGGCTGTTGTTACAGTAACCTGCGCAGAATATTTCGTCCAAACGCCTTCAGTTCCGGGTAACGAAACAAAAGGAGTCGCAGATGGATAGTATTTTGGTGAAGCAGTTCCATCCGGACTGGCTCCAATTTGCATAGATGTGTCTGTGGCAATATTCCCGCCTGTTTTATAATAGTATTGAACGGTATACTCAATGTTCGTAACAGCACCTTCAGCCGCTGTCGGTGATTGCCAACGTTTTGCTGTAGATGTTGTCCAGGCATTCATATATTGCGGACCGCTTCTGCCTCCTGTTGCATAAATGGTTCCTAAATTTGAACTACTTGTGGTCCAATCTGTTCTTTGAATTCCAGTAGCTATAGATGTTCCTACTAAAACTCCCTCTGTTTGTCCTTCGAATCCACCATCCATGGTTGGGAATTCGCCGATTACCTGTTGGGCGCTGGCGGTTCCGCTCAGTCCGCACAGCAGAAACAGGCTAATCGCTAATACAGTAAATTTTTTCATAAATATCTCCCTTCAATTTAATGATTGAAAAACTAAAGCGGCTGACCTAAAATCCGCTAGCCGCTTCAAAGAATAGTATTTTTCTTCTAAAGATAATAGAGAAATTTGTGCTAGTAATTTAATATTCACCTACCAACATTAAGGAATAAGAAATAAAAAGTCAATAGTTGTATGACAAATTTCTGGAATTGTCATATCTGATAAAGTCGGCATAGTCGTCTAAAAAAGATCTTTTTTAAGGACTTTCACGCTTAGTGATTCCCGGCATTCGGCCTGAAAAAAGAAAAGGCTGTCAAACGACAGCCTTTTCCGATTAGGATTTCAGATATCCGATTATTTCAGAATCGTCATCTTTTTCAGAGCGGTGAATCCGTTGGCTTCCACGCGATAGAAGTAGATACCACTGGCCAACCTTGATGCATCAAAGATGAAGTTATGATAACCCGCCTGCATTTTGCCAGCCTTAATAGTCGCTACTTCCTGACCGACGATATTATAGACCTTCAGAGTGACATCCGCCTCTTTAGGTAAGTCTAACTTAATATTCGTGGTCGGGTTGAATGGGTTCGGATAGTTCTGATGCAGGGCGTATTTACCAGGTACCAAAATATCTTTGATCCCAACTTTTACGGTCATCTTGACATCATCAACGATCCAGTTGTCTCCGCCCGCGTCCGGATTGGCCGGATCACCGAAATTACGTACCATAAAAGCTATATACGCCCAACTTGTATCCGACAGCGCCGGTAAATCAATTGTCCAGACCGGACGAGTGCCGACACATTCGGTTTCCGTAATGCGCTTCACCTCAGTCCATTTAGTATTGAATAAATCGACCGTCGTCCCGGCCAATACTACCAGTTCGGAACCATAATTACCAACTGTTGTGTTGACTTCATCGAAAGCCACAAAACTCAGGACATTCTTTTCGCCGGTGATATCCAATGGCGGAGTAACCAACCAGCAATACGAACCCGAAGCGTAATTACTCATATAAGCATGATAAGTACCGGTCACCGGCTTCTTATCACTCTGACTCCAGGCCGCCGTGACGACTCCCGAATCCAGCTCAGTTACGAAAGTAAACCATCCGGTGGGTGGAAACACAGTTTCAAAACTCTCATCCAGATCAGTCTCATAGGCAGTCGGAACATGAGCCGAAAAATCGGTCTCGAAGCGCGGTATGATTTCATAGCCATTATTCGGCGGTTTGGCAGTCGAATATTGAGAAACAATACCGATTACATCAAAATTGAAATATGGTAAACCTTCCCATAATGGCACTTCGGTCTGTCGATCGAGAAATACCTGTACGGTATCAGGACCGCCATCAGTGGCATAAACCGAATAATTCATACCATAGGTCGAATCCATGACCGGCCAGGCTGAAAATTTAATCGGATGAAGATTTCTAACAACCACTAACTGACCTTCAAAGGTTTCAGAATTGAGTTCCGCCAGGCTGATTTCCTTCGGTTCCGGAAGCGGATTACCACTACTTAAAACGATTATATCATTAGCGGAATCCGCGATGACTTCATTCTTACCGTTATAAGTATCGATTTTACCGGTTGCGCGTACCCGATCACCCAGCGCAAATACACTCCTGAAATTAAATGAGTACAGGTTAAGGCCACCGGTTTCGTCCTGCATGATATAATCACAACGTTCGTAATTACCGGAGGTGGCGTTGGCATTATAGCTTAAATTCGGGGTTGTAATGATGCCTTCCACCGTGACATATTGTCCGATCAGGTCGGCCTTGAAATCACCGTCACCATCATAAATCGCATCGGCGATAGCCATACTAACAGCTTCTGGCTCCGTGACTGTGAAATTATCAAACCGTACGCGACCAAAACCTTCATTATACTTAAAAATACCAGGCGCGCCTTTGGCCATAAACGGCGCATCTTCCCGCACCGGGCAACCCGGCAATAGAGTCCCGTCAATATAAGCCCAGAAGCTGTTGCCCATTTTGGTTATTTTAAAATTGTGCCAGCCGGCAGCCAAGGCGGTGAAATCAGTCCCAGGCATCCAGCTTTGACCAATATGCACGACCGAGCCGTCATAGCCTTCCAGAATCAACTGACCATTATTGGCATCGGTACTGCCTAAATGCACAAAGCGGTAGTACTTATTGGAATCCGCCATGACCGCCAGACCTTTATATTGAGGACCGGCACCTGACAATGCCTCAAGATATATATCCGCAGAAATCGTATAGTTTGAAAATTCGGCTTTAGCCACCTCGGCAATACCTATTTCTACCGAATCAGTATACTCAACTACGTGGCTTGCCCATGCCTCGCCAGTCAGATCTACTACCGTCAAGGCCGCTTCATTGACATTCGCAACCGTCCATGGATCAAAAATCCATTCCAGATCGAGAACGCCATCGGTGGCGGCTTCAACCAGTGGTAATACGACCGGGGGAACATATTCCAAGATATCATCGGCATTACGCGGAGTCACCATGAAATTATTAAAGGAATAATTCACCGGACCGGTCACCTTATATGAATACCCCATAACAGGAGTGAATTTGTAAAACAGGTCATCGATCCGTCCGACTCCGGAACCGTCATCGACTTCCCATTCACTACCGGTACTGATACATTCGGCATTGTCAACCGTGATCAGTACGCCTTCCCACTGCTCTTGCTTATAGTTGGCAGTACTCAGAAGTACTGGTTCCGGAAGAGTCCTGCCCGAAGCAATGACTTCGTATTTAGTCACGGGGCCTAACTCTGTCAGATTATAATATTCGGAAACGGTGCATTCAATTAAAATAGAATCACCGACCACTGGTGTTCGGCCTGAATCATAAACATAGACACCATTCCACGGGCCGGTCTTATCCTGGATAAAGTAGGCGCCAGTCTTGGCGGCCGTGACTATACCGGTCGTTAAAACGGTTTGACCTTTTAATTTTGAGTCACCATTTCCGGTTCCGGTCGTATCCTGAATTTCAGCAATGGTAGTCAATTCTAAGGGAGCTTCAAAAGTAATATTGACGGTAATCGTATCGGATTCCGTATCATCGGCCGCCGTCATTTTACCCTTGTAGGAATAGGCTCCGAGTAAATAAGTACCTTCGATACGCAGGAATTCGTCCGGTTGACCAATGGCTTTAACCAAACCATCTACGAGTGTCAAAACACCGGCTCCATCTGAAGCAACGTAGAAGGTCGGTAAATTACCGTTAATGATTTTCCAGGCTTCGGCTTGCCAAGTCCCGGCCGCAGAAGTATCGGCAACACCGCGTCCGGCCCAATACTCAAAGAAACCATCCGGATGGGATGCGATCGTGAAGCCATAATAGCCGGCTTTGATCGCGACATTGGTCGCGGTAGTCGGTCCAAAATTCAGATAATACATATCAACCGCCGGATCGAGTGTCATCTTGAAACCACTACTCAAATTGCCATTAATTGATCCCCAGGCGGCTTTATCGCTCGAGGAATCGACCACACAGGTAGTAAATGCCGGCTTTACAATAACAGTCGGATGTTCGCCAAGATAGCCGAAAGTATTTTGCGGATAAACTTCCCATTCGGAATCCTCAGCATTCGTACCAGCCGAAACCGCCCAGTCGGTGTTGCCCTTTACGACACTGGCTTTCCGGACCAAAGTAAATTCAGAAGTAGCCCCGGTTCCAGCCACCGGCCAGTTGGTACCAGGATCAGCAGTAGGAATACCAATGACATCGATCAATTCATCATTG